>JAABUK010009048.1_pt1 | contig 13755 bp, 15 predicted proteins | sample 5559141 | NCBI WGS metagenome assembly JAABUK01 (sample SAMN10711869, study PRJNA513367) | rock metagenome | isolation source: Antarctica rocks | place: Antarctica: Victoria Land, Pudding Butte nord | collected 2016-01-03
GGACACCAAAGCACCAGCGACATTGCAGTCAGCGTGTGATGGCCTTTGAAAGGGAATGGCCTGACCCTCAGTTTGTTGCTGAGGTTGAGGAAGCATTCCCAGATCAAGGAATTGCCAATGTTGAGGAGGCCAGGGTAATTAAAACCTTTAGACTTTCAGAAAACAGCCATAGTCATGGCAGCCTTTTGCACTCACTGAGCTGTGTTGTCATTCCTGTTGCAAAGAATGGGCTGTTATTGCAGGCGCTCATATCCAGTCTGGGCTGGAAATATCTTGATGTACGATCGTCTCTTGAGGTTCAAGATGTTGGCAGGGTCAAAGATTCCATCAATGTGCCTATGGTAAATGCTGAAAAGAAGTGGGACCCTGAACAGCAGAAAAAAGTCGTGAAGAAGCAGGACAACCCTGACTTTCTCAAGCAGGTAATGCACAAGACAGATCTTCTTCAACTCTGATGCAAGTCATGCAAGCATCCTGTAGCATGCAATGGGACAGGAACTTCTTTCTACCAGCATTGTGCTCTGCAAGTCAAATTGCATCATGTCAGACTTTGCACCAAGCGCATGCACTGCACCTCCTGTGTAAGAGTTCAATGCATTGCCACCACAGGTCGAGAAGAAGTTCCCAGACAAGGAGACAAAGCTCCTGATAGGATGCTCGAATGGGCGTGCTTACTCCATGGATGCATTGATGGCTCTGGACGATGCTGGTTACACCAACATAGCAGGACTAAAGGGGGGTTATCATGCCTACTTTGGTGTCTTTGACCATAAGGGCAACAGGAGACGCTCAGGAGAGTATGCAGAGACTTTCACACACGATGGAGACTCTGCTGGAATTCACGGCTCTGGTGCTGGATTCCCTAAGATGGATCCTGCTGACAAATGGGTGCCCCAAGAGTACTAGTCTACCATGTCACTTAGTGATACTTGCTTTGCAACCACATATGTGTCGACCTAGATGCCATACATTATGGCTTAACTGTCACCCTTTTGTTGAGAGTGCATCCATATATCAGGATGTGTTGCTGGTTTGAATCCATTCACTGTGCATATCCACATAAAGCTTGAGGACAAACAAACTTTGAAGTCTGTTACCAGATGAGCCATACATAGTCAGACATGCTTGGCCGAAATTTCACATGTTACCAGTATTTTATAGCTATGTAATAGCAGTGCAATGCATGCAGCAGCGACGCATTTACATCCTGGAATTGAGATCTTCCATGGTAGCAGCTGCATGGCTCGAGTGCCCTAGTGCTTGACCTTGTAGTCTGCTGATCAATATGTAAATGAATGCATGGATGCCAATGATGTACAGGAAGATGAACAGTCTTCCTAGAGGATACTGCTTGATGAGTCTGACGGCGGCGGCTGCGGATGTGTCAAGCGCCCTGCACCGCAACAAGCAGACTCGTATATTGCCCCTGGCAACACGGTCTCGATACATGACCAACACTGCAACCATGCACAGTGCCAAGTCGCTGGCTCAGGTTCTGATTAGCAATGCCTGGTGCAATCCTCACAGCAAGACACTGAATATGGCCATACTGAATTGCTGTGCTTGGTGTTGTGTTGGAAGATGCAACAGCGTCTGGGTCAAATCTCACATGCTGCTGCTCTGCACATGTGCAGCCTGCTGAATATGCAGCTGCAAGCACATGCACTGAGCTGCATAAGCAGATCCAAGCACACACAGGCTGCTGAACATGCAGCTCACCGAGCACCAGCCTTGACATAACTGCCAACCCTGTTGTCATTGGCCAGCCGGTCAAAGGCTTCACCTAGAGAGTCCATAGGGACCACCACATCATCCAAATTACTGCCAAAAGATGCACTGGCTCTTTCTGTCTTCACTCGTCTGCATGTCAGTCATTCTGATGTGCATAGACTCGGCCGTGTCAAGATGGATGGCAGTCATGTGCTTGCACACGCTTGCTGCCTGCAAGACAAGTCAACAAGGAAGGTGCACTCCTGTGCCCTAGTCATGGTGTGAGTCGTGATGCTTGATCAAAAAGGTGATCAAGCATCATGACTCAGAGCATGACTAGGGCACAGGCAGAGAATGCAGGGACTTCTTGCAGCAATGCCTCATTTGCTGCCCAGCCTGTTGCAATGGTGGCTATGTAGAATCATGCAAGTATAAGCACAACGTAAGGCAATACGGTGGCAGCTGCACCTTTTGACACGCTCTGCATCATCTTTGGCATGAGCCATCTGTCGCTCGTGAGCCAACTGCTGGGCTGCCTTCTCAGCTGCCATGCGTTCCAGCTGGGTCTGCTTAGTGTACAACAGTTCTGTAACCTGCAGCCGCAAGCCTGTACTAAAGATAATAATTAAAACGCTTTCCAGCTCATGATGAGCCAGGATAAGCCATAAGCCTGTGACCTACTTGTATCCCAGTTGGTGCACAGGATGCCAAATTCATAGGCTGATGTGTGGTCTGCACAATTACATTTGCTATGCACGACAGAACTGTGAAAGACATGCAGAGAGTCCAGAAAGGCTTGCAGCTCTGAATGATCTCTATTACAAGCATTGGTGGACAATACAACTGGTGGTCTGGGCCACCAAGCCTCCACCAAGCTTTCCAGCTGTCATTCACAAGCGCATCATGCACAAAGCAAAAGTCTGATTGATGACTAGCAAACCACTGATCCCTGACCTCTTTGAAGCGCTCTTGCAGTTCATCATAGCTGCTCCTGTCCTGTGCATGCCGCTGCAGGTCTCTCAGCGAGCCTTGCAGCCGCTCAACCTGCTCCTGGGCCTGATCGCAAGCCACCTGAGACTCTCTCAACGATTCTGCAGTTTGCATACTCTCCTGCCGCCATCTGTCAGTCTCTGCTTGCAGCTCCAGTTGGGCCTCAACACTGGCACTGTCTTGCCTGCACTTTGAAGTGCCACTTTTGCAAGTCTCTTGGCATTCCTTGAAGTGATGCATCGAGACACGAGCTCGCCCCAATGCACTGCAACATGAATGGGTGCCAACAGGGATTTGACAGTCATTGGGGCCAGCTAGCTCATTTGACTAAATTGCAGTCTTTCATCAGGAAACGAAACAAAACACATGCTGGCATGTACACAGGTGGAAGCATCACTGCTTGTGCATGCATACCTGACATTGTGCAAAACACAGCAGAAGAGATAGAGGCAGCACTGACCTAGATGCTGCTTGGTCTTGGAGAGTGCGCATGTGGGCAGTGAGGTGGGCGTGCTCCTGCTGCAGCTGCATGAGGGCCTGCTGGGCTGTGGAGGCTTGCTGTGTGCGCTCCTCCACCAGGCGCTGCATGCTGGCCAGTGCACTGCCTCCATCAGCCATGCTGCCTTGCAGAGACTGCAGTAGCAAGCCATTGTGGGGACTGTGGCATTGGGCCTGGGTTCTAACACAAGGGTGCAGGAAGTACTGCATGCTCATTGGATAGGCTGGGGGTTGGCTTTGCACCTGGCAATGCATGCATGCTAGTGCGGTGCCTTGATCATGCTGTTCTAAGGGAACACACAGCACTTGAAGGATTCCTGTCACCCAGGTTGTAGCTTGGCTCCAAGCATGCAAAGCACACGGCGTTCATGTCTGAAGCATGCACTGCCAACCTACACAGACTGCTACATGATGAGATCTGCATGACCTCTGAAGGAGCCTGGTGAGACATTCTGTACACCAAGGCTCAATCAAGCCATGAAGTCGATTGCACTGCACAGTGGCGCCCATATTGACTCTGGTCGTGATCAGTTTGCTGAAAAGACAACACTGACCTGCTCCCGAGCTGCAGCTGTGCGCTGTGTGCTTGTGTGGGCAGCCCGCTCCTCTTCCAGTCGCACCTCTGCTGCTGTCACCTCATCTCTCAGGGCGGCAAGAATGCGCCCTTCACTCACCTGATCAGGCACAAGCCAAGCACTGGTCAGAGAAGCAACGTTGTTTATCAGCTTGCAATACAGGTAAGCACTGAACTATGGGGATAAAGGCCACACAGTAGAAAAGGCTTTGTGGTATCGACTGGTCACTGACCAAAGCAGGTGAATGCAGTCGTGCATGTGCATGTGTCAGACAGGTTCAACGTGGCAAGGCTTGAGCGTGTCCCAGACAAACACAAGCAAACGTCAGCATTGGTGGCAAAAACAACACAAGAGCAGGGAGCCATTTCGACTGTTGGTATGCAAGATGCAGTCTGCTTCTGAAAGCCACGTTTTGCTTCTGAAAGCCACGCTTTGCTTGACTTCAGTCAGGCACCCCTTGAAGCAACAGGCATTGATGTCTGGTCTGCAAAGTGTGCAGCAAGAGAACACAGTGCAGACTTGCTCTTCTTAAATGAGAAGAACACCGGTAGCAGACAGTCATCCCTGATTCTGAGTTGATCAAGTGAAGGCAAACCTTCTGTTGTTGGTTGAGAAAGAAATCAGTAGCAGACAGTCAGGATGAGATTCAAGTCAATTTTTCTTTTTTCTATTACAGAAAGAGAAGGCAAACCTGCTGATTGTAAGAGAGCAGAGTCTCGGCAGCAGAAAGTCAGCGTTAACTCCAATCCAATCAAGTCAAGGCAAACCTGCTGTTCCTGGATAAGCAAGAGTTTTTACAGCAGAACGTGAGACGCCACTCAGTGTCCTTTCAACAAGTTTGACCAAGAACATCCTGGATGGACCTGCTACTAGCCCAGGTCTTGAACTGTCAGAACACTGCCTTGGCAAGCACCCACGCTGATTTCAAGCCAATCAAACTTTGTCTGGGATGTGATACCACCCTTTGCACCTGTTCCACCTGTGGTCAGATTGTCCCCTGCAGATGCTAGGCTATTGTATGCCAGAGGAGGCAAACCTGCTGTTCTTGAATGAGCAGGGTGTTGGTGGCCTCCAGATCTGCCAGGCGAGCTTGGCAGTCTGACAGCTCCTTGGTGGCAGCTTGCAGAGCCTGCTGTGCAGAGCGTACTTCTCCTTCCTGCATGGCACTGTTGTGTGCCAGAGCTGCCTCAGCCGAGATGCGAGCCGCCTCTGCTTGACTCACTGCGTCCTCCAGTCTCTCAACCTCTCTTACGCTGCCTGCAGTGGAGATAGAGTTGGCATGATGTGTTGTGCAAGTGATGCATTGAGACTGGCAAGACAAGTGCTGCTCTGCTTACTACAGGAGCTGTATGGCTTATGCCTGGCGTCTGTACTGCAACATCTGTTTATCCTGTGAACGAGGTCTCAGAGAGAATGAAAGGCTGTGTTTTCAACTGGGGAACTTTACAGACTTGTTGATTAAGCCGCCGCACAGCTTTTGATTCGATGGCGCCAGATTGTAAACACATTTTGTGGTGCAACACCCAGCTGGTGCTCACACGGCCCCATGTACAAGACTGCAGGCTTGGCAAGTGGTGCAGTTGCATGCAAGCCTGATCACGCAGGCAGATCAAAGCATATTTGGTGAGTAGGATCCTGTGGCAAGGCTGATGAAGCACTATATTTTCAAGGCCGGAGGCCGTGCATCTATATAGGCTTGTCTGAACAGCCTCAAGTGTCAGCCTTCAGTATGTGTGTACGAGCCTGTAAGCGAAAGTAACTGAAAAATGTGCTTTTTTGACGCTGTACCACAAGCGAACATGCAGAAATTGACTGTGACACATAACTAGGTGCTTTCACAGGTTACTTGCGTGGGAGCATTTTGATTCCTCTGGTACGGTTCACAGGTGCAAAATGGCTGCAGGCAAATGCCTCACTCTCACAGCACAGATTGAAACCAAGCCTCCAGCCTTAGAAGCTGCACTACAATACCAAACTTGCAATCTGACTGACTGCGCTCTTGTCATTCATGTGCTGCAATGGAGCAGCCAGGCTGTGTGCTGTTGTGCTAGACACACCTGAAGCACGTGAGTCAGACTGATGCAGCATGTCTTCCAGCTGCTGGTTCTCCTCTTTGAGTGCCTGCAGGCGCCCCTTCAGCTGCTCCACCAGCCTGCTCAGCAGAGCTTCCCTGCCTGCTGCTCCCTCCTCACTGCCTGCATCACATGCCTGCCATTGCCTGCACTGCTTCACCTATGCACTCATGCACAGACTCCTGACAGAGTTGCCACTGGCCGTGCTGCCTCACCTATACACTCATGGACAGTTGTCTGATACAGTCGCTACTGGCTGTACTACTTCACCTATGCACACATGCACGGTTTCCTGATACAGTTGTCACTGGCTGCAATGCTTCACCTATGCACTCATGCACAGTCTCCTGGTAGACTTGTCACCGGCTGTACTACTTCACGTGTGCAGACATGCACAGTCCTCTGATACAAACACCACTGACTGCACAGTCCTCTGATACAAACACTACTGACTATACAACTTCACCTATGCACTCATGCAGAATTGCCTGATACAGCTGTCACTGGCTGCACTACTTCACCTCTGCACACATGCACAGTTTCCTGATACGGTTGCCACTGGCTACACAACTTCACCTATGCACTCATGCACGGTTGCCTGATGCAGTTGCCACTGGCTAATACTTGACTTAAGCACTCATGCACACAGCTATGACACACTGTGTTCATAGCTGCTTCAAGCAGTCTGCTCAACAGGGCTTCCCTTCTGCTGCCCTGTGTAATAGCCTTGCATGCAATACTTGAACATGTGTTCTGGTGACATATGCATGCATATACTGCTTTTGCTTCTTGCAATATAGGCGCGTCAGACTCTTGGCGTTGTCTCAGCCACCTGTTGCACTTGCCTAAGTGAGCACATGTGCTCAAAGCTGGTTGCTGAGGCACACCTCAGCAGCTGATCCATGTGATGAATCATGTAGGCTACCCGCCCACACACACACAGCCAGGTCTGGACAGCAATGTGCAGTCTGCTACAGCAGACATCATACTGTTTGTCAGGTTCAGACATACCATGGGGTTGAGGCTGCCCTTGCCCACTGGCCTGAGCTGCTCTCTTTATGGCCTCTGCCACAGCTGCAGCTCGGGCATTGGAGTCTGCTGGCAAAGAAGCCTGGGACTGCATCTGACCCCTCTCACTTGTTGATGTGCCTCCTGGCAAAGAGGACCGTGAGTTCAGTTGCTCGCTGTCAAGTGTGGAAGGCAATGCTGACAGGGATGCCTGAGCCTGATCTGGATCTGGATCACTTGTTGATGGAACTGCGGCCACAGCTGCAGCCACTGCAGGCAACACACTTGATGGCTGGGGTGTTGGCTGGTCTGTGAGGCCCTGAGTCTGAGCCTCAATGGAGTCATCAGTGGCAGTCACCGCAGCGTCAAGGTCACTGGCACTGGACGATGTTGTAGAGGCCACCTTTGCTGAGCTGCTTTCTGCCTGCATGCTTGCCTCTGCTGGTTCGACTGAAGATTTGCTGAGTGGCATGACAAGAGGCTGGTCTACAACATCATCGCTGTCCCCATTTTGAGTGGGAGCTGTGTCAGTGGCCGGGGCATCACTGACTTCAGGACCTGTCCTGTCAAGTGATGCATTCTCTGCTGTCCTGATGCCTGCCTGAGGCAGGCTCTCACCTGTTGCCTCTATCTCATGTGTTTTTGTGTCCCTATCAGGCGGCTGTCGTGGTTCTGGGACTGTCATAATCATAGCCTGATCTGAGGCCCTTGGTGGGGACCTGCCATCGTTGGCAGTACCATCAGCTTCTGTCATTGACGCTGTTACAGAATCTGCTTCTGACTGCTGTGTGTTTGTGTCATTGCCATCAGTTGATTCTGCAGTTAATGTGGGCTGCTCAATGGATAGAGGCTGAGACGGTACTTGCTTTGGTGATGCCAGCAGCAGCTCATCATCAGCAATGTCTTGACGCCTGGCGGTGGCTGTAGCATTAAGCGGGGCCATGAATGGGATCTGTGGAACTGCACTGGTGACAGACGGGGCAGCAGCAGCTTTTTCTTGTATGTTTGTCCTTGAAGTGCTAAGTGGCAGGAATTTTGGAGCGACTGCAGGTGTAGAGAAAGGGATTTGTGCCGGACGCCCTGCTGAAGCGGCAGGTGGTGGTTGTGGAGGAGATCTGAGAGCTGCAGACGCTCGATGTTGTGCTGAGACATGCTGAGGTCTCGACGCATCCTCCTAAGATCATACATGAGGATTTTGATCATTGCGTTGCATCAACCTAGTACTGCTTATTTGCAGTGCTGACAGGAGCTTGACATTCATCAAAGCAGCATGCAGGAGTGATACAGAAGTGATACATACACAATGCAGATTTTGCTTATGATCTGACTAACGGCACTGTGCAGACTGCATCACTACCTGCAGCTTGCCAGTGGCTGCACTTGGCAACGAGGTTTCAACCCTGGCACTCTTGCTAGCTCTATTTGATGTTAAAGGTTGCGCTGCATCGCCAAGACAACAGGTTGGCCCACACTATCGTCAAGATGGACTTCAGCTGTGCATGCATGATCTTTCCAGGTGAGGTAACTCACCAGCAGGGATGTTGGAGACAGGTGAGTCCCTTGGCTTGTCCCGATCTTTGACAACAACCCTCTGTGCTGTCCGGTCAGCCTGCTCAAGAAGCGCTTCTGCGTCTTTCAGGCGCTTCTGGAGCCAGGCTGCCATATTGCCTCACCAGCCAGTCTGTTCCAGGTCAGGACGTCTATCACTTGTCTTATCTGCTGCCAAGATTTATGAAGGCGGTGCTGCAACGCAACAAGGCTACCAGCTGAGAGAAGATGTCTGCCGCAAGATGCCAGACTGATGCGGTCCTGTCTGCCAGGTGCCGAAATAGCGCAGGCCGATCGGGATACGTCACTTTTCAACGACGTGCTGTTACATGAGGCAGTATGTGTCGTTGCTGCGCGTGTACCAGCAGAGGGTCTCTCTTTTGCTTGATAACATTTGCAGCATATTGGTTTCGGAGCTAATCTTTCGTGAGCAAGTGTGAGCCGTGACAGGCAGCAGGTTCCTTAGTGGAATGAATCCGATGATTACCGTACTCGTATTAATGTTTCTCGATTTAATAATTAATGATTCTGAGGCCGAGCCGACATAAAAGCATTAAATTAATTATTATCGTCTTCCGATGTTCTTTAAAAGTATTCCAATATTTTCTCAAAAGACCGCGATTTTGAGCAAAAGCTTGCTCATGCTTGTGATCATGCTCATGTCACCTTGCAATGGCGGTCCTGCGCTTACAAACTTGCTCGAGTCATTCATTTGGACTTGATCATCATTGTGCATTACCTAGGGCTTTTGCAATGCTCCCCGGTGGTCAATGCCGACTGGATAGGTTCGGTTTTGGGTGCTTTAGTACGGTTAAGAACCCGATCGTGCATCCTTTGCCTGTGTTCGGGTTCTTAACCGTACTTTATGCTGTTGTTGTAGCAAGACTGTGACAGTTGCAATGCAATCGTTTTGGACTTGTAAGACTGCTCGATCATCATTAAAGTCATTAAAACAAGTCTGAGGTGCATTAAAAATAAAAAATAATGCAACGAGTATTTAATCGATTAAATTTTATTCTAGCGGAGCGCGAGGAACATTAGTACGCGAGGATCATTAATGCGAGTACGGTAGTTCCCGAAAGTGCGCTCTTCAGCAAAGCTCGGTAAATCGTCGGGATCAGTGAGTGACAGACAGCAGTCGGTCGGCCTAAGCTTGTTGGCAAACAGCATGCAGCCTTGCAGCTCACAACTTTTGACAGGTAGACCTTGCACTGTCACCTTGGTACAATCAACTCTACTTCCCGTGTTGCATTGCGTCGCATGCATAAAAGAGCATTGTTTGAAAAGCATGGTTAACAAGCATGCATATCCATGTGCTACAAAAAGACAAAGCATGCTGCATGTGTAACCTGCCAGAGGACACCGGCCATTATTTTCAAGGCAATATGCTCCTGCAGCAGTGCTGATTGCTGTTGCATGCACATGCGCTGTCAAAATAGCGGTGCTCTGGCACTACGCGCCTGCGTTTCAAGCAGTGCAAGTTCAGTTAGTCATCTCTTCCGTAATGAGGAAGTTCTTCGAAGTCACACTAATTGCCTTCAACTGGAGCGACGCAGCAATGGAGCGAGGCTGGTGAATGCAGTGTTTCACGCAGCGGCTTGCGGGCAGACGAGCATGAAGTTTTTTGTTCCAGGGGCATCGGTCGGCGTCATGGCCTTGCTGTGCGGCCAGACTTGGCTGAGTGTTCATGCCCAAATGACTCCGTTGCTTGACCCTGCGGAAGTAAATGGTGAGTCTATATCAAAACTCGTTGGAATGAAGGTTTCAAACAAGCTTTGACCACCAGCATATCGACAGCTTATCATAATCACGGTAACATGTCTAACACGAGCACATGCATAGACCGTGGTACACCCAAGCTTGCAGTGCTTGCAGCACAATACCGACTCTGGTACGTCACGGGTCGCTCTTAGGAGGGGTTTAGACGCAGTGGCGAGGACGCTGTCACTGTCCTGCTGGACTTGGGTGATGGAAACGGCATGCAACTGCAGGCAATTCGACCGCCCGTTTAGCCAGTTGCGAGTCCTATCCTGCGCCTCCTGCAAAATATTTGGACACCAGCTTTTTGGGTGATAGGCAATTCATCGAAGCCGACGGCGTCAACTTCAGCTATTTCCAGTTTGGGCCTCTGACTCGCGGTGCAACAGGTATGTGTGGCTGACGTCTCCGCGGACTCGCAATCTGTTTCAAAGATCACTCAAGCGAGGCTGCTAAGGCTTCGCTGTCTTCGCTGACTGTTTGCGGCGGTTTCGCCTTCTATGCCTTTGCGAGAGTCCTCCCAATTGTTAGGTGACTGTTGAAAGTTGATTGCTGACTGTTGAATTCTGACTGACTTAACACTTACAGTTTTCACATGGTTTGTGCACAAACAACACTCTACGGGTTTGACAACGCACATCTGCCCACACCATCCACAACCTAGCAATGGTACTTGCGCCTTGCCAAACAGGTCTGCGCATTGTAGTAGCAATGCTGCAAAGAGCAAGCCTCACAAAAGTTATGCGTGGTCAAAAGACTGGAATCAATCATGACATTCCAGAATTCAACATACATTTTTGATGCAGTGTGTGCTGCATAACACCTGATGTGGGTCTGTAAAATTGATGCTGTCACTGTTGTTAGCATGCAGGGCGAGCACTGGTCATGGTGGTAGGTCTCAGAAGTACAGCCTCCAACTGGAACCCTGATTTGCTGCAGACGCTGGCAGGCGAAAGACAGGTCATCATCTTCGACAACCGTGGTAACAGGCCTATCACTGTTTCTGGATTATCCTGGATCTCTTTGTTGAAAATGCTTACTGGAACCTGAGCTTGTTTGCTTGAGCTTTGCAAGAACTGCAAAAGAGGAGTCTGCTTGAGGCAGCACAGGGACTGCATAGGTACTGGCATGTCAGTCCCAGATTCAGACTCAGCACAGGCACAGACTGTTGACGGCTTTGCGTCATCAACAGTGCAACTGATCCGAGAACTGGAGCTGGATCAGCCAGACATTTTAGGAACATCTTTTGGAGGGTTTGTTGCTCTCACCATAGCTGTGGACTATGCTGATATGGTCAGTCATGTGGTGCTGGCAGACACCTCAAGTGGTGGACTGCTTGATAAGCTGTGATACATTCTTCGCTGCATCTGTTGACTCCCCTGTTGCATCTGTTGAGTCAACCAAATGATGTCGTAATGTCCTTCTTGAAAAGCATCTGCTGCACATGGTCCTGCCATGTGGGACTTCACATGCCGCCTCTGGCCTTCTACAATGTCCCATGTGCAAACAAGGCATGCGTTCCCTCCACTGACGTGGCTGCAAGCAAAGCTCATTGCCTCAAGGCACCGCAAACACAAACATCATCAGTGTTTGTGACTGTGCAGTACTCACACTGATGTGTCATTCCAGGAACATCCAACCAGACCAGAGCGTATGGTCAGTACTATAACTCTCTCCCAGCAGATGGACTTGAAGTCATGACACTGCTGTACCCAGACACTGCAGCAGGCAATGCAGGCTTGTGCCGCCATCTGGCTTTTCAGCAAGTCATGCCCAATGACACACTCTTCTCCAACCAATCAGCGGGGGAGTTAGCAGCCACTGCAACCTACACACGGGACCTTACAAGCCACATCTTCCATTCCCTTGGCAATATCACAAACCCTGTCTTGGTTATGGGTGGCACTTTGGACATCAGGATCTCCATTGCAGATCTGTACACACTCGTTGATTACATTCCAGATGCTAGCCTTGTGCTGCTGGACAGTGCTGGCCATGAGTCTGTGCAACAGCATGCCATCACAGCTGGCGGCATCATATCTGATTTTCTTGATGAGCAATCTACATCTGAATAGCTGGACAGCACATTGATTCAGTAAACTGTATGTTCATAAATACAACCTCAGCAGGCTTTCTCTGTTGTGGCATGTCTGCAGACAACACACACATGTCCAACAGGCTGAAGTGCAAGCCTGCACTGCTATCAAGATGACCTGTGTTTGGCTGCCTATATGGATACTGGGTTGGACACTGCTTGTAGTATCGGTGGGACATGGTTTTGCCTCAATGTGACTGCATGCACCAGTGTGAATGTGCTTCAATTCATTACAGTGACTCATCTTTCATTTTGACATGACAACAACACTAAGCAGAGTTGCACAAGTGCAACTGCACTGTATTTTATGATGGCACATTTATCTATACGCATTGTGTAACAGGGTGGATAATACGCACCCTGACACGCTAGCACGACCTTTTCACCTTCGCCCCGTTACACATTGCCTCAAGCTGCACTGCTGCAGATCTGCACGTACAGTGCCCACTCTGGACAGTATGTGATGATTGCCTGTACTTGTCAGTCGTTGTACAAGCATGACCAGCATCTTGCCAGGGCTAACAGGGTGCAGGCGCTCTGTGGTTGTGACGCTGGTGCCGTACATTGAAGAAGGCAGATTCATGTTCAATTCTTGAGCTGCTTTGCCATCAGTAATACTATGCTGCTCCATTTTCAAAAAGTACTGGCCCTATGAGGTCTTTCATTGTGCAGCCGGATCACATGCAGCTTTTCGACTTTGCTTTTGTCTTGTCTCAAGCGTCGACAGCTGCTGACAACAGGGCTTGTAGAAGCTACATTGCAAGAAATTGCAGCAAGTCAGCACTAAGTTGCAAAAGCAATTGCTTCATTGCCTTTGTCCCATTGAGTACGTCATGACTAGGTTTGAGTGGGCACCTGTGCATCACATTTGCATTGAATTCCCTAAGCTAGCGTTTGGACTTGGACATTTTGGGCCGAGAAAACCGTAAAGTATGGTCTCATGCACAGACGCAACATCAAGCACAATGTACACTGCAAACCACGACGCGTCCGTACAGGCAAACAACAGAATCAAGCCTTTCAGATCAAAGGCATCTGGCCAGCTCCTGAAACTCGTTTTTGCATCTGACCAAGCCTTCAACTCTGCGTGCAAGGGCATCACGCCGGGCTTCCAGCACAGCAACAGCTCCCGCAGCTGCATGCATTTTTCCAGAGTCAGAATGTACGCATGTCTGATGATATTGTTGCCAAACAAGCATCCCATAATGTAGAACCACAAGACCAGCTGATGTAGCTAAGTGGCAGGCATACATCACAATCAGGGTCAGGTGTCAAGATGGGATCACCTGTGAACATGGCCATGAAGTCCTCATCTGTACAAGCCAGCAAGTCAATGGAGATCTGACTGGCTAGCTTGCTGGACAGAGGCTCCAGAAAGGCTGACTTGAGACTGGATGGAGCAGCATGGCAGGTCACCCCTTGCCGGATCCTGTTGAACATCTTCTCAGCAGTGCCACAGATGGTGCCATAGCTGTTTTTGACCTGGTCATTGAACATGTTT
>JAABUK010009049.1_pt1 | contig 13753 bp, 16 predicted proteins | sample 5559141 | NCBI WGS metagenome assembly JAABUK01 (sample SAMN10711869, study PRJNA513367) | rock metagenome | isolation source: Antarctica rocks | place: Antarctica: Victoria Land, Pudding Butte nord | collected 2016-01-03
TTTCAAAACAAAAGCATGTTAATGTCCGAAGGTCACAGCGAGACTCGTCACACAAAGTTCAGAGCGGCAAGACCTATAGGACAACACAGGAGTATGGCCACACAGACGGTCTTGCTCGCGCAAACGTTTCGCCGTGGCCAGCTCACGCAGCTTGCACAGGCATTTCAGCGTGTGGCACCCGTGGAACAGTCTCAAGTCTTGGAAGGTCATACAGACCGTGTGTGGAATGTGGCGTGGTCACCAAAGGGTACTGACATACTTGGGGCGTGCACGAGGCTTGCAAGAAACAGTACTTGTAGTAGTAGAGATTTTTTGAAAATGCCAATCTAACTTGCTTCCCGTTTTGGGCCCTTATGCCTCGTGCTCCTCGAGTGTATATGTGTCCTTGAGCTATCTTTTTCGTTGCACTCAGTTATTTGCAGCAAGGTGGCCTGAACTATTTTCATAACACATGCTAAGTTGTGCCACAGCGTGCACTCATACTCATATATGTCCATGCAGCCAAGTTGCAAGCAGATGCTGGCAACCTGATTGCATACTCAGCAGACAACATGCAACATGCTTGTTGATGGGTGAGCATGCCCAAATCAGTCAAACCTATCACTACAATACTGCGATTCGACGACTGGATCCCAGGGCCACGCATGCACTCAGAGGATCCATCAATCTTTACAAATGTCCAAGTGCAGCCTACCGTATAGTGTAACACATAAATATTGATATGCCCTTGATGGACGAGCTGATCAACACAATAAACTGTAGTACATGCATCAACATCACAACACATACCAAAAAGGACCTACTGACTTATTTGCATAGTACTTTCAATGGTGTCTCTGCAGCCAGCAGCTTTTCAGTTGAAGACAAATCGTTCAATAATACCAAACAAGACTAGGATGTGATTTCACCTAAACCAGAAGCAGCAGTTCTGCAAACCCTTTGGACAACCTTGAATTACCTAAGCCAAACAGGTTTGCTAACAGGGCAGCTCACACTGGAAGCATGTCGCTGTACTCTCGCAGTTGCTGTATCTGCTGCCCTTTCCTTTGCATTGATTCCAACACTTGACCAACAGACCGAGACAGATCCTCATGCTGCATCTGCAGTACAGCACAGTTGTCATGGCCTGCTGCTGAAGTGCTAAATAGAGGGATCACAGAGCACTTACACTGTGTGCATGCTCATGACTCAGATGGTCCTCACAAGCAGCATGTGGGAACACCACCCAATTGTCAGCAAGCTTTGTCACGTCTGGAGTGGACTCACTGGTCGACTATGCACATCACATTCTGTGCTACATTGTGTACAAGCATGACTATGTGTGAGCTACTCGTATGTCAGCGTAGGAAGCAGTGTCAATGGTCAGTGTCTAGACAGCAGCTTCACCTCTACGTCTTCCTCATCAGAGCCACCGAGGGTCTGCACAGACTGCAGCAGGTCAGCGTAGCGCAGGTCCAGCACTACCAGCTCATCCTCCAGACTCAACAACACAGAAGCCACCTGCTGCCTGCACGCAACCCCCTCCCTTTCATCAACAGAGTGTTCAGCTTGGGTGAGTGTATGATGCACCAGGTCTGAATGATGGGACCCGCGGGGTGCCCCTGCTAGAGGCTGCGCCTGAGTGATCCACCTGATTGATAGCAGATTGCTGCAACAATAGTGTCTTGTAGCGAGACGCAGCCAGTTGTAGTGCAGGATGCAAAATCACCTGTGTGCGTCAATATGCTAAAGCACGGGCAACACTCAGCTGGTTTTCCGGTGAGTCTAAACATGAGGGTGTGCAATTTGGCTGATGCAAAAGGCTTGTCTTAGAGCATCAGCCGCATATACCTTGGTGTACCCTGCGAAAACAACTATTAATGCTGCAGTGATACACTTTCATGCATGATACCCTGCATGGTGCCCGTAATGACAGCTTGCTCGTTGCCATGGTCATGCACAAGACCTGGGTATGAACAGTAATCTTGTTTGCCAGGCCTCTTCCTGTTGCCGGGTGACAATGAGCGCCCTGCACCCATTGCCACCCTTCCTGGCCCCCTTTGCTTCTTGCCCCTGCCTTGGTTTGGTACCCTCTCTTGCGCCACGACGAGGGACAGCAGGCCCCAACAGCCCTCTGCTCTGCCCTCTGCCCTGCCCTGGGGCAGATGCCCCTGACATGTGCCCTTTGCAGCGCTGAGCCTGTTGCCGCATGCATGGCAGCGGCGCTGCTGCCTGATGTCTGTCACAATGGTGTCTGTGAGGCTGGGGTGAGGGGCGGGGTAGAAGGGGGGCCGGTAATCTGACAGGCACTGCAAGATGCCGGGGACTGCACAAGCCTGCGGAATAATCCAGCAGCCTTGCCATCTCAATACAATCCAAAGTTGGTGTGAAGTTCACACTGTGAACGGCTGGAATTCATACATGCAGGTCAGGTCTGTTACATCTTGTTCTGGGCAGCCTCTGTTCATGTTAAAGTACAGCCTTGTGTCTTCAAGCACTGCTGAAGTGATTTGGCACTCCGTCTTCCTGACATGGCAGCTTGTCACAAGGCTTTTGGTAGCTTGCATGTTTGGCAAGGTCTATTCAGTTGCCATTTATTAGGCAGCCTTTGACAGCTCGGAAGCAGTCATTACTAAACCAGGCACAGGCAAGATTGCTGACACTGGCAAAACAGCACTGACCTGATCTAAGCTTAGAGGGCGAGGTGTGTACAGCAGTGCAGGTGACAGCCTCCGTGGAGGGGTCTGGGGTGGGCTGCTGGCGGGTGAAGGAATCCACTAGGGACTGATTCAACCCCAACACCCTCTCCATACTTTTCTCTGTTCGCCTGCAACGCATGCCAGTCTCACACAATGGGATGCGAGGGCTGACTCATGATTGCCGTCAGCATTGTGCATGCAAACATGGTTGGGTCTGTCATGCTGCGATGTTGATATTTGTGTCAGTGCACACATGCTGTATACTGCAGCATATACATAGCGTAGACACATGAACAGTCACATCAGTGCAGTCTGCCACCAGACGGTCAACAAGCAGGGATGCGGCCGCATTGCCCATGAATATGCTTGGGTCAGTTAGTATGCTTGCAGTGTAGACATCACTGCAGATGCTCATTTGGACCATGTTAATTCTGCATGAGGAACTCTGTAGACAGGCCACTCAGTTGTGCAAGAATCACAAATGCCAGGCTAGCTGTATGCAGCTGCCATAGATGAGTGCTGAGAGCGTGCACTTGCAGACAGTGTGTGAAGGCACAGACCTGAGGGCATCTCCCAGGGCTGTGCACATGCCCCTCTCATGGTGCAGGAAGGTCTCTGCCTTCTCGGTAGCCACCCTCATGTCCCCCATCTCCCTGCACACCCCCCCGAAGCAACATCAGCAGCATGCCAATGCCAGCAATTTCTATGGCATGCAAATCTTTGTCAGCGCCAAAGCATGACACCAGTATCTAGCGTGGCTTTGCCAGCATTCTTATGCCTATGCATTGCAACTGTGCACAGTAGCCCTGCCCAAGCAGCAACTTACGACTGTTCCATGCACGACACTGCAAGACCATTATTTTGCCTTGTGCCCAGCTAAGGTTTGGGTTTGTGTATCAGGGATCACTGTACTGAGCACAGTCAAGTGGGCATGCCCCATGAGATGAAGCTAGCAAACTGAACAGGCACGCGCAGCCCAAGCATGCCGGCACAACTGTATACATGAGTCTAGGCGGCGTGGAGAGCAAAGTGGAAAGCAGAGATTGAAACCAGAAACCAGCAACCTCATTCAAAATGATGCATGGTGGGAGGTGCAGGCAGGGTCGCATTTGGACAGAGTCAAATGCACATATTGCTTTGAATCTGACTCATAACATAGCTAGGTGCATAAGGTAAGGTGACAGGAGGGGAGTTGGTGTGACCTTGCATGCTCTGCAGAGGCTTGGCGCAGCACAGAAGCTTCCAGCTTGAGGTCAGCCAGCTGCTGCTTATGCTGCTCCACCAGCGCCTGAGCTGATACACGCCCCCCATGCTCCTGCCTCAATTCCTCCTACAAAGCAAGGTGCAAAACGCCTAACGTCTTACTGTCATAATGTATGCATAGCAGCTGCATTGTAGCGTCCAACGGCAATACTGTGTGCTGTCCGATCCGTCATGCTGCCACAAATGCAGCCAACAGCCTGAATGCAGATGTCACAATCAGCAAAATTGCTGCTTGCTGCATCACCAGCATTGGGCTGATGCTCTTCATCATGCCACATGTGAGGACGATTTGTAGGTGATATGGGTAGTGTGTCTGCTGGTGAGCTGGCAGGAACAAGGTGGTCAAGGCACACAAGATGGTTGTGCATGCCTGCAGGTCTGTGTAGCGCTGCTGGTAGGGGTGTGAGGCCTCAGCTTGAGCTGTGGCAGCCTCACACTTGAAGCTCAGCTCTGACATGCTCCTCCTCAGCTTGGCTATCACTGCGTCCCTCTCCTGCAATGCCAAACAACGTACATTGCGCGCCTCTGTTTTGCTGCACTTTGCATAGAGGGGGACTTATGGCATGTGGCAGCCTGATGATGCAGTCTGTCAGTGAAGCCTGGGTAGATTCGTCAGACCCTCAACGTTGTTGCTGGTACATGTTACAGGGTCTGAGCAATATGCTGCAGCTGGTACTCTGATGCCAAGCCTGGTTATGGTCAATGCTGTCTGAGCGCTGGTAAACAATGCAGTCCTGGCAGCTCTGCTTGAGTTTTGCAATGAAGATTTGCATCGCAGCCCAAGGGCCTCAGGCATGGATACCTGGTGTGCAGATATGCATTGAACTTTGGTCAAGAGCAAATGTTCTACGTAACATGCTGCATTGCTCGAGCTGCTCGAGGCACATAGATCATTGCAATCTGCCTCAGCAGCTGACGCTGCTCAGACAATGCTTGGCTGTGGTCAGGATTGCCAGGAAGGCCTGACTCAGACCTTCAGTTGCTGCTCTGCCTCTGCTGTCTTGTCCTTCAGCTGCCGCTGGCATTGCTCAAGCTCCCACTGCACATCAGCCAGCTTCAGATCCAGCTTCTCTGCCTGATGCTCAGCAGCTGCTGCAGCAGCTAACTGCTGAGCGGAGGCAGCCTCGGCATTCTGAGTCATCAGGTGAGCAGATGCCATGCGCGCACTCATCTGCCGTGAGTACTGCTGTGCATGCTCCAAGTCCCTCCTGCATGACAATGAACCATGCAATGACATTCTGCTGCTTATTTGTAAGACATGCCACAACTGATGATATGTTGGCTACAATTGTGAATGCAGCTTTCTCAGTGTTGTGAGTTTGTAAGCTTGAGAAATGGTCGTACACGCAGCGCCGCAACAGATCATAACTGCACATGCATGGTGCATATTGCTTGTACGCTTCATATCTGGGTACAGCTGATGCACTGCAATCATCTGAATTTAACTTTCATGACACATAGTGCATTATTTTACCGACCTGCTGGTTTCTAGCTTTTGCTCCAACGACACGCTTGCCTTGCTGCTTCTCTCGTGGTCTTTACTGAGCTGAGCGTTCTCATCAGCTGTTGTCTCCAAGGCGTCGCGCATCTCCTCAAGCATTGTACGCATTTCAGTAACTTGTTTAGCAAGCTTGGTGCTGTCTGCTTGGCTTTGCTCAATTTCGGCTTTCTGAGCTTCTGCGACTGTGTGCATCTCGGCACGTAAGTCGGAGCGCTCCTGCTGCAGCTTTGCATTGTCTGTGTACGCTACAGATAGCTGGTCTTGCAGTTGCCTCAAAGCCAGTGCTGCTGCTTGCGAGACATTTTTTGTAGCGTACAATGCCATGACGATAGCTGAGGCTGTGCCAGCAACCCTATGGCTGACGGCCTAACCTGTGCACATGATGTCCGCGGCGCACGGCTGGAAGCTACGTTGTGAACAAGCCGAGCAAGAACGTTTTGTGTCACTCAGCTGACAAAGACTGCCCCAAGTAGCTGCGAATTTGGCAGTCGTCTGCACTTGGGACGAGGTTCAAGTTTCGACGTCGCTGCATGCGACAACAGCAACAGATCACTGCTGCACCTGAGTTTCGGTCAAACCTTCGCATTTGCATGCTAATTTGACCTGAAAGGTAAGGGCGTCCCATAGACAGGACAGGACGACTCCACAAAACGCCCTACATGTTGTGCTCCTATGGGTGCTCCCACAAACAGTGTGCACAATGTCAGGTGTGAGTGTCGTCACTAAAGCTAGAGCTGCTCTGTAGCAAACGGTGAGGTGATGAAGATAGCGAGCACTCAAAAATACATTTGTTCCTTATAAGCCTTGCTTGAACCTTGATATACTGGATCTCAGATACACTTTAAAGTGAAGTTCCCCAAGGACACACAAATTTGCAGAGCTTGGTAAAATGCGTGAATCATAGAGACATTGAAACTACATTAAAAAATTATTCACTGTTGGTTGCATATCAGGCTGTGCAGCCAGCCTTGGCTCTGAAGGCTGCAGAGGCTGAGAATGCTTCATGCATGCCCACTCATATCACACAAAGCACTCTTGCCAAAGACAGTGGTCTAGTTGTGTGCGCATCCTCTGCATCAGCTGCAACTTCAAGCACCCAGAAGTCGTTCCAGCGCTGCATTTGAGTCTCCGCCAGCAGACAGCAGGGCCCGAGACACAGCATCATACGGAAAGCCCATATCAACTAGTTGCTGTACCTGAACACAGCACAATGTATGTCACACAGCTGCAGCGTTGACACGCATCTGCTACAAGCTGCCTGAATTGCTTTAAGTCTGTAGCAAACCCTGAAGATGCTTGTCAGGGGGTTGCATACCCTTGAGTCAGTTGCGCTTGGCTTGGCTGCATATGTCTGGGTCCAATCCTTGGCTTGTCGCTGGAATTCTTTATTTTTGCTCATGTATTGTTTGGCAACAACAGCATCCTGCAGGACATCACATTAACTGAGGCGCCCCCCTGCAAAACATGCGGTGTACGGCAAGTGTGGTGCAATGCTTCAGCTGAATGTTGACAGGTCTTGTTTGGCTGTGAGACAAGCACTCACCTGAGGATCAGCTGGTTCTGGAGAGGACAATAGAGCTTGCAAGCTAAGTAGAGCTGTTTTTAGCGTCAAAGCTGGAGACCACTGATCTTTCAAAATGTCAAGACATATGGCCCCACTGGCACTGCTCACGTTGGGATGCCAGACTTTTGTTATGAAACGCATCTTGGGCGGCACAAAAGGATACTGATTGTCTGCAGTCAAGACAGCAGCATCACATCATTGTAAACTGGCCCGTTGGTATGAGTTAGTATCAAAATTTCCTGGCAAAGTGAGCCTACCAAGGGTGATATCAACAACAAAGTAGCCTCCTTCGTAGGCTGTGTCTTTAGGCCCCTCTACAAAGCCTGTTAGTTTCTGCAAGTTCCCCTCTGTAATCTGAATGGTGACGCCAGAAGCCTTGTCTCGATCGATCTCCTTGAGTTCTTTCTGCACAAAGCCTGGGGATCAATAGCAGTTCCGGGCATCCACAGTCAGCAAAGCAAGTTGCGCAGTGCAGGGGCACCTGAATCCTCCCAAAATCGGCCATGGGAGTGGTGGCCGCACAGATCAGAAGACAAGGGTACAGTCAAAAGGATGGTCAAGTGGGGCCAAGCTACGATCTTGTGAGCTGTACATTATGCAGCAGAGTACATCAATATCGCATGCAACGCGTTTATTTATGGTTGATCTGCAGCGGAGCGCTGAGTGTCCGATTTCACGGTTTAAGCCATGCACATCTACATGGGCTAATTTGGGGATGATGTGACCTCTCAAGGGCAACACCAACACCCTTGGGACAGGCAGCTTTGTGGAAAGGCAGCAAGCAATTGGGCTTGTTTCCTCAGTGGTACGAATTGGTCTTGTTTGCGTGTCGCGCATTGCATGCAGCATTCCATGACCTCAACAGGCTTGCACGAGATCTTGATGAGCCCTATCCAAGCTGACTGGCACAAACCAATTGACTACTACAGCAAAGTGTGATGAGTGAACCATGGTCAAACCAAATTTGTGATTCAGATAGAGCTTTATCAAGAAATATAATATGTCTGCAATAGCAGATGCTGTCAAACGCAGCAGTCAGACCCAGCAGCAACAAGTGCTGACCATGGTGAGAATTTCCTCACCGGTCGTCACACAGTTGTGGTTACCATCGATGGGTAACCACAACTGTGTGACGACTCAGGAGTTTGCCGTCAAACTCACAGGCTGAGCATGCATCTTATTGTGCATGGGGAAAACAAGACCATATGTCTAAGACAATCAATACTGTACATGTGTAAAAGAAGCACAAGGCAAAGAACAAAAGGAAGGAAATCAGCAGCCCAACCGTGCATAACAGGCATCTATGCTGGCAACTGTCGATAGGCTTATCCAACGACAAAAGCTGCAAAAGAGAAGACTCCTGCTTTGCAATGCCAATCAGCTAAAGCCTGCTCACGTACCTGCTCATTTATATGAAATAAGCTCTTTGGATAGAGCCGCTCGACGCTGAGCGTCACAGAGCCAACACACTGCATATCTGCAGCAGGATGGCCGCCAAAGGTGCCATAAGTAGCATGCCTTGTCAGTCTGGTCTAGGAAACACAACATCAAGAACTGATTCAGACCGGATCATCAGACAAGGAAGTCAGGCAGGGTGGCTGTCACAAGGTGGGTCCAGGGCCGGCCCCAAGCGCCCTTATGCACACTGCCCCAAACATTGTATACAGTCCTTGTGGCAGACTAACTTTCAGATGGCCTCTGCAGAGCTAGCGCCTAGGCCAACAGCTGGGTCAGGTAAGTGCAGTGTTGAAGCAATGATTTTGCAAGCTTGCTTGGCGCTTGGTCTATCTGATGGTACAGCATTCAGGCAGCTGGTGATGAGTTCTTCAATGATTTGGGGACATTCATTGGGGACTAAAGTCCTGCGCAAGAAACCGCGACGCGGGGTCTCCTGAGTTACAATTTCCCACAGGACCACCCCAAAGCTGAACATGTCAACCTGCAACAAGCAAGGCTGTGTGTATGCAACCTGAGTGCATTCGGCATGATATCTGGAGGACCAAGCGCGCCAGAGGGGCAGAAGCATTCAGGCCCATATTACTGCACACTTATCTTCAGAATGTAGCAAAGAGTACTGTTTCTTTGGAAACAGGGGTGAGGTTTGGCCAACATTCTCTCCTATCAAGACTCGCTGAGTGTATGATTTAGTGGTTGATTGTTTGGTGTTGTGCCCATGCAACAGCATGATGCACGCAGGGGGCACACCGGCTAACCTTGTCTGTGCATACGTCTCTGGTACCCATGAGCTGTTCTGGTGCAGCGTAGGCATACGTACAGAGCATGGGAAAGCTGAGAGTGGTTGCTGTAGTTTCCAGGATGCGAGAGGTGCCCACATCCGATATCTTGGCCACAGCTGCGTCCTTGGTCAGCAGAATGTTCTTGGACTTGATGTCATTGTGCACAACCTGCAAATCAGCGTCTCGAGATTGAGCAAGCGCTATTGGGCGAGTGCCATTGTGCTTTGTCTGTCAGCTCCTCAATGAAGGCTGCAACTGAGCCTGCAGCACCGTCACAGCACACTGACACTACAACTGCTTGCTGCAAACCCACATGTGCAGTTCCAGGACAACTTGAAACAGAAAGTGTGGGTGGAGCTTGCCCAAACACGTAGTCCAAAGTTCATATTTAGATACAGTCAAGTCGTGCAAGGGGGTTTGCAGAAAGTGAGCTTGTGCTGCGCCTCTGCTTGTGCCCAAGAAGGTTGCAGTGCAGCCTGCCTGTTGTGTTCCCTGGTACTGAGTAGTCTTATAGAGGTTGCTTACAACCGCGTGTAATTGTACTGCATAACAATCCAGTGTGACTGTACTGCAGAAATGCGCATCTGCAGTTGACACATGCATAGCACTTACATGCATGTTAATGTCAGGTCCAAAGGCAAGGAACCTTCATTGTGCTGGATGATTTGCAAGTGAGACAATGTCAACTTGCCTTCTACTCATGCAAAATCTTTTTGAACCAATGTCGCTTGCCTTCTGATAATGCATGATGTCTGTTACTTGCCTTTTGCTCATGCAAGACCTTTTTTAAACACTGCTACTTGCCTTTTGCTCAGGCATGAAATCTATAACACGACGGCACTTGTATTTTGCTCATGCAAAACCTTTTTTAGACACTGCTACTTGCCTTTTGCTCATGCATGAAATTTATAAGCTGAAGACACTTGCCTTTTGCTCATGCATGAAGACCATGCCCTTGGTCACATCAAGAGCAATGCGGCCCCCCTTCTTGTACCACTTGAACTCCCCAACAGGTGTGGGGTAGCAGTCATGCTGTATGCAAGACAGCAGGTCCCCCCCTTGCATGTACTCAAGCACCAGCATGGGGAAGCCAGGGTCCAAGCAGGCCCCATAGAACTGGACCATGTTGGGATCAAAAGACAGCACGCGCAACAGGCAGATTTCCTGCAGTACACAAACTAATCATACTAATAACAATAACAATAATGATAGTAATAAAGATAAAAACAACAATACTAATAATAATACTGATAATAATAATAATACTAATAATAATAATCAGTATGATGAATGAACCAATGAGGCAATGACAGCACATGACCAATAGTGAGTGATGTTATCCGAAAGCAAACTGGATGGTGAGACTTTGTTGCGCATCCCTTGTTCACTGTTCATGCGTGTAGTCTTCCCCATGTAGCAGTACACAATGCAGATCAAAGTCTCAGTGCGTGTTACTTTGCCTGGCATTCTGAGCGTGATCAACATGGCCAACCAAGGGCACATCCTCTTGAGAGTAAAGATGGAAATGTAACAGTGCCCACTGCAGATGAGTGTCTGAGAGCAAATTACTTTGCCTGGCATTCTGAGCATGATCAACGTGGCCAAACAAGGGCGCACCTTTTTGAGGGCATGAAGTTGGATGGCCTTTGTAGGAGAGGCAGCCAGCACCTTGACAGCTACATCCTGCACACCATCCCTCACTGCCTGCATTGCAAACCATTTGTCTGTCCACTGTTTCTTGTCTGTCTGTCAGTCCGTCTGGCTGCCTGGCTGCCTGCCTGCCTGCCTGCCTGCCTGCCTGCCTGCCTGCCTGCCTGCCTGCCTGCCTGCCTGTCTGTCTGTCTGCCTGTCTGTTTGATCTGCCTACCCACCATAGATTGATGGCGCAGCATATGTTTAAAGCACGAAGTCGTTGTAGGAAGGCTAGCAAGCCACAATAGTTACAAGTATATTGGCTTGATGCTGTAATGCACCAACCAGAGCGCAATCATAAGTGTCTCTCTGATCGGTTGCAATGCATACTCACCCAATCAGAGACACACTTATGATTGCGCTCTGGTTGGTGCCTTACAGCATCAAGCCAATATACTTGTAACTATTGTGGCTTGCTAGCCTCCCTACAACAACTTGGTTTCTGAGCCTTGTGCCCTGATATTGGCAGTCCAAGCAGGTAGGTGCTGACTGTCTCTCTGTCTGTCCACGCAGATCACAGCAGCCTGCGTTGAAGGCTGCAGCTGCCAATTCTTGGTGACAATGCACAACTCACTTTGCCTACAAAGCAAGGGGTCCTGATTCCTAGGCAGGTGTACAGTGCAGACTACAATTGTGCAACAAGGCATGTGGCATCAATTGCAAAATTATGATTTGGCAACATGCCTCACGCCTGTACTGCTGTTGTGTCTGCTTTGGGTGATGTGAGGTGTCCAGTCATGTATCTGAGATAGAAGCACCATGCTGAGTGCTCTGCCAAGACGACTGAGGCAGGAATCATGCCAGCTGCAGTCTACAGCGCGTCAAAAGGTCTACAGCACATTCTGCATGGTGTTGCACTGAAGTGTGGCTGACCTTATACACCACCCCACATGCGCCAGAGCCCAACACCCACGGTGTACCATCAGCCAACTTGCAGATCTCCAGATCAGCCCGCTCAGCCTGAGGGCCTGTGAACAGGTCCACATGTAATCGTCTAGCATACCTGCCCGCATAGCTATAGTCCATTGCCTTGTTCTGCACATGCAAATGCATGTCAGAAGTACACCCTTACAGGTGGCATGCTCCTGGCAGGCATGAGCGTCAGAGCTGGGGATGGTGTGAATCTCTGGGGTTGTGGCTGAGTCAGCTGTTTTGTTGTGTGGGCTTTATCCATGAATGAATTGAAAATGTTGTGCAGGCATAGTCCAGTGATCATTGACTGTGGGACAGCTGCGCTGAGCAGGCAGGCTGTATGTTTGCAGCTGCATCACAGCAGGCGTCACTGCTGCTCTACACAGATCAATACAACATAACTCCACTTTTGTATATTCTTTTCAGCATTTGAAACTTTTGACAGAACTAAAATTAATAGATGCTGCTGCTTGTACAAGTGGTTGACATGACATTCTGTCTCACTGCAGTACATGCTGACCTGCTTTCTATATGCACTGTATGCATTGATGCCTATGCAAACGGTTACAGCAATGCCAGCAATGTTCTGTCTTGCGTCATGGCTCTTGGCAAATACACCTTAAGGCATACCTGCTCAGGAGCTACTCTCCTGGTGCCTAGCACTGAGCTGAGCAGATGGGGCAGGCGCTTGATAGCCCCTGCCCCATTGTACAGAGCTGCCATTGCCAGCACAGTTGCAAGGCCTGCCATGATGGTAGGCACCGCCATGGACTTGCAGCATCACACTCTGTCTCTACATATTGCAGTTGGTCACAAATGGACCCATACCCCCGATCGCAAACCGAGAAGTGACAAGAATGAAATGAGATGGCCCAGAGGATGTGTGGTCAAGACTGATATTGCTCAGGCTGCAGCAAGCGACTTGCATGTGACAAGGGTGCTGTCCTGTGAGGCTACTTTGCTTGAGAGCTGGGTAGGCTAAGTGCCTGCAGGCTGGATATGTTAACTGGAAGCACAAATTCTGTCAAACACCAAGCGCACATGATCCCCAAACCCACCTGATTTCTGAAGATTGCAACTGTGTTCCAGGTAAAACGCCTGAGAGGCAGTTGCAAGAAAGTTCACATGCATGCATGCATATATGCACCCCTGTTGAGTCCTAAAGACAAGAAATGTAAAGTTTGTGATGACCTGCCTGAGCTGCTGCCAGGTTGAGGGCGGCCCCAGCTGATGCACCATCTGGTCTGCAACTGTTTCATTGGGGCAGGGCAGGGGGCCTGTGACCATCACCCTGGTCACATTCAGCCCTGCCTGCCGCAGGCTGTTTGTGAACTGCTCACAGTAAGACACAATCACCTGCAAATGCAGAAGGACTGGTCAGATCCCTCCTGATGAGGCCACGCCATGGCACAGCTGTAGTTGTCCATCAGTGTCAACACACGCTGTGCTGGAGCTGGCTAACTTGAGAAGGCAAAATAATCTCTATTACGCCTAAATGTGCAGTAAGCTGATCACCACGCATGCATAAAAAGCTGACGCGTCGCACTCATCAAGTCAACCCGGCTAGTTCAATGTGTCAGCATCCAGAAATGAGCTTGATCAATGCACAACCTTGACGGCAGAGCACTTGATCAAGCACCTCATTGGCAATGCAGATTCAAGCACACAAGAGCTTGGACTGCAGGTATGGCAGCAATAGACACAAAGTGATACAGCAGCTATGTCTAGATCTTGACACAGCAGAGCTCAGATGGCTGCTTACTGTGTCCAAGCCCACGTCTGTGATGCCCGTGTGAGTCACAATGGTCAAGGAAAGGCTAGCACTCTGCTGATCTACATTGTGGCTACAATCTTTAAGCCGGAAGAACTGGTTGACCACAACGAAGTGCTTCTCCAGCTGCCTCAG
>JAABUK010009051.1_pt1 | contig 13748 bp, 10 predicted proteins | sample 5559141 | NCBI WGS metagenome assembly JAABUK01 (sample SAMN10711869, study PRJNA513367) | rock metagenome | isolation source: Antarctica rocks | place: Antarctica: Victoria Land, Pudding Butte nord | collected 2016-01-03
TGGCTTAAGTCGAAGCCTGTCAACAGTTACATTTCCGGATAGCCTCTGAGTCCCCAGTCCCCAGTCCCCAGGCCTTTTCCCAAAAAGGGAGATTGGGATCGGCCCTCCGCGTAGTCTTGGGTTAACAAGGGAGGACTTCGGGCGATGACGAGCGGGCGTTATGGTCTGGTCTTGCGCGAGGTTGGCCGGCTCCTGGGGGGCGGGTCGGCCTCGGGCCTCGGCTCGGGGCCGCTCCTGGAGCGGTTCGCCTCGGGGGGCGACCCGGCGGCGTTCGAGGCGCTGGTGAGCCGTCATGGGCCGATGGTCCTGGGGACTTGCCGGCGGATGCTCTCGGACCCGCTCGACGTGGAGGACGCCTTCCAGGCGACGTTCCTGGTCCTGGCCCGCAAGGCCGGGTCGATCGGCGACGCCGACCGCCTGGGCCCCTGGCTCCACGGCGTCGCCCGCCGCGTCGCCGCTCGGTCGCGGGCCCTGTCGAGTCGCCGGAAGGCGTTCGAACGTCCCGGCGGCGACGACCTCGCCTTCGAGGCCGATTGCCCGGTCGAAGGGGGCGAGCTTCGCGAGGTCCTCGACGAGGAGCTGGCCCGCCTCCCCGAGAAATACCGGGCCCCGCTGGTCCTCTGCTACCTGGAAGGCCTGACCCACGACGAGGCCGCCGAGCACCTCCGCTGGCCGGTCGGGACCGTCCGAAGCCGCCTGGCCGGGGGCCGCGACCGGCTCCGGATCCGCCTGGCCCGACGCGGGCTGGCCCCCTCGGCGTCCGTCCCGCTGGTCCTGTCCCCTGCCTCGATCCCGCAAGCGTTGCTGTCCACCACGATCCGGGTCGCGACGGCCGCCGGGCCGACCTCGGCCCGCGTCGTCGTCCTGGCGAAAGGAGCGTTGATCGCGATGACCTGGAACAACTTGAAGCTGGCCGCCGCCGTTGGCCTGATGGCGGGCCTGACCGCCGGTGGGGCCGGCGTCGCCGCCCAGTACGGCGTGGCATCCCGTCAGGAAGGCGAGGCCCCGGCCAAAGCCCCTGCGCCCAAGAAGCCGACCGGCGATCTCTCGGAGAAGGCGGCCCGGCTGATCCATCGAGCCGGCTCCCCCGAGGAGCTGGCCGCCGAACGCCGCCGGTTTGTCGACCAACTCGCGGAGATCCAGGGCCGGATCGAGAAGTCGCGGGAGGAGATCGCCGACAACGAGGCCCTGGCCCGGGAGATCCGGGCCATCCTGGAACAGCTCGAACGCCGTGGGGCGGAACCGGCGACCGTGGCCGGGACCCCCGCCGCGAATGAGGGCCGGGCCCCGGCGGCCGGCGAGAAGGGCGTCGGCGATCGCCCGAAACCCGCCGCCACGCCGGGCGGGCCCGCCCAGGTTCAAGGCATGGGCAGTATGATGGGCGGGGGTGGCGTGGGTGGTGGAATGATGGGCATGGGCGGGGGTGGCATGGGTGCTGGAATGATGGGCATGGGCGGCAAGCGGTCGCCGATGGTGGTGCAATTCGGCGGGTCGCAGATCCTGGCGATCCCGGCCGAGTACGACCGGGCGACCGTCGTGAACACCGAGACAGGCGTTAAGTCGACCCAGCGATTCCCCGAGGGGTTGACCGAGGTGATGCCGGTCATCGGCCCCGGCGTGGTCGGCTTCGTCCTGAAGGGTCCCGAAGTGCGTCAGATCGCTGCTTTCGACATCCAGGGCGGGAAGTGGTACGCCCAGGAACTCAAGGTGCCGGTCCGGGAAGCCAACCCCATCGTGGGCCCCAACCAGGTGACCTATCAGCTCGGCCGCTTCCTCTGCATCTTCAGCATCCCGGCGAAAAAATGGAGCGTCCTGGAGCTGAAGCGCGACCCGGGCCCGGGAAACTTCTACCAGGGGATGTTCGGGGGTCATGACGGCAAGATGGTGATCCCCGAGGGCGACCTCGTCCACATCTACGACCCCAAGACCGGCGAGTGGACCCATGTCGACACCAAGGACGACCAGTGACCGCCGGCCGGATCAATGGTCGAATCCGTTCGGTTCCTGGAGGCCGGCCCAAAGCTCGGCGAAGCGATCCCGGACGTAGGGATTCAATTTCTCGGCGAACCCGACGGGCAGCTTGAGGATCTGAATCAGTTCGATGACGTCGGCGAAGTCTTTTAACCGTTGAATCCCGCCGGTCATCCCCGAGGCCAGCTTCAGCTCGACCAGGCTCGGTAAGCTCAGATACATGATCCCATCGCGGTCGACGCCGACCTCGGCGGGGTCGGGGAAGGCGACGGGCTTGGGCTTGCCGTCTCCGGGATAGGTGCCGGAGATCAAGAATTCGACCCGGACCCCGGTCTCGGTGTCGCGCAACTGCTTGCTGCCGGCAAACGGCGGGACATAGCCCAGGCCTTCCAGGCGGTCGTGGATCTCCTTGAGTCCTTCGGGCGTCACGAGGAGGTCGACGTCCGAGGTGAAGCGTTGGAAGCCGTGCTCGAACAGGGCCATTCCGCCGACGACGGCATACGGGATGCCCAGAGTCTTCAGGCGGCCCGTGATCCCATACAACGTCTTGAAGACGTCGCTATCCTTGTGGAAATGCCCGCCGCCCTGATTCAAGGCCCATCTCCGCTCTTGCCTCAAGCGCTGCTCGTAAAGGATCATGGCTCACCCCTGGTTGAGGGATCTCCTCACTCCACGTCCGGCTCGCCGTCGCCGTCGAGGTCGTCGATGTGGTCGCTGGCCTCGGCCTCGGCCTCGCCGACGCCGTCGTCGAGGATGTGGGTCGGCGGCTTGGCGAGGGGGGCCTCGCCGTCGAGCGGGCCCTCGATCTCCAGGGCCTCCTCGGTGACCTGGAGCAGTTCGGTCTCGGGGAGCTTGGCGAGCGAGCCGACGAACTGGCCCTCCTCGACCCGGATCAGGCGGACGCCGTTGGTGTTGCGGCCGATCGGCCTCATGTCGGCCACGGCCATGCGGATCAGGATACCGCCGCTGGTCGTCAGCATCACCTCGTCGGCGTCGGTGACCTTGGCGATCGCCACGACCGGCCCGTTGCGGTCGGTCACCTTGATGTCGATCAGGCCCTTGCCGCCCCGGTTCTGCGAGCGGTACTCGGTCAAGAGCGTCCGCTTGCCGAAGCCGTTGGCGCAGACGGTCAGGAGGCTCGCCGGGTCGTCGTCGCCGTTGGCCACCACCATCCCGACGACCTCGTCCCCCTCGGCCAGGTCGATCCCCCGGACGCCGAAGGCCGGCCGGCCCATCGAGCGGACCCTCGCCTCGTCGAACCGGATCGCCATGCCCTCCTTGGTCGAGAGGACGACGTGGTCGTCGGCCCGGGTCCTGGCCACGCCGATCAGCTCGTCCCCCTCGTCCAGGCCCAGGGCGATGATCCCCCGGCCGAGCGGGCGCTTGAAGGCGGTCAGCGCGGTCTTCTTGACCGTCCCCCGGCGGGTGACCATGAACAGGCTCTCGTCCTCGTTAAACTTGCGGACGGGGACCAGCCCGGTGATCTTCTCCCCTTCGGCGAGTTGCAACAGGTTGACGATCGCCCGCCCGCCGGAGGTCCGGGTCTGCTCGGGGACGTCGTAGACCTTCAGCCAGTAGACCTTGCCGTGGTCGGTGAAGAAGAGGATGTAGTCGTGCGTCAGGGCGACGAACATGTGTTCGAGGAAGTCGTCGCCCTTGGTGTTGGTGGCCGAGATCCCCCGGCCGCCCCGGTTCTGGGCGCGGTAGGTGCTGGGCGGGAGCCGCTTGATGTAGCCGTCGTGGGTGACGGTGACGACCATGTACTCCTCGCGGATCAGGAGTTCCTTGTCGTAGTCGCCCAGCTCCTCGGGGTCGATCACGCTCCGCCGGTCGTTGGCGTACTTCTGCTTCATCTCGCGGAGGTCGGCGCGGATCAGGTCGAGGATCAGCCGCTCGTCGCCGAGGATGCGTTCGAAGGTGTTGATGTTCTCGCGGAGCCCGGTGTACTCGCGGACGAGCTTGTCGGCCTCCAGCCCGGTGAGCTGCTGGAGCCTCATGGCCAGGATCGCGTCGGACTGCATCCGGGTCAGGCCGCCGGTGGCCCGGGCGTCGGGGTTGTTCAGGGCCCGGCGGAGGACCTCGGCGGAGACCTCCATCCCCATCAGGCGGGCGCGGGCCTCGTCGGGGTTGGCCGACGAGCGGATCACGCGGATGATCTCGTCGATGTACGCCAGGGCGATCAGCAGCCCTTCGACGATGTGCGCCCGCTGCCTGGCCTGGCGGAGCTGGAACTGGGTCCGGCGGCGGATCACGTTGACCCGGTGGTCGACGAACAGCCGGAGCATCCGCTTCAGCGGTAGTTCCTCGGGTCTCCCATCAACTAGCGCCAGCATGATGACGCTGAACGAGTCTTGCAGCGGCGAGTATTGATAGAGTTGATTCAGGATGACGTTGGGGTCTTCCCCCTTCTTGACCTTCACCACGATCCGCACCGGCTGCTTGCGGTCGGACTCGTCGACGATGTCGGTGACGCCGCTGACGCGGTCGCCGTTGACCAGGTCGGCCAGCTTGATCAGGAGCGGCCCCTTGGTGAGCTGGTAGGGGATCTCGGTGAAGATGATGTGCGAGCGGCCGTCCTTCAGCTCCTCGATCTCATACTTGGCGCGGAGGATCACCTTGCCGCGCCCGGTCCGGTAGGCCTCGCGGATCCCCCATCGGCCGCAGATGGTGCCGCCGGTGGGGAAGTCGGGCCCCTGGATGTGCTCCATCAGGCCTTCGAGGTCGATCTCGGGGTCGTCGATCAGCGCGACGGCGGCGTCGCAGACCTCGCCGAGGTTGTGCGGCGGGATGCTCGTGGCCATGCCGACGGCGATCCCGCCCGACCCGTTGACCAGCAGGTTGGGGAACTTGCCGGGCAGGACCCGGGGCTCGGAGTGCTTCTCGTCGTAGCTCGGCTGGAAGTCGACGGTGTCGAGACGGATGTCCTCCAGCATCTCGGCGGCGACCGGCCCGAGCTTGGCCTCGGTATACCGCATCGCCGCCGGCGGGAGGCCGTGGATCGAGCCGAAGTTCCCCTGCCCGGTGATCAGGAGGTGCCGCATGTTCCACCACTGGGCCATCCGGGCCAGGGTCGGGTAGATCGAGTTGTCGCCGTGCGGGTGGTACCGCTTCATCGTCTCGCCGACGATCCCCGCGCACTTGCTGGTCGACCCGCCCGGCGTCAGGCCAAGGTCGAGCATCGCCGTCAGGATCCGTCGCTGCGAGGGCTTCAACCCGTCGCGGACGTCGGGCAGGGCCCGGCTGACGATGACCGACATCGCATAGGTGAGGTAGCTCTCCTTCAGCTCCGTCTCGATGTTCAGCGGGGGCGTCGGCAGGTGCTCGGGGTTCTTGGGCGCAACGGTGCTCACGTTCGATCCCTCATCCGTCGGAAAAGGCGTCGCGCCCCGGCCCCGGGACCGGCCCGCGCGACCTTCGGGCCAAGGGGATCATTTTACACGATCCGGCCCACCCGAGCAACGCCGATGGCGCCGATCCGACCGCATCTAAGTCCCGAATCGATACGGGGTTCGCGACGGGCGGGGCGGCCTCTAGCCGGGCGGGGCCCCGGCCTCGCGGGGCGTGCGGACGATCGACAGGGCGGCCCCGAGGATGGCGACCCCGCAGCCCAGGCCGATCGCCGGGGCCGGGACGACGCCCATCAGCCGCCCGGCGAGGTAGGAGCCGGCCACGTCGCAGAGGTTCACCAGCGCCATGTAGGCGGTGAACTGCGACCCCTCCACGCCCCTCCGGCAGATCGCCATCAGCGCGGGCATCGCCGCAACGCTCAGCGCCGGGTCGAAGCCGTACCAGGCCACCAGGGCCCCCCTGGCGAACGGCCGGTCGGCCCAGCGCGGTGCGAGCAGGGCGAAGCCGACCAGGAACGAGCCCAGGGCCAGCAGCACGGCGACGAGCATCCGGCGGTGGCCGAACCGGTCCGAAAGCCAGCCGCTGGCGACGACCACGCCCAGCGCCGTGAGCGTCCCGAGCGTGCCGGAGAGGACCGAGAGGTCGGTGTCCGACCACCCCTCGCGGCCGATCAGGTGCATCGAGAAGGCCCGGACGAAGACGCTGGCGCCGAGGTAGCCCGTCGCGATCGCGGCGAAGAGGCGGAGGCTCGGGCGGGCGAAGACGCCCCGGGCCAGCTCGGCGAAGAGGTCGCGGATCCGGAGGTCGGGGGCCCCCGCCGGGCCCGCCGGCCGGTCGCCCTTCAACCGGCCGGGCAGCAAGGCGTCGCCGGGCCGCTCGCGGACGGCGAAGGTCAACAAGGTCATCGTCAGCAAGGCGAGCGCCTGCGCCAGGGCGGCGGCGGGGAACCCGTGGCGGCGGATCGCCCACGAGAGCGCCGCGGCCCCGGCCCCGGTCCCCGCGAGGAACCCGCCGCGCATGAAGGCGTTGACCCGGCCCCGCTCCGAACCGGGGATCGTCGAGATCGCCAGGGCGTCGACGGCCGCGTCCTGGATCGAGGCGAAGACGCTGTGCGCGAGGAACGCCCAGGACGCCACGGCCAGCTGCGCCGAGGGGTCGCGCACGGCGATCAAGGCCGTCGAGGCCGCCAGCGAGAGCAGTTGGGCCCCGAGGACCCAGGGCCTCCGCCGGCCCATCGGCGAGCCCTGGAACCGGTCGATCAGCGGCCCCCAGGCGAACTGGAACGCCCAGGGCAGGCCGACCATCGCCGCGAACGCGCCGACGGCGCCGGGCGGCACGCCCTCGGCGCTCAGGTAGTTCGCCGTCGCCGTCAGGCCGAACCCCGCCGGAAGCCCCTGCATGACGTACAGGCCGAAGAACACGCCATACCGCAGGGGCCGGCTCTCGCTGAGGTAGATCCCGCGCATGAGGTCCGCCGATCGGGGTCGGAGCATCGCCGGCGAACGTCGCCAGGCGAAGGCGCCCGGCCCATCCTAGCGGCACGACCTGCGCCCCGCCATCGCCATCGCCGGGGGTGGTGGCGTCCCGGCCCGGCGGGCGATACGATCGGCCGGAGTGTCCCCACCTCGTCGCCGCAGACCGCCGGACGGAAGGGTGCCCTTCGATGGAGCCGGATGCCTTCGACCTCGATATTCCGCCCGCGCCGATCTCGCCCCCGCCCGACGACCCCGAGCGGCCCGGCGTCGGCCGATCGGCCTGGAGCGGGACGATGGCCGGGTTGCGGTGGGCGGCCTACATCGCCGGACCGATCGCCGCGCTGATGGAATTCCTCAGCTTCAACCTGACGGCCTTCGCGGCCGGGTCGGGCCGGGGCTGGGCGGTCTCGACCTACGCCATCCAGGGCGTCCGGTTCTTCCTCGCCTGCGAGGTCGTGGGCGCGATGCTCGGGGCGTCGATCGGCCTGATGCTCGGCCTGGCCCGGCGGTCGAGGTCGAAAGCCCGGCCCCCCGGCTGGCTGGCCAGGGCCTCCCGACCGCTCCGCTGGCCGGGCCGCCGCCGGGCCGCCGAGGCCGGGGGCCGATCCTACGCCGGGCCGTCCTGGCTCCTGATCCTCGGCGGCCTGGCGTCGCTGGCGACCCTGGGCGCCTACGGCTTCGGGGCCCACGTCGGCAAGCAGCTCGACCGGCGGCTGGACGAGGCGCTCGCGGCGGCCGACCGCGATGACCCGTCCTGGCGGGTCGACGACCTCATGGCCGCCCGCGAGGTCGTCCCCGACGCCGAGAACTCCGCCCTCGTCGCCGCCGAGGTCCTCGGGCTCCTCCCCGAAGGCTGGCCGAAAGGCCCGGTCCCGAGCCCCGGCGGCCCGGCAATCGTCGCCCCGGTTGGCCTCGTCGACGCCGTCGACCGCCTGCACAAGGGCCCGGCGAACCTCAGGCTCGACGACGCCACCGCCAATCGACTCCGCGACGAGCTGGAGTGGCACCCCGACGCCGTCCGGCTCGCGAGGACCCTGGCCGGCTACCGCCGGGGTCGGCACGAATTGGTCCTCGGGCCGACCTTGCTCGACACCCGACTGCCGGAGACCCAGGCCTCACGCGACGTAGCCAGGCTTCTCGACGTCGACGCGGCGATCCGGGCGCAGGACGGCGACCCCGACGGTTCGCTCGACTCGTGCCGGGCGATCGTCGGCGTCGCCCGGTCGATCGGAGACGAGCCGACCCTCATCTCGCAGCTCGTCCACATCGCCGAGGGGTGGGTCGCGATGGAGGCCGCCAGGAGGGCCCTGGCCCAGGGCGAGCCGTCCGACGAGGCCCTCGCGCGGCTCCAGGCCCTCGCCCTGGAAGAGATGGTCGCGCCCTTGATGATCCACGGGCTCAAGGGGGAGCGGGCGAACCTCGACGAGATCATCCGCCGGATCGGCGACGGGGAGATGCCGATCTCCGCCCTCAGCGACGGCGGGCAGCCCTTCGACCCCGACGCCCCGCCGATGCCGCTCGCCCCCTGGGGCCGCCTGATGTTCGCCAACCAGCGCGCCATCGGGCTCGAATGGACGACCCGGCTGATCGCCATCGCCCGCAGGCCCGAACCCGAGCGGCCCGCCCTCGTCGCCGCTTGGGAGGCCGAGGTCGACCGCGTCCGCTTCGGCCGGCTCGCCGCCTGGACCGCGACGCTCCCAGTGCTCATGTCTCCAAGCCTATCCGCCGGCTTCCAGGCCGAGGCCCGCTACCACGCCCAGCTCGGCGCGATGGCCATCCTCCTGGCCGCCGAGCGGCACCGCCGGAAGCTCGGCGACTGGCCCGCCTCGGTCGACGCGATCGACCGGGCCATCCTCCCCCTCGCCCCGGCCGACCCCTTCACCGGCCAGCCTTTCCGGATGGCCCGGCGCGAAGGCCAGCTCCTCGTCTACTCGCTCGGCCCGAACCGCCAGGACGACCAAGGCGTGGTCGACAAGGGCCACTGGATGAAGAAGTCAGGCCCCGACGACTACGGGACCGGCGCCTGGGACGTCCCCCTGAGGCACCTGCCGCCCGAGGCCGCCGCCGGAGGCCCCTGAACCTCTCCGACCGGGGGCCCGGGAATCACGATTCGAAGGCGCGACTCGGGGCTTGCCAAGCGGCGGCGGCCGGGGTATGTTCGACGCGCATCCACCTTTCTCGGATCGACAAATCCTCCAAGGCGACCGGCGACTCATGCGGCCCATCGCAACCTGGCGGCTGATGAAGGCCCTCGTCGGAGCGTCCCTGACGTTCCTGGCGATCGGCCTCCTCGCGCCCGGTTCGGCGAAGGCCGCGAGCTGCGACCACCCGAGCGAGCGTCCGGGTATCGGCCTAGACGCGATCCGGTTCGATCGGCCTTCGGAGGCCCAACAGGCCCCGAAGCCGAAGCCTTGCTCGGGCCCCTCCTGCTCGAACCGGTCGGCCCCGGCGCCGACTTCAGCCTCGTCGCCCCAGCCCCCGCCCCGCGCGGAACTCTGGGGCGTCTTGGCGGGCGAATCGCCGGTCGACCCGCCCGGCCGGGCCGACCGCGCCCCCGAGGCCGACCTCGGCCGTCCGATCCTCGCGACCTCCCCCGTCTTCCATCCCCCCCGCTGATCCGATCTCCGAGCGATTTCGAACCGAGATCGTCCCGCGCCCGAGGCTCGTCCTCGGAGGGCCGCGGCCGACGCCCTCGATCCGTCCACCCATCGCCTTCGCGGAATCCGTCAGCATCCATCTTACTCACGGGGGAGGTCCCACCATGCGCCATCGTCGCGCCGCGTTCACGCTCATCGAATTGCTGGTCGTCATCGCCATCATCGCCGTCCTGATCGCCTTGCTGCTGCCGGCCGTGCAGTCGGCCCGCGAGGCTGCCAGGCGGATGCAGTGCACCAACAACCTGAAGCAGGTCGGCCTGGCCCTGCACAATTACCACGACGTCCTCGGCTGCCTGCCGCTCGGCCGGACGATCCCCTACAACGTCTCGTACTCGCCGCTGGCCCGGTTCCTCCCCTTCATCGAGCAGGCCAACCTGGGCAACGCGCTCAACTACAACCTGCCGTATAGCGACCCGACCAACTCGACGGTGCGGAACACCTCGCTGAGCCTGTTCCTCTGCCCCTCCGACGCCGGCTCGGCGGCGATCCCGGCGGGCACCGGCGGCGGGACGAACTACCGGGCCAACGAGGGGACGAGCGTCGTCATGTGGTACGGCGCGACCGACACCGCCGGGGTGAACACCGGGATGCCCGCCCCCAACGGCCTGTTCTTCGCCAACCTCCAGTGCCGGGTCGCCGACGTGACCGACGGCCTGAGCAACACCGCCGCCTTCAGCGAGCACGTCATCGGCGACTTCAACCAGAACGTCTCGACCGAGATGTCCGACACCTATGCCCCGGGGACCCACCCGACCACCTCCGACGAGGCCTGGTCCCAGTGCAAGGCCATCGACACCCGGAACCTCTCGCTCCAGGGCTATTCCAACGTCGGCGCCCCCTGGATCTACGGCTATCACTCGACGTCGAGCTACTGGCACTCGGCCCCGCCGAACGCCCGGTCGTGCATGTTCCCTCCCTCGCGGATCAGCACCACCGCCAACAGCCGGCACCCCGGCGGCGTCAACGTCCTGATGGCCGACGGCTCGGCCCGCTTCGTCAAGGACACGATCAACGTCACCGCCTGGCGAGGCCTCGGCACCCGCAACGGTGCGGAGATCATCAGCGCCGACGCCTACTGATCGCTCGATGACGGCTGCCCGGCGGGCGATGGTCGATCGCGCCCCTCTCGACCCTCCTCGCTCGGGCCTCGCCCCCGAGACGGACGACAGACCCCCACAACACAGGAACTCCCATGCGCCACCGGTTTCCGATGCTTGCCGTCTCGACCCTCCTCGGCTTCGCCTCGCCGACCTTCGCCGAGGGGCCGCCCGGCGTGGCCGCCACCCGGGCGGAGGTGAAACAATTCCTCGAAGAATCCAAGCACAACCAACCCCGGCTCCCCCTGCCGCCGCTCACGACCGAGGAGCGGGAGAAGGCCGCGAAGGGCGATTGGTCGGTCGTCAACAATGGTCGGATGCGGAAATTCTACCTGCCGGCCGAGCTGACCGGCGCGGGGTTCCTCCGCGAGCCCGACCCGGCGATGTCGCTGGGCCACCCGTTCCAGACGATGATCTTCTGGGTCGTCTCGCGGTGCAACAACTGCACCTATTGCCTGGGCCACCAGGAGAGCAAGCTCCTCGCCGCCGGGCTCGACGAAGGCCGGATCGCCGCCCTCGACGGCGACTGGTCCGAGTTCTCCGAGGCCGAGCGCGCCGCCCTCGGCTTCGCCCGCAAGCTGACCCTGACGCCGCAGGAGGTGAAGCCGGCCGACGTCGAGGGGCTCCGGCGGTCCTACACCGAGGCCCAGATCCTCGAGATCCTGGTCGTCACCGGCAACTTCAACGCGATGAATCGCTGGACCGGGGCGTTGAAGATCCCGCAGGAGGAGCACCGGATTTACTTCTCGGCGACGCCCGAAGAGTACCGGGCCGTCGAGAGCCGAGTCGCCCCGCTCGACCCGAACCGCACGGGAGCCCGGTCGTGCGCCGCGCCTTCGCGGAGGCCCGCGCTGGAGTCGAAGGTTGAAATCGAGGCCGCCCTGGACGCGGCCCGCCGGCGGGCGCCCTTGCTGCCCCTGGTCGACGAGGCGAAGGCCCGCGTCGTCGTCGCGAGCGACTCCGCCCCGTCCCCGTTGCCGGAGTGGGCCCGCCTGCTGGCGACCTTCCCCAGGGCCGGCGGCGCCCGGATCGCCCTGCACCGGGCGGCCGAGTCGAAGGGGACGCTCGACCCCCGGCTCAAGGCCGAGATCGCCTACACCGCCGCCAGGCTCGACCGGGCCTGGTACGCCCTGGGCCACGCCCGCCGCCGCCTCGCGGCGCTGGGCTTCTCCGAGTCGCAGGTCGACGCCCTCGATGGCCCCCTCGACGCCTTCCCGCCGGCCGAGCGGGCCGCCTTGGCCCTGGCCCGCAAGCTGACCACCGATCCCGCGCTCGTCGACGACGCCGACGTCGCCGCCCTCCGCGCCCGGATGCCCGACAAGCAGGTCGCCGAGGTGATCCACCACGTCACCGAGGCCGCCTTCTTCGACCGCGTCACCGAGGCCGCCCGCCTCCGCCTCGAAGACCTCGACCGTAAGGACTGAGGACTGAGGACTGAGGACTGAGGACTGAGTCCTGAGTCCCGAGTCCCGAGTCCCGAGTCCCGAGTCCGCCAGTCCCGAGTCTCGGGTCCTGACTTGCCCGGAGGCCGATTGAGGGCTAGGGTATCGGGACGCCGAAACCCCTGGCAGGTTTCGGCTCGCGGACTTGGGCGAATCCGGGGTGAAGGCCGATGCGAGCGTTGGTGACCGGCATCTCGGGGTTCGTGGGCGGCCACCTGGCCGAGCTCCTTCTGGCCAATGGGGACGCGGTGGTCGGGCTGTCGAACTCCGGGCGATGGCCCGCGAACCTGGCCCACCTGGCGGATCGGGCCCGGATCGAGGCGTGCGACCTGGCCGGGGCCTCGACGGGGGCGATGACCGAGCGGGTCGCCCGCGAACGGCCCGAGGTGATCTACCACCTCGCCGCCCAGGCCAACCCGCAGGCGAGCGTGACCGACCCCCGGGGGACCTGGGCCCTGAACCTCGGCGGGACCCTCACCCTGCTGGAGGCCGTCAAGGCGTCGGGGTTGAAATCCCGGGTCGTCATCGTCGGCTCGGGGGTCTGCTACGGGAACCCGGCGCCGGAGCAGATGCCGGTCTCCGAGTCGTGCCCGCTCCGGCCCAACAACCCGTACTCGGCGAGCAAGGGGGCGGCCGACCTCCTGGGCGTCCAGCACTACCTGGCCCACGGAACCGACGTGGTGATGGTCCGCCCGTTCAACCACGCCGGCCCTCGGCAGTCGTCGACCTACGTCCTCGGTGCGCTGGCCAGGCAGGTGGCCGAGGTCGAGGCGGGGGTCAAGCCGCGCGTCGAGGTCGGCAACCTCGACATCGTCCGCGACTTCACCGACGTCCGCGACGTCGTCCGCGCCTATCGCCTCCTGGCGACCCGAGGCGCGCCCGGCGAGATCTACAACCTCGGCTCGGGCCGGGGGACCAAACTGGCCGACGCGCTGGAGACCCTCCGGGGGCTGGCCGGGGTGCCGATCGAGGTCTACGTCGACCCGGCGCGGGTCCGGCCGGTCGACCAGCCTTTGCTCGTCGCCGACGCCTCCAAGCTCCGCGCCGCGACGGGCTGGGAGCCCGCCTTCTCGATCGAGCAGACCCTGGCGGCTATGCTGGACGACTGGCGAGCGGCCCTCCGGTCGGCCTCCGCCTGACCCGTACCGACCTCTCCCGGCGAGGCCCGGCCATGAGCACCATCGAGAACCCCAGGGTTGAACCCGCCCCCGGCTCGGAGGCCGACCCGTTCCGCTACGGCTGGCGCCACGTCACGGTCAGGCAGGCCGACGGCCGGGTCGACCAGGAGCAAGTCCCCCTCACGCTGGAAGACCTCCTGTTCCCGGAAGAGGGGGACTTCGCGGTGCAGCACTGGTCCCACATCGAAGATTGCTTCTACCTGTTCGCGATCTTCCAGTGGGTGCTGGCCGGGATCCCCGGCGGGCTGGTCCTCTCCGACTGCCGGGTCCGCTGGGACGTGCCGGGCCTGAGGCCGTTGGGGCCCGATGTCGCCGTGTTCCTCGACGCCCCGCCTGGCTGGGACGGCGGGACGCTCGGCGTGGCCGAGACCGAGGCCCGCCCCGTCCTGGTGGTCGAGGTCACCTCACCCGAGACCCGGAAGAAGGATTTCGGGATCAAGAAGGTCTATTACCACGGGTTTGGTCAACGATTGATGTAGCGGCAAGCTGCCATCTGGGCTAGATTTGCGGCCAATTCACCGAATTTGTCCGGTAAAATGGACCTTCCGGTCAGAGCCGATTCGAAGCCTAAATCCTGCCC
>JAABUK010009052.1_pt1 | contig 13745 bp, 16 predicted proteins | sample 5559141 | NCBI WGS metagenome assembly JAABUK01 (sample SAMN10711869, study PRJNA513367) | rock metagenome | isolation source: Antarctica rocks | place: Antarctica: Victoria Land, Pudding Butte nord | collected 2016-01-03
GTGGCCCAGCTCGAGCTGCGTACCGAGGTCGCCACGGCCCTGGAGCAGAAGCAGTTCGTCCTGCACTACCAGCCGATCGTGCGGCTGCCCGACCGTGCCGTCGTCGGGCACGAGGCGCTGCTGCGGTGGCAGCACCCCAGCCGGGGGCTGCTGGCGCCGGCCCAGTTCCTGCACGTGGTGCTCGAGAGCGAGTACGAGTCCCCCGCTACGGACTGGGTGCTCCAGCAGGCCTGCCGGGACGCCGTACGCCGGCCGGTCGGGGCGCGCAAGGTGAGCGTCAACGTCAGCTCCCTGCAGGTCGGCCGGCGCGACCTTCCCGACGTCGTACGGCGCTGCCTCGCCGACAGCGGGCTGGACCCGGCCGACCTGGTGCTCGAGCTCACCGAGGACCGACTGCTGTCCCGCCCCGACGGCGGCCAGCTGCTCGACCGGCTCCACGACATCGGCGTCCGCCTGGCCATCGACGACTTCGGCAGCGGATACGCCGGCCTGGGTTACCTGCAGCGCTTCCCGGCCATCGACATCCTCAAGCTGGACGGCAGCTTCGTCGCCGGGTTGGGCAGGGACTCGGTCAGCGAGCACATCGTCCGGGCGACCGTCGACCTGGCGCGCGGCTGTGGACTGCAACTGGTGACCGAAGGCGTCGAGACGGCCGAGCAGGCCGCCGCCCTGCAGGAGCTGGGCGTGGAGCTCGCCCAGGGCTACTTGTTCGGCCGCCCCGAACCCCGGCCCTGAGCTGCGGGCTTGATCCCTGGCCGGGAGGGCAGGCTTGCCTGCGGACCGACCCGCGGGTGTTGTCCGGAGCTTTGACCGGCACGACCCACGCGCCCGTCGGCGCCCGTCCCAAGGCAGGCACATGACGAGCGGCAGCAGCACCGACCTGCAGGTCGACCGGCACCTGGCCCCCACCTCGATGCGGGTCGCGCTCGAGGCCGACGTCCGGACCGGCCTGACGGCGACACCCAAGACGCTGCCGCCGAAGTGGTTCTACGACGCCCGCGGCTCGGTGCTGTTCGACCAGATTACCCGGCTGCCGGAGTATTACCCGTTCCGCTGCGAGCGCGCCATCCTGCTCGCGCAGGCCGAGCAGATCGCGGAGCTGTCCGGGGCGGACACGCTCATCGAGCTCGGCAGCGGAACCTCCGAGAAGACGCGCCTGCTGCTCGCAGCGCTGCACGAGGCCGGGACGCTGCGTCGCTTCGTGCCCTTCGACGTCGACGAGACGGTGCTGCTGCAGGCCAGTCATGAGATCGGCGCGGCCTACCCCGACGTGGCGGTGCACGCAGTCGTCGGCGACTTCGAGCACCACCTTCCGCTGCTCCCCCGTGGCGGCCGGCGGCTGATCGCCTTCCTGGGCGGCACGATCGGCAACCTGCTGCCCGAGCAACGGGCGGTGTTCCTGCGTACCCTGGCCGAGAGCATGGACTCCGGCGACGCGCTGCTGGTGGGGACCGACCTCGTCAAGGACGAGCAGCGCCTCGTCCGGGCCTACGACGACCGGGCGGGCGTCACCGCGGAGTTCAACCTCAACGTCCTGCACGTGCTCAACCGGGAGCTGGACGCCGACCTTGATGTCGAAAGCTTTGCGCACGAGGCGGTCTGGTGCGCCACTGACGAGTGGATCGAGATGCGGTTGCGCTCCCTGCGTCCACAGGTGGCGCGGGTCCTGGACCTGCAGGTCCACTTTGCCGAGGGCGAGCGGATCCGCACCGAGATCAGCGCCAAGTTCCGGCCGGCCCGCATCGCCGAGGAGCTCACCACGGCCGGGTTGACGACGGCCCGCTTCTGGACAGATGAGAACGGCGACTACGGACTGTCCCTGGCGCACAAGCCCTGACGCGCCTGGCGCGGTCTCGGCTGGGACTGCCTCAGACAGACCGTCGCCGTTCGAGCTCGGCCTCCACCGCGGCCAGGGCGTCCCGCTCACAGCCGGCCAGCTCGAAGTCCAGTGCCGTCGCGGCCCGTTGCATCGCGGCGCGGTGCCGCCCGCGCTGCTCCTCGAGCTGCACGGCGGTCCGCTCGGCCAGCTGCACCGGCGCGGTCTGGACGTAGCTCGCGCCCTCCTCCCCCAGCAGCGGCTGCCGGGCCGGGGCCGTACCGAGGTGATGGTGCCGCCCGGTCTCCGCCGCCCGGTAGTCGCCCCGCCTCGTGCGCACGAGGTCGCGGGCGCGCTTGGGGCTGTCCCCGGACGGCAGGTCGGTCACAGGCGATTGTTACCCACTGCGGGCCGCACCGAGCGCCGAACCGGCTGAGCGGGTAGGCCTTGTGCATGCGAGGTGGTCGCACGACGAACCTCGCGCTGCTGGCCCTGGTGGCGCTGGCTCTCGTGACGGGCACCGCCTCCTATGCCGTGGGCACGGCGCCGGCCACGACCGTGCTCACCGCCGCGCACGCCGCGGCGGGGGTGGCGCTGGTGCTGCTGGTGCCCTGGAAGCGGGCCGTCGCGCGACGCGGGCTGTCCCGTCTGCCGCACCCCGGGCGCCGGGCGGGAGTCGCCCTCGCCGTCCTGCTGGCGGTGACCGTCTCGGCCGGTGTGCTCCAGGAGGTGACGGGCTTCGGCACCCTGGTGGGCGTCAGTCCGCTGCAAGTACACGTCCTCTCGGCGCTGCTCGCGGTCCCCCTGGTCGCCGGCCACCTCGTCACCCATCCGCAGCGCCTTCGACGAACGGACCTCTCCCGGCGTACGGCGGGGCGCGTGGCCCTGCTGGCATTGGGCGCCCTGGCCGTTCAACAGCTCACCCGGCTGCTCGAGCCGACGGGCGTCCCGCAGCGGACGACCGGGTCGACGGAGCGGGGCTCGCTCGAACCCGCGGACATGCCGGTGACCCAGTGGTTCACCGACGTCGTTCCTGCAGGCCAGCGCGATGTCACCCTGCGCGTACGCGGTGCCCAGGTGCAGCTCGGTCGCGGCACCGACGAGCTGAGGGCCGTTCTGGACTGCACGGGCGGCTGGTACGCGGCGCAGCACTGGACCGGCGTGCGTCTGGACCACCTGCTCGGTCCGCTACCGGCGCACATCCGCAGCATCGACGTCGTATCGGTCACCGGCTACCGTCGTCGCTTCCCGGTCACCGACGCGCCCCGCCTGCTGCTCGCCACCTCGCTGGCCGGGCGGCCGTTGTCGCCGGGGCACGGCGGTCCGCGGCGGCTCGTGGCACCCGGCCGGCGCGGGTTCTGGTGGGTCAAGTGGGTCGCCGCGGTCGAACTGTCCGACGCCCCGCCGTGGCAGCAGCCGCCGTTCCCGCTGCAGTGAGCCGACGCCGGCTACGAGGGGCCGGCTGTCGCCCCTCCGCCGGCAGCTCGTGCCTGCAGCGTGAGGTCCAGCCCCTCCTTGCGCATCCGCTGGTCGACGTACAGCAGTCCACGGATGCCCGCGGCGAACGGAGCCACGAGCACCTGCGCCAGCCCGGCGCCTATCTGGGTGGCGACCAGCAGCGCGAGCACCGACCGGCCGCCGGTGAAGCTGATCAGCGCGCCGATAGCGGCGAGGGGGAGCTGCACCACGGCCGCGACCGTTCCGGTGATGACGGCGGTGAGCAGCAGGATGCCGAACAGGCGCCACCAGGACCGGCGTACCAGGACCCGGGAGCGACGCAGGCTCTCGCGGATCCCGGCCCGCTCCAGGACGAGGACGGTCGGGGCCAGCGAGAACCCGACATAGAGGTAGACGGCGAGGGCCGTGGCGGCCAGGGCGACGGGCACCCCGATCACCGCGCCGAGGCCGCCGGCGACAGTAATCGCCGCCGCAGCGACCCCGACCCCGAGGCCGACGATGACGGCAAGCAGCAGCGCCGTCACCAGGACCAGCCCGAGCAGGCCGCCCATCCGCCCGCGCACCCGTGCCCAGGCCTCACGCAGGCCCAGCGGCAGGCCGAGCACCGCCTGCCCGACGACGGCGGCAATGACGCCGGCGAGCACCAATCCGGCCAGCCCGGTGACCAGCCCGGTCAGCACCCGACCCACTCCGGTGAACGTCGAGCCGAAGGAGGAGCGCGCGGACAACGCCCGCGCGGCGCCCCCGGCGCCGGAGACCGAGGGGAAGCGGCCGGTCAGCAGCACGAGCACACTCAGGATCGTGCTGACCGCCGAGACGCCGGCCGCGAGCCCCAGGGTCGGGCGCGGGTAGCGCCGTACCAGGGTGATCCCGCCGTCGAGCAGCTCGCCCAGACCCAGCGGCCTCAGCGGGATCACGCCCGGCTGGGGCGCGCCGTAGCCGAAGGCTGCATTGCCGGCCCGGCCGTCCTGCCAGGGCTGTGCGGCGGCAGCCGGACTGTTCCAGGAGGACGGCGTGCTCCAGCCCGCCTGCTCCTGCCCGGTCTCGGGCCGGCCCTGGCCCTGGCCCTGGCCCTGGCCCTGGCCCTGGCCTGGAGCGGACCAGCTTCCCGGTTGCTCTGCCACAGCGGCTCCTGACAGTTGAGACCGGGCGTCCGACCGGGCGGCCCGGGCCGGCTCGCCGCGCATGCTCGCACGAGCCGGCGCCGCTGGCCCAGCAGTCGGCGACGCGACTTCCGACTGCCCGTTCCCCTAGGAGATCTCGACGTGGCCCCTCGATGCGGGGGCGCCATGCCTGACGCGCATCGCGATGCCCAGTTGCTGAAGGACCTGAGCGAGCTCGCGGCGCTGCTGCACGCTGTCGAGTCGGTAGAGCAGACATTAGCGCCGCGGGCGGGCGGCCACGTTGCCACACGCCGTTGAGGGGGCACGATGCTGGGTGAGTCCTGCCCTACCCCATACGATCCACCGAGGATGGGGCCTCGCGTGGTCCGATCATCGGTTCTCGCGAGTGGAGGAAGAACAGATGCTGTTCATCGTCGTGAAGTTCACGGTCCAGCCCGAGCAAAGCCGGGACTGGCTCAGCAAGGTTGCGGACTTCACGGCCACCACGCGGGCTGAGCCGGGAAACGTGTTCTTCGAGTGGTCCAAGAGCGTCGACAACCCGCATCAGTACGTCCTGGCCGAGGCGTTCGCCTCGCCCGAGGCCGGCGAGGCGCACGTGAACTCCGAGCACTTCAAGGCCGCGATGGCCTGGATGCCGCACGCCATCGCCAAGACGCCCGACATCATCAACGGCGAGGTCGCCGGCGAGGGCTGGGGCGAGATGGGCGAGCTCGCGCGGCCGTAGGCGTCCTCACTGCGCGGTTCAGGGCGCGCCTGCTCCTGCCCGGACGAGGGTGGGGACGCATACCCGGTAGGACATCGAGCCGTCGGTGACCATGGACGAGGACCTCAAAACACCCCACCTCACCAACAGGTATGAGCGATGCGGCGCAACGCCTTCTGGTGTTCCGGCCACGGTCAGCAGTCAGTCACCGCGGACCACATCGCCAACCGGGACATCTCGCGAGGCGGCTCTACGGTGGGTCGTGGATCCGGTTGGAGGCGTTGAGGCGTCGGCCGTCCCGGAGCTTGAGGGTCGGTCCACCGGTGTGGAGGTCGTGGTGGCTCTTCTCGCACAGCAGCACGGTGTCGCTGATCGAGGTGGTGTGGCAGTGCGACCAGGGGATCGCGTGGTGTGGTGCCAGTGGCCGGTCGGGTCGGGGTGGGCAGCCGGCGGCTTAGCAGGTCCCGCCGGTCTGGGCTCGTTTGGCCCGGCGGTCGTGTGGTGTCAGGGTCCGTTCGGTGTGGCTGCTCTGCATGACCCGGTGGCCTAGCCTGAGCACGTAGCGGGTGAGGTGGCTGTTGTACAGCCACCGGCGGACCGTCCCCGGCAAGGCTTGTGGACGACGAGATCATCTGGTGCACAACAGAAGTTGCTGGGTCTGGCCCGAACAGCGCCCCTCGGACCGGGCCCACGTCAGGGCCCGGACAGCTTGCCCGGCGCCCGTACAGCTGCGGTGTTGTCGTGGCCTTGCTGGCATCTGCCTGAGCACACCGATGGCGCCCAGGGCCGGCCGAAGATCGCCGTGCCACACCCACGCGGGCCAGGCGACCTGATCCAGCACGGCGATCTTAGGCGGGCGGGCTCGGTGATCGCGCGTCTCGGGTACGCCTCAGCGGCGCTCCGGGTGCCGTGAGAGCCGTCCAGCCGCCAGGTCATCGCCGTTGCACTTGATCGTAGGAGAGCCAAGGGCATCCGTTGGCCTGATTCTGTACGACGTGCTGTAGTAGGACGACCTCGGCGCACTGAGGCGGCGCTGACGAGCCAGGAGGCAGTACTGAGGTTCGCGACCGTATCTGCGTCGATGCTGGCAGCGACCTTCGCGGTGAGTTGCTCGGCCTCTCCCGAAGACCTCACCGCCCCGCAGCTCGTCGACCGCGTGAACGCCATCTGTCTGGCGGCAGGCCACCCCTACTCAGGTCAGCGACCTACCCGGCCAGATGCCTTCCTTGACTTCCTGCGGTCCCAGATACCGGCTCAAGAGAAGGGCCTGAAGGCACTGCAGGCTCTGCGTCCCCCTGCCGCGGCCCAGCAGGCTTGGTCCACACAGGTCCTTGTGCCCGAGCGCGAGCAGCTCACGGACTCGCGGGCGGCTGTGGCCAAACTGCAGGACCTGCTCCGCCGACGGGACGAGAGCGCGGCGTCCGCACTGGTCCTGCAGACCACAGACCGCCTGGATGCCCGCGGAGCGGGCATCAACCGGTATTGGATGGCTACCGGAACCGGGTCGTGCCTCGATAGTCCCTTGTAACCCACAGAACCTGCCGCCATTGGCCGACAGCCAGCGACGCGGACTCCGTAAGAGCGAAACCCTTGGCGCGGAACGTCGTCCTTGCGCGCCGAGAAGGCCCGACAGCACGACGGCGACCCCGTGGTGTGACTCGACATCACTGTGAACCGTTCTGGGAGTTCATCGGCTGACGAGCACCAGGTCGCAGGACGGTGCGGCGCTCAAGGGCGGCCAGGTAGCCAACGAGTGCCAGAGCGAACACGACCAGCCACGTCAGGCCCCGCCCGGGCAGGTAGTGGCTGGCCACGTGCCCCGCGAAGACGTTCTGCCACATCTGGTGCGGGATGTTCTCCGGGATGACCAGGTCAGGAGCGGCGGAGTACATGTGCGCGAGCGCAATCCAGGCCAGGGGGAGCCGGACCGGACGGCGGTGACGCCAGGACCACTGCGTCATGAGGACCAGGGCGAGGGAAGCGCCGGCGAAAAAGTGGATGTACCAGTGCCAGCTCGCGTCCTCGGCGGCGTACCTCGCCAAGAGCCAGATCTCTACCGCCAAGGGTGCAACGACCGCGACGGCCGACCCGGCTCGCTGGCTGATCCTGCGCTGACGCGCCGGTAGGACCGTGCTCATGTCTCGCTCAAAGCGGTGAGCACCTCTGACAGGCGACGGTCCTGTTGCGGGTCCTCCGTGCGGTACCGGACGGTCCGGTCAGGACCGATCACGGCGTACCCGACGGGGTACCCCCCGTCGCGGGGAATCGGCATGAACAAGCCCCGTCGGATCAGACCGGTGGGGTCCCCCAGCAGCACCACCCGGGGCGGCGCGGGCCCGGGCGCCGCCGGCTGCACGACCACGACGTGAGCGGCCTGCAGCAGGTCCTGTCCCTGCTTGGCTCCCAGGGCCGCGAGGAGCCGGGGCAGTCGGTCAGGGCGGGTGAAGAACACCACGGATCTGGTGCCCGCCGGGCCAAGGCCGGGCAGCGCCGGTGCGGGCGAGCGGGGCGGGTTGGCATCGACGTACCCGGGACGTTGGTGGGCCTGATCGGGGTCGTCGAGCGGTGAGTTGCCCAGGCGCACGGCGAGCAGGCCGGTCCCCAGCGCCGACACCGTGGCCAGCCAGACCCCAGCGAACAGCTTCCAGCGTGGCAGGGCGTTCAGCACGATCGGCTCCTTTGACGAGATGCTTCACCCACCCCACCGTTCCGCGCCAACCAGTGCGCGCGGCCTTTCGGGAACAGACGTACCTGACACTGTCGACCCGGCCCCACCACCGCATCGGGCCGGGCGCGCTGTCCGGTCGGCCTGAAGGCGCCGGTGTAGCCGTCGACGCTGCGCCCCACCCTGGGTGGCGCCAGGCCGGGGCCGGGCGGCGCGCAGCACGTCGGCGAGCAGGGCCCCCTGCCACAGGGCCGTGTCGACCAGCGGGCCACCGACCTCGTTGCCGACGCAGCCCATCGTGATCCACGCCTCGGTCTGCGGCATGGCTTGCACCTAATCATCCGCACGTCCGTGCGGACTTGGAAATGGCCGTGGCGTGGCGTGAGTATTCATGCAACAGCAGGGATCCGTTCCCTCGCGTACCGTTGGCGCCGTGGTCAGCACAAGAGCGACGGCGCGGGCGGCCGGTGGCCGTGTGGTCCTGCTGGTGTCGGTCCTGCTCGGACTGCTCGCGATGCACACCAGCCCTGCGATGGCGATGCCCTCCCCCTCGGCCGCACCCGCCATCATGGTCATGCCGGCACAGGACCAGTCCGCACGGCCTCAGCAGGTCCCCGTGCAACAGGTCCCGCTACACGACCAGGACCAGCACCACATGGTCAGTCCGTGCGTGTCGTCCCCGGTCCGACTGCTCCACACCAGCCCCGTCCCGCCCGGGATGGCTCCTGCCGCCCCTCATCTGCCAGCTGTCGCACGACCGGCTCCCGCACCCGCGATGCGGCTGTTGCGCCCGTCGTACCTCGAGCACGCGGACCCGCAGGACCTGGGGATTTGCCGGACCTAGGACGCCGGCCCCCGCGCCCGTCCTGTCCGACCCCACCTGCACAGGTGGTCCCCATCCCTCCTCCTACCTCGGAGTCCCCATGCGTTCCACACTGTCCACCCGCCCCGTCGTCCTCGGCGGGGTCGTCCTTGCCGCCGCGCTCACCCTGAGCGCCTGCGGCGCCAGCTCCTCCACCACCACACCCAAGGCCCAGGCCAGCGCCTCCGCGTCGTACGGTCCCGCCGCCAGCGGACCGCACAACGCTGCGGACGTCTCCTTCGCCAGCGACATGGTCCCCCACCACAGCGAAGCGGTGCAGATGGCCACGATGGCCCTGCAGCAAGGCTCGAACGCGCAGCTCAAGCAGCTCGCCACCGCCATCAAGGGTGGCCAGGACCCCGAGATCAACACCATGGACGGCTGGCTGGCCGGCTGGGGTGCCCCCGTCCCCGCGGCGGGCTCGATGACCGGGATGGGTGGCAACGCGTCCATGCCCGGGATGATGACCGGCGCCGAGAACCAGCAGCTGTCCTCGGCGAACGGCGCCGCCTTCGACCGGCTCTGGGTGACGCTGATGACCAAGCACCACAAGGGCGCGCTCACGATGGCCCAGACCGAGCTGCGCGGGGGGCAGAACACCGACGCCAAAGCCCTGGCTACGAAGATCATCGGCGATCAGACAAAGGAGATCGCGACGATGGCGGCGCTCATGAAGAGCCTGCCGGCCTGAGCGCCGCGGGGGAGCTGACGACGCACCGTCGGCTCCCCCGCTGCCCAGCCCGCGGGGATGGGTCAGTCGCACACCCCGCGGCGAAGCAGGACGTAGGCCCCGAGCCCGACCGAGAAGGCGGTCCACCATCCGGCCTGCGGGACCCGCAGCGGCCACTGCGGCGCAGCCAGCACGACCGTGCCGATCCCGGCCAGGCAGACCAGCGCCTCATGTCGGACCCGAGCTGAGCGCGCCACCGCAGCAGCGGCCAGCAGCCCGAAGCCGACCAAGTCACCGACCACCCCACGGGCGAGGTAGGTCCCACCGCCGAGCAGATAGCCAGTCGTGGACACCACCACGGCGACTGCGGTCGTCCCGAGTTCGCCCCGGGACAGCGCGAAGCGGCGGGTTGTCAGCACTGCAACACCCGTCGCGCCCGAACACACCACGTGGCCGCGGACCTCGACACCGACCCTGCGCACCAGCGCTGATCGGCCACGTCAACTCCTCGGTGTCAGGGCACTGCGTGACCCAGTGTCCCCCGACTAGCTCATCTCGACCCGATCACCGCACTCGCCGGCGCGAGCGGCCGGCCGACTCGCTCGGACAGCGCCAGGTGGTCGAACACTCGGCTGCACGACGCCCGGCACACCGCCGCGACCCTGCTGCTGCAGCAGGCAGTGCCCGCGCGGGTCTCGATGCAGATCCTGGGTCACTCCCAGATCCAGCTCACTTTGGGCACCTACTCGCACGTCGTACCGGAGCTGGCGCAGGAAGCGGCGGACCGGATGGGAGCCGCGCTATGGAACAGACGGGCACTGACGGGCACCAGCTGGCACACAAAATGGCACACACGGCGAGCTTCTGAAGCAGCCGGAGACGCAAAATCGCAAACCAGACGGGCTCCCGCGCCTGGACTTGAACCAGGAACCCTGCGATTAACAGTCGCATGCTCTGCCAATTGAGCTACGCGGGACCGTGCCGGTCACCCGGCGCGACGACGATAGCGCAGCCGGCCCTGATAGCCGGCTCTGCTTCGGGGTAGGGGCTCGGCGAGTGCGCCAACAACACAGGAGGATCGCATGATCAAGAAGTTGACCCTGCTCGTCGGCGTCGGAGCCGGCTACGTCCTGGGAGCCAAAGCCGGTACCCAGCGCTACGAACAGATCATGGGCAAGGTGAACGAGTTGATGGGCAAGCCCGCCGTGCAGAACGCGACCGACAGCCTGGCATCCTCTGCCGGTCAGCTCGCCGACAAGGCCAAGAGCACGGTGAACGACAAGGTCGAGTCCGTCACCGGCAGTTCAGCCTCGACACCGCCGCCTGTCTCGACGATCACGCCGCCGCCGACCAGGCCGACCACGCCGGCCCCGCCGAGAACGACGGCACCGCCCGCTCCCATCACCCCCGAGGGCCCGATCGCCGGTGCCGGCCCCTCGGTCACGGCCCTGGACGACCCGACTCTCTAGCCCACGGGTTGCCGGTCTGTTCACCAGCCCGTAGAACAAGGTCGAGGCCGCGCTCGAGACTTCCAGGTCGCGATCGAGCAGGCCTGCCGCCCGCCGGAACACCGTCGGGCATCCCTGGACCCGGCGCGGGCAGGCACCGCCCCGCAGGGGGACGGGGTCTGGCGCACGCCCTGCTGCAGCCGTAGGAGTACCGCTTGAGCGACATGACCCCCGAACCGTCGGCTATGGAGGCCGAGGGCATCCCCGACATCGCGAACCCGGACGCGCACGGACCGGACTCGGTCGTCGAGCCCCCGCACGACACCGCCGTGGCTGTAGAGGAGTTCGGGACGACGGCGGCGGAGCTGCACGAGGGCGAGTCCCTGGACGGCCGGCTGGCCCGGGAGGAGCCTGACGTACCCGACCAGGTCGATGCCGCGCCGGACGAGTCTGTCGGCACCAGTGGGGCCGGGCAGGGAGTCGGGCGCCTGGTGGGCAGCGACGAGGGCGCCCGCACCGACACCGAGGCCGAGACGACCGCAACGGACGTAGGCACCGATCTCGGCGGCTACACCGCCGAGGAGAGCGCCATGCACGTCGAGCCCGAGGTCTAGGAACCCGCAATGCCCCCCCTGCGCCGGGTCAGCCCCACCTCCCCGGGGATCACCCGCCTACGGCGGGGCAAGGGCTTCCGCTACGTGGACGCCGCCGGGGCGGACATCACCGACGAGGCGACGCTGGCCCGCATGGAGGCGCTGGTGCTGCCGCCGGCCTGGCAGGACGTCTGGATCTGCCGGGTGGACGTCGGGCACATCCAGGCCACCGGCGTGGATGCTGCGGGCCGCCGCCAGTACCGCTATCACGATCAGTGGCGGGTCGTACGTGATCTCGCCAAGCACGAGCGGGTGCTCGACTTCGGGGCGGTCCTGCCAGGGGTGCGCGAACGGGTCCACGCGGACCTGCACCGCGAGGGCCTGGACCGCGAGCGGGTGCTGTCGTGCGCCGTACGGCTGCTGGATCTCGGCTTCTTCCGCGTGGGCAGTGAGCAGTACGCCGCCCAGAACCAGACCTTCGGCCTGGCCACGATGCTGAAGGAGCACGTCACGGTGTCGCGCGGCGGGGTGGTCACCTTCGACTACATCGCCAAGAGCGGCAAGCACCGGGTGCAGTCGCTGGTGGAGCCCGAGGTCGGCGCCGTCGTGCAGGCCCTCAAGCGGCGACGGGGTGGCAGTGCCGAGCTGCTGGCCTACCGGGACGGGAGCCGCTGGGTGGACATCCGCAGCGGCGACATCAACAGCCACCTGCGCGCGTTGACCGGCGGAGAGTTCACCGCGAAGGACTTCCGCACCTGGTCGGCGACCGTGCTGGCGAGCGTCGGCTTGGCGGTGTCCACCGACGCCGACTCGGCCACGGCACGCAAGCGGGCCGTGACCCGCGTGGTGCAGGAGGTCGCCCACTACCTGGGCAACACCCCGGCGGTCTGCCGGGCCAGCTACATCGATCCCCGGATCATCGACCTGTACGACAGCGGGGTGACCATCTCGCAGGACCTGAGGCTGCTGGGTGAGGACGTCGGGTACGGCCAGCCCGCGACGCAGGGCGCCATCGAGTGCGCCGTCCTGCAGATGTTGCGTGCTCCCGCGCCCGCAACGGCCGTGGCGAGCTGACGTGCCCCTCAGGAGCCGCCGGCGGCGTCGCTGTTTCGATGCTGCGGCCCCCGGGCAGGCGCGGCTCGTGCTCCTCGCCGGCAGTGCACACGCATGAGCACCGTGCTGCTTGCTCGCCTCGACAGCGACGGCGACGTGCTGGTGAGCGGGCCAGCGGTCCGCGCCGTTGCCGCCGCGGGACACCGCGTGGTCCTGCTCTGCGGGCCCCGGGGCGCAGCCGCCGCCCGCCTGCTGCCCGGTGTCGACGAGGTGCTCGTCTGGCACTGCCCCTGGATCGACGCCGATCCGACCCCGGTCGATGCCGACGACATCGCCAGACTGGTCGAGGACCTGCGCAGCCGCAGCATCGACCGGGCACTCGTGCTCACCTCCTACCACCAGAGTCCGCTGCCCCTCGCGCTCGTCCTGCGCCTTGCCTGCGTGCCCTGGGTCGGCGCGACGAGCGAGGACTTCCCGGGCAGCCTGCTGGACCTGCGGCACCGGCTGCCCGACACCGGCCTGCACGAGGTCGAGCGCGCCCTGTCGCTGGTCAGCGCGGCCGGTTACCGCTCCCCCGACACCGCCCTGGCCGTACGCCGGCCGCTGCCCGATACCGGTGCGCTGACCGGACCCGGGGCCTACGTCGTGGTGCACCCGGGCGCCAGCGTCCCGGCCCGCGCGGCCGGTCCGGCCCGGATGGCCCGACACGTCGAGGCGCTGGTGGCCGCCGGGCATCGCGTCGTCATCACCGGAGGCCCGGACGAGACCGCGCTGACGGCGGCGGTCGCCGGCCAGGTCGCCCTCGACCTCGGCGGCCGCACCGATCTGGCGCAGCTGGCCGACGTCCTGGACCGGGCTCAATGCGTCGTGGTCGGCAACACCGGCCCGGCGCACCTGGCCGCAGCGGTCGGTACGCCCGTCGTGTCGTTGTTCGCCCCGGTAGTTCCTGCCGAACGATGGCGTCCGTGGGGTGTGGCACACGTCCTGCTCGGGGACCAGCAGGAGCAGTGCGCGTTCAGTCGCGCCCGTACGTGCCCCGTCCCCGGCCACCCGTGCCTCGACGGCATCGCCTCCACCGAGGTCGCCGCCGCCGTCGCCACGCTGTCCCCCGTCCTGGAGGTGCTCGCATGAGGGTCGCGATGGTGTCCGAGCACGCGAGCCCGCTCGCCGTCCTCGGCGGGGTGGACGCCGGCGGCCAGAACGTCCACGTGGCCGCGCTCGCCCAGGCCATGGCGCGGCGCGGTGCCGACGTCACCGTGCACACGCGGCGCGACGCCGCTCGGCGGCCGCGACGGGTGCGCCTGGCTCCTGGTGTGACCGTCGACCACGTGCCGGCCGGCCCCCCCGTACCGA
>JAABUK010009053.1_pt1 | contig 13745 bp, 19 predicted proteins | sample 5559141 | NCBI WGS metagenome assembly JAABUK01 (sample SAMN10711869, study PRJNA513367) | rock metagenome | isolation source: Antarctica rocks | place: Antarctica: Victoria Land, Pudding Butte nord | collected 2016-01-03
GGCGTCGATTAGAGACAGCGCACAGCTTTTGATTGCCACCCCACAAGCCAATGACAATGACGTGTCGCTGCGGAGGCACGATCGAGTATGCTGGCCCAACACGGTTGATGCTTGTGCCTGGTTTTCAGACCCATCCTCGGTTGTTATCATCAGCACCAGGAATCACATATTTCACGACCTGATATCATGTCATTTTCATCTGGACATTCAATGACGATGTGCTCACCTTCAAATTCCCCCTGCACATTCGACAGTGGACAGTCGCAGTTGGGTGATGGTTCATTATACCTTGAGCGCTGCTGAAATAGCTCAAATGAACTCCACGTCCCGCCTCCCCTCTTGCTGCGGCAATTGGGATTGACAGGTACATGTGCAGGTACCGCTTGGAGATGCAGCCTTGCAGCGGAGCCTATCGGCCCCCCACCCCAATCCCCACCCCAAACCCCCCATCTCCATTTCAAACCCCCCCATCCCCACCTCAAACCCCCCATTCCCACCCCGATCCCCACTCCAATCCCGCCTCTCCCCAACCTAGACCCCAACGTATCGTAAACCCCCATTTCGACCCCCGATTGTTGTCAGTTGTAACAGGCATGCAAGTTGATCAATTGGATCACGCTATGTTAGCAGAACTGCATTTTGTCAAGCTTATCCGAGTGACCTACCTGCCACTTCATATGCGTATGCATATATACGCAAATATATATATATATATATATGCATACGGCATATATATTTGCGTATATATGCATACGGCATCATGCAAGACCTTGAAAGTAAACACATCCCAGTCTGCAGTTGCCAATCTTGCAAGCTTGAGAGAGGAATGCCAATGCCTGAAATAGCCTTGTAAGGCTGCAGCTGCAGTCAGCGTTAGTCATGCACCGGGTACCCCAATCATACTCTGTCACAGAAAAGCAGTATGTTTCCATTAGATGAAATTGGGAAGAGACACAGACATGCATTTACTATAGCTTTGTTGTTGAATGCATTAGTATGTACCATGCTTGGTACTCCAATATATATATTCAACATATACTTGAAATTGATACAACTGTGCGTCTCTAATTGACTCCTTTTGATGCATTCCAGCAATCTATCAAGCAACCATACACACAACTCAGCACGTAACCAAATTCTGCAAATCAATGCAACCTTAGGAATATGTGTTGAAAGTCCGTGTAATCGAGGAAACAGCAGACACATTATTTTGAACAATGACCTCAATATTGATCAAGGTGATGATCAATCTGTTGCAGGACTTGCGACAATGTGGCGTGTGTAGCAGAATTTCCTGCTATCTGGGGTGGCCCATAGCAGATTTCAGGCCTGCATAAGAACAGGGGCCAATGTTTCAGCAATGCAAGCACAAAAGGTAAAGCCACCCAGGCAACACATGCCAATGTAGTCTTCATTGACAGAGCCTTGTACAATTGCTCAAGCAGACACTTACGCTGCCCCAGAGGCTGGCATACTTTGTATCAGGGATGTGTCTTTCAATTTATTCCATTGTTGAGAAGAAGACAAAGAGTACCAAAACTGATAATGAGCACATGAAATGCAACAAAGTGGTTGGAAGTACCTTTCTCCCAAGTATGAGGCACATATGAAGGTCTGCAGCTGTTCAAAGGCTCCACCTATTGGTATGCCATTGACAGTGACCCAAGGAACATAAGTATGAGCAGGCTTGAGACTGGCCGTCTCCTCTGCTGCCTTTTTCTGCAACTCAACTGCCATCTGACCTACAGCAGATGCACACATTTATGCTGGCAAAACATGCACATAACAAAGTAGCAATGAATAAAAGCCTCCCCCCAATGGGCTATATAAGGGAGAAGTTTGCAATCATGTCACATTGGCGCGAGTTTTGCCAACAAGATTGCATGCAAGAATTGCATAGCAATATGTCTTGGCATACAACAAGCTGTCAACAGATGAGTAGCAGAACAAGACAGACATATGCACTCCTGACATGTCTTTAGCTTGCCTGATGCACAGTCTTGTATAGCTGAGTAACTTATTGACGCATCTTGCGCGCATGGCTCTGCAGGCTCAAGAGGATGTATCCTGCTTGGTCCAGATGACTCAAGACACTTGGCGAAAGGAAACCACACTTGTTGGTCTGGGTTCAAATGGATTGCACAGCTCAAAATCCGATTGAGTTCGCACTCTTGAGGACCATGTTGGCATACTACGCCCTCCTGAAAGTTAATAAGGAATTCGATTCGAAAGTTTTTGCCAACAATCACAGAGCAGGCCTGGTCATCAGACTTGCTTGAGTCTCCTTGGCATTTCCATAAGGAATGTAGCGAAACCTGGTCATGTTCATGACTCCATTGTCATAAATTTTGGCTGCTACTGTGTCCAAAAACCTGGCACAGTAAGGGCATAAAGCTTCTCCTGCACGTAGCACACATCAAACCTGAGGCTGCAGCGGGAAGTGGAGGGATGCTTTCAGGTCAGTAGGTCAAGCCGACCGTAGAAGTTAACTTGCACCAGCGGGACAGCTTCTGATGGATATGCTGCTTCCGAGCAAGCCATAGCACAGATCAATGCGATAAAAAGCTTTGTTGCTGCCAAAACAACCATGACAGGACCTTCGTTACAACGTTGTCTGGCTAGATGCTGAATACGCTCCTTCTGCTTTTGAGAGCCATAACGCCTGCAACACGAACCACTTTGCAAGGTGGACTACTGGAAAAGTGCAAGCGCGCGCACGAGGTGAGACCATCTTGCACCCAGACTCAGCTTGAGGTGCTGACAGACCTCGCACAAGAGATCGTGTGCTTCAGCGCGTATCGCTGCGAGAACCTGCTTAGTGAAGGCCTCTTTCGGAACCTTGAAAGAGGCGTGTCAAGATCGACTTCCAGAGGCCAGCAGTCGACAGCACCCATATGCTCATTCGCAACTTGCTCAGCCAAAAGATTATTGAATAAGTTGCATCGCTTGAGAGCAAAACTGCTGCTCATGGCTCAGATCAAGTTGCACCATCAGGCCGACCTGTCAAGGGATGCTACGCCAGTCAAGGCTGGTTGTAGAACTTGGTCAAAATGCTCAACGAGGCTGTCAAGTGTGACGGCTGGGTGAACGCCCGTAAAGATCATTGTCATACCAACACCCTCTACCCTGTCACTCAGGGAAACTTGACATGTTTGGGCTACGCTCGTCTGCCAAGCGCTTCACTCTTTTGCTCCTAGAAGAAGAGGAGGAGTATGTGGCAGATTTTGTGGCAAGCTGTACTTGGCCAACAGCTGTGCAAGGCAATGTGCAGCAGGTCAAATGCATGCCTGGCAGTCTGAGGCTGTGCTCAAAGTCAGTACTTTTTGAGCCAGATGATGTCAGGGTCCCAATTATCAGGTGTGCTTTCTTCATGGTCATACCTTGTGTTCTTGAGGCTTTTATGCAGTCAAATCTGCGGAGTACTTCCTGCAGAAGCCGGCGCAGTTGACATAGAAACTTTCTACAATGCCATTTGGTTTGCAGGATACCTTTCCTATTTGTGCAACAGCTTGAAGGAATCAATTTGAGCACTCTGTCATTGGCTACAACTCAGGTGGTCAAGATGAAGGCAAACACAGCAGATGCTCCTTATGTAATACAGAAGGGTGCTCCTACTCACTGGCAGTTCAACTTGACGTATGCCACAGTGGATCAGTTTCTGGTCATGGCTCATGAGCAGCTGGCTGCCAGCAGGCTGCCCTATGCTGACAGGAAAGAAGCTCTGCAGGTACATACAAGTGCACAATGCAAGTCATGTCAGCTGCGTGAGCAGATACTTGACAGCAAGACGTAGTTCAATGATCATATTAGGTTTTTCAACAGACGATGTCACAATGCCGCCTTGCTAGCATCAGAGCAATTTATTTTCGTAGTGTTCATCAATATTGGCATGTGTGGCAATTTGTGTTCAATCTCTACTTTGCGCATTCCTACTGCACATAAGTGGTACAACACTGCTTTGCCGAGCAAACATGGCTTATCTGCAGGCGGGCGCAAGACAACGTGCATCAGAGGCTGTCTTTGACAACAGCCGCCTGGTGGAGTTCACTGAGCAGATCCAGTATGATGCGCCAGCAGTGCAACAGACCCCCCTGGTCCAGGAGGGAGGCCGCCTGGTGGTGACAGACAGGAGATTGTACTTCCAGCCCTTACACAATGTGGCTGGAGGCAACCCTGTGCGCAGTCACCCCTTGGCAGCCGTGGCTGCAATTGCTCATAGGAACAGCTCGTTGCGACCAATTGGTAACCTGCATATGTGCTGTTTGCATAAAGACATACTTACAGGCACATTGTCTGCAACGTGTGCTGTTCATCTTTGATTTCAGCAGCATTGCGTCCACTGCACACTTAGCCTGTGAGGTGCGCTAGCGGCTACGTACAATTGCATATTCTTGCATTGCAATATTGGCTGTTAATCATTACATACCCATTCATCACCAGTGAGCTAGAAGCCACAAGTTGGCACTGCCCTAGGCATTTGTGGCTTGTAAGTCACAACAGAAGGCGATATGCTGTCAGCTGGAAGCTGTTTTGTTTTTTCCCTGCCTGTCTAATGGTACCATCGCTGCACTGACTGTCGCAGATCTTCACCGCAAATTGGACGCGCAAGCGGCAGACCTGCATGAGATTGTGCTTTCTGCATAAGCAATTGTGGTGGAAGCCTATCTTGCCTGCAGGTCTGGAGTTGTTTTTCATCGAGGGAGGAGGCGGGCCCCAATGGGGTGCCCCCTCAGCCTTCTTTGCCTTCCCTAACAGTGTGGAGGCCAGCAAGGCTGGCAAAATGATGCTGGCCCAGCCCTGTCTGGGAGAGGCCTTGCCAGGTGGCAGAGCAGCAGCTGCTGCTGCAGGGTCCATTCTAGAGGTATGCAGATCATGCATGTTGCTCTGTCTAACTGCTTGCAAGTCCTCCTAAGTCCTGTGCAGACTTTTTTTTGTGGGAAACCATCAATTGACACAGTAAATCAAGGGTCAATGGTCATGTTGAACAACTTGTATAATGTAATGACACTTTACAAAAATACAATGCAAAGCAGCTCAGTCTGGCTGGATGGAGTCATGCAACATGCATCTGCATAACTGTCACAGGCTCTGCAATCTAGTCCCACATCTTGCCCTGTGGCTACCTTTCGGCTGGTCGCATCAGCAGCTGAGTAACCTCCAAAATGCGATGCACCTTTCATGTGTTGACAACAAATCATGGACAGCTTGTGGTGACTTGCAGGCAGGAGGGTCATGGCTAGGCAAGGTGACAGCAGGCTGGCAGGCTGGCCGCATCAGCAACCTGGACTACCTGCTGTACTGCAACCTTGCTGCTGGTCGCTCCTTCAATGACCTCACTCAGGTATGTGCACCTGAGCTGACTCACATCCCGCCCAAACTTGGCTTGTGTGCATGGTTGTCAGCAAGTATAAGCTGAAAGCAGCTCAAGATCAGACTTGCTGGCTGGCTAAAGCATTTTAATCTCTCTCTCTTAGCACTGTGACTGTGACTGTGACTGTGACTGTGACTGTGACTGTGACTGTGACTGTGACTGTGACTGTGACTGTGGCTGCAAGTCCAAATCAATAATGATTATGAAGTGTCAAATGTGTCTCGACAGTGGCCATTGTTTTGATGTCATTGCAACATGAGCAAAAGTGGCAGCCACAGAAGCAAATGCGGTCTTGATCTGAATTTACTGCGTGTCTCTACAGTGGCCAGTCTTTCCGTGGGTATTGGCTGATTACCACAGCACTGCGCTGGATCTAAACAAGTCCGCCAGCTTCCGAGATCTCTCCAAGCCTATTGGGGCTTTGAACAATCAGCGTCTTGAGAGCTACCGATTCCGATTCCGGGAGATGCCAAGAGACGAGGTGCAGTCTAGCCTGTCCTGCGCTGTGCAAATGCTGATAGGAAAAGGCGTGCTGATGGTGCTTCTGTCTCATAACAGCTGATGTGTGAAGCCCATGCAACACTGGTTTGCCAGACAATTGATCGAGAATGAGATATGATCTCAACTCGTAGTTGAGCAGGCAACAGGTTACTTTTGCGCACACATGATGTGCATTTCATCAATGACTGTTGTGACACATGCCTGATACTGCATCACCACGTTGTGCAGGGTGCAGATCCGCCATTCTTGTATGGCACGCATTACTCCTGCCCTGGATATGTGATGTACTGGTTGGTGAGAGCTGCTCCTGCCCATCTGCTGCGCCTACAAAATGGCAGGTGTGACACCCAACTTGTCACCAGCTTGCCCTGCAAAGCCAGTGCAAGCTCTGACCAAGCCTTCTGTGAGCCTTGCACAGAGCCAAGCTGTTCCTCACACCTGCCTTTCACGCTGCAATGCCCTTGGCATGCCTGTGGGCTATGGTGCACAGTACAGGCATTTTGCAGAGAGTGCTGAGAAGCAGTGGAGGTATTCTTGGCAGGCTGCATCACAAAAGTGAGCTGTGCATGGACATGCCAACCAACTAGTTGCATAGCTAGTATGGCACAACAGGTTTGGGCTGTTCAAGGGTCGCAGGCTTTGAGCTTTGGCCACACTGGCTGATGAGCATAAGTGACAATCAAGTTGGCAGATGTGAGGTGTTACTGCAGGTTTGATGTGGCAGACAGGCTCTTCTACAGCATTCCTCAGTCCTGGGAGAGTGTGACAAGTAACCCAGCAGATGTCAAGGAGCTTATTCCAGAGTTCTTCCTGTCCAATGGCAGGTGCTACAACCATCAATCGACAGACTGTGCACTATCTGTTAAAAGCTAGATCGAATGATCTGGAAAGTCTCCTCAGGGTTTTAGGGCGTGGAGCTAGGGAAGTTTTTGTAGCGATCGATTTCCATTCTGTGTTGGTGCCTCTCTCCTGTTAGAAACTGCTGCATATGCAAAGCACAGATGCCAACCAGATCTATTTGCCCTCCTCTGCTGGATTGTGATTGTCGCTCACTGTTACCATTCTTCAAAGTGTGCGTACCTAATCATCAGGGAATGTTCAGGTATAGCTTGCTGAAGAAAGGCAAACACTGCTCACAGTCTGCTGCCCTGACTTATTGTTAACGCTCAAAGGTGTCTGCAAACCTTCAAACTTCTACTCTGCCATGCCTAAGTTTGGCATGCTTGGCCTGCAGTTTCCTTGTCAATAATGACCGTCTGCCCCTGGGATGCCGTCAGAATGGGAAGTCAGTTGATGCAGTGGAGCTGCCTCCTTGGGCCAATAGCCCCCAGGACTTCATTGCAAAGCACAGGGCTGCTCTAGAAAGCCCCTTTGTCTCTGCCAACCTACATCACTGGCTTGATCTGATCTTTGGGTGAGCTACTCATTGACTCTAGGATTGATCTGAGTTGCAGCTGTCACAAGGGGTAATCCCACACATTGTGCTAGAAAATTGGTTTTGATGGACATGTTGCACAAGCAGCAGCAAACACAGATACACGCCAAATTTCATTTGCTGGCTGCCTCTCCTGCAAAACTAGTAGGACTATCAAGCAAAGTGTCCAGTCAGGTCTCAGTAGTGTTGCATGCGTATGCTTGGCTTGGCATCATGTTTGGCAAAACTCAATAGCAAAAGCTTACACTGCAACTTGCAGGTATAAGCAGAAAGGAAAGGCTGCAGAGGAGGCGGACAATGTCTTCCATCATCTGACCTATGAGGGAGCAGTAGATCTAGAGAGCATGACCAACAAGCAGCACAGGGCTGCACTAGAGTCCCAGATCAATGAATTTGGGCAGTGCCCCAGGTACACATGAAAAGCCTTTTCTGGGTTTTGATTGACACATCCTGGATGTGCTTATCACACATGCTTATGTTTGCAATATTGGGTTTTTTTGGGCAGTGTCAGCACTGTCTGCAGCGCATGGTACGGTTGTGATGTCCTTGCTTCAAGCAGCTGCACCTTTAGGCTACAGTTGGTCATGTACTCATGTATGCAGGCAGCTGTTCAAAGAACCCCATCCCCCAAGACTAGCCTGCCCCCCACCCCCTGACCCAGCCACCCTCCTTCCACCCTCAAGCACCTCTGCCAACAGCACAGCAGGCACAGCTTTGTCCCTAGCTTTGCTGACCACCCTCCTGACTGCCACCGCCTCTGAACAGCCCCAGACTTGTACTAGTGCCGAGGTATATGCTCATTTACTCAATTGTCGACATGAGAACAATTTGTGAGCTAGACTATGGAGTGTCAAGTCTCCTTAGTATATGCTTCGCTTGCCAAAGTGACACGCAACTTGTCCTGGTCAGCCTGGTGATACTTATTGATGACTTGCACCCAGAAGTGCCGTGCAGCACAACATCCTCACAACTGCTGCATTGAAGGCCCAGCTACATCTTCAATTATATGACTGTTTTCTTGCAAGACAACCAGCACCTTTGCTCAGCTCAGTGAGACAGGTTGCCTACATCTGATGCTTGGGTGTCTGGAGCAACATCTAGGACTAGCAGGCAAGCAGCACTCTCAGCGCTGAGGCACTTGACTAGTGCCCAGCACACACTAGACAGAACCATGTTCACTGCAGAATATCACAATGCTCAAGACTGTGTCTCAGCCAGACACTTTGTTGGGTTGTGATTTTGGGAACCCCCCATCCCCCCCCCCCTCGCATCTCCCTCAGAATAGTCATGCCTTCTGTGAATCAGTAGGCCCACTGACCCAGATGTGCATCAAGCTAAGATTGCTCAACAGGGTCTGCACTATGCAGGAGAGCGAGCTGCTGCATGAGCTGGACGTCTTGCATGAGGAGCCCCGCGCTGCATTGTCCTCTGCTTCCTCTTCTTCTTCTTCTGGGGTGAGATCAGCACCTGCTAGAGCCTACAAGCACCGGCTAAATCTGGTCGTAACCTTGTGTTGGCATCAGGCTGTGGCAGCATAACCAGACCATGTTCCTGTTGCCTGGTGATGCATGGTCACTTTGCTGAGAGCCGCCTAATGGCTTTGCCTGCTACCATTGTATGACCCAATGCATGCTGATGATGTCTGCCTGCTTGCTTGCACAGCTTGACTAATGAGTAATGCCTTGTTATAGATAATGCTGGAGGCAGACACGGCAACCTCAAGTTCCCCAGGGCAAGCGCGGGGCCTGCCAGACCGGCTGCGTAACTGGTCAGGCCGCATGGGTGGCTCCCTCACTGCCATGGTGGACAACCTCACCAAAGGTACTTGCTGCTGTCCTGACTTGCACAGCCATGATGCACTGCTCAGCTGCGCTGCAATGCCATGCACTTGTCTTCTTTGCTGTCGCATCCTGCTGTTAGGCCCGGCAATTAGCTTTGCTGTGCTACACCTAAATATGCTGTATTTGCTGTGCTGCTGTAGTCAGGCTTGGTACAAGACAGGCTGGGTGTGCTGTTGTCTGACTGCAGGATTGCTGCACTGCAGGTGAAGGGGCAAGCCCCAGCTCAAGTGGGTTTGTCAGTCCCCGTACCTTGTCTGCCAGTACAGCTCCCATTGCCCAGTCCTTGAAAGGCCTCTTTCAACGGCAGCAAACCCCTCCTGTCCCTCTTCCCACTGGTGGGGTATTGGCTTCCGGCCGCAAAAGCTTTGACCAACATCCTGCTTCAGGTGCACAGAACTGCAATGCCACCTTGATTCACTTGAGTTGATGGCTGCAATGCTGTCCTTGCTTTGATGGGCATCTTTGCATAGAGCCTGCACGCCTGTTTACCTCTGCTTGTGAGTCACAGTTTGGCTGTCCAAGCCATCCCCAGCCTGTGTCAGACGGCAGTTTCATAATCAAGCAGTACTCCTTTGTGCAGCCATGATCACCTGGCAAAGACCAACATAGCAGTTGTCGTCAGCTAAAGGAGTATCTGTGTGGTCAACTGCTGCAATTCCTGGCGAGCCAAAGGCGACCACACAGTCGTGAAAGTGCTCTGTTTTCCACAGGTGCAATCAGCACTTCTGTGTCTGGCAGCTCTGACCCAGACCTTACTCAGCGAGTCGACTCACATTCTCAAGCAACCACCTCCACCTCCACAGACACAGCTGCAAAACCGCCTGCACATTCCAGAGCCACAGCCACAGCAAGTGACACCAAAGACTTGCAAGCGGCCCTGCAGCAGATGATGATCAGCCGACAACATGCTGCTGCAGCTGGTCCGTCCACCACAGAGCACCAGACCGGAAACTCTGCCCCACCCTCAAGCAAAAAGTCCTGGGGAGCCAATCCCACACAGCGATTCAAGGCAAGCATCACATGACTGGCTGGCAGCTTGACACTGATCAAGCATATGCAGTGCCGTTGTGTCAACATGACTATGGTCGTGGAGTGACCTTGCCTCCATGTGCAGTTGTTTTGGTAGCTCAATGGAAAAGCTGCTTTAAATTGTGGGAAAGGGCATGCTTGCAACAGCTCTTGCTGATCCTCTAGATGCACTCAGGCTTGCACGTGCAGTAGCACGGCAGGCTGTTATGGTTAAATTTGGCCAAATTTGTGTTGTCGGTGCTGCTTTGACACACATGACAGGAATCTTAATTAGCATTTAGTTACACGCTGCACAGCACTCTGTGTACTTGCTTGACCAGGCAGCCTATACAGCTCTTGTGCTTTGTCCCACTTCACAGCTAGCTAATGATGAGGAATGATGATGTTTTCATGTACATATACGCGCACAGCAGCTGCTGACTTGCTTGGTATACCTATACGTTCTGACCTTGAAGCTATTTTGCAATCAGTGTCAGCATTTGGGAAGGTTGTTAGTATTTGCAGGGCAAGGCTGATGTGGTTGCCAATCAGCAGGGTGCAGCCTCAGCTGTGGCATTGGCAGTGGCCAATGGAGAGCCAACTGCCTACTTTGTTGGCCATAACGCTGCACTCAAGATCCATACCCTCTCCGATAAGGCTCAGGTGCCCTATGCACACATGCTTCGCCTGAGAATGTTGCTGCTCTGACTTGTGCTCAGACACAATGGTGCTGTTAAGACGGGCATTGTATCTTGTCAAGTTGAATGCAAGTAGTCAAGACTGCTTTACAGCCATTGCGTGGTGCTGCACAAAGAAGTCCTCTGCTATCAAGGTCACGACAGACTGTCTTGTAGCAGCAGCACATGCTGCATTGTTCCATCAACCACAAGAAGATGGCACCGTGCTCAGCGCAAAGTTGATTGCACGTGTTACATTCAGGTCAGATCAGCTAAGTTGGGGAGTCTGCCGTTGACATCCTTGGCGCTTCTGCATCAGCCAGGTCAAGCCAGTGAGGGGCATCCCACTGTCCTTGCAGGATCCTATGACAATCAGGTGTGGCTTCAAAATCGGCTAGTGCTCACCCCTTCAGTCACTGTATGGGACCATGTTCAGCGTCTGTAATTTGACATGCACAATTGTACTTTGATCGAGGGTTCAAAAAACAAACTGTGTTGAGTTGCGTGATTGTCAAACCTGTCGAATTGGTAGACCTTGTAGACATGCGCAAGACAGACTGCTTTGGAAAAACAACACTTATCCCGCACGTACCCAGCTCATCATGAGCTGGAAAGCATTGTTATACATTACTATCATTATTACTATTGTTATAATTGTAATTAGTATTATTCAAAAACCAACCTGTTTTGCTGCTCCTGTTTTGTTATTGCTATTGCTTGATCTATTCTTGAAGTGGGCAGCAGCACCTTGCACTGGGTATGGCCTTGCACACTGATAGAACCGCACGGGCCTGTTTTCCCTGCAGCATGTTGTCAAGCGTTGGGAGTTGCTGGAAATTGCATGTTCTCTTCATTACTGCGTTTTGACTGTAATACTAATTGTGCGATGCTGTAGCTGTTCCCAAACAGTGCTTTTGTGATGCAATTGTGACACATGATGTTCTGAGATGGCAGGTATATGCCTATTCTGTGGAGTTTGGCAGGCAGCTGGGCAAATGGCAACCTCATGATGATGCAGTGTCAGGCTTGCAGCTTATGCATGGAGACCGTCTGGCAACAGCCTCTTGGGACTGCGCCATCAAGCTTTGGCAGTAAGTCCGACGCACTCCAGACTTGCTCACAATCAAGCGCTCTGACATCTTGCCATGTGACAGCTGCATCTCTCTTGCGTAATTGTATTGTCATGCTGCTTTCCTGCCATTGCAGAGCAGATCTTGCTTGTGTTGCTGTTTAGTACGCGGCAAGCTTTGTATTTGCAGCGTGAACAGACCAGATATGTTGCGCACGGACTCTCTGTATGGAATGCATGCTGCAAAGCAATGATCTGCTCCACAATTTTTATAGCCTAAATGAGTCTCCACCAGATGAAGGGTTTCCAGCTGTCTGGATCTCGGCAATTGGTAGGTTGTGTGTTGCTCAGGCTGGCAGAGGGCCGGCAGCCCTGGTCATCTAGCAGCGCTGCAGTACGCCCACAGCAGGAGTTGGCAGATGCTGAGTCTGGCATTTGGGCCCTGGCTGCCCCTCAAACTCCAGGAGGGCTAATCCTGGGGGGTACAGAGGAGGGCATGGTCATGGCGTGGGACCTCAGGATGTCAACACCTGCATGGCAGGTACTTCTGGTAGTCTGGTTGGGGTCCTCAAACATGTGTACTGCATAGGGTTCCAACCGTGCTGCTCACTAACACCTTGCTCCAAACCTTGCAGCACTGTCAGAGCACCAGGTGCCGACGTTTCATGAATGCAGGCAATTCTGTCTGTTCCTTGCAGGTATGTTTAGGTGATGAGTGCTGTGACATGCCATGTAGGTACAAGCGTCTCCAGAGTACATTGGTGGGCTGTGTCTTACACCAGACGAGCAGCAGGTACTGGTGGCAGCAGGTGACGGTGATCTTAGCCTGATGGATTTGCGCAGGCAGGCGGAGAAAGTGAGCCATGTCTCTTGTGGAAGCCCGCTGCTGTGCAGTCAGACAGATGGTGAGACAGTGGCTGCAGGTGCTCAGGACGGCCAGGTAGGATGACGCATGCCTGTGCAAATTTTGCGGTAATCTGCAACAAAACTTCCTTGACACTGCACACTTTCTTGCAAGATGAACAGCTTGGCATGCATGTGGATGTGCACGCAATTAACATTGTGCAAGTGCTCCATGCAGATCTTCTTCTGGGAGTTCAGGCAACAAAGTAATCAGTTGACCTCACGCAGCTCTCCCGTAGCTAGCTCAGCTGCACAATCCATGCTTTGTGGGCCAAATGCTGCCTGCAACAGCCTCGTCTTGGAGTGGCTACCAGGAACACAGTCTACCCATGAGTGCCTTCACGTTGTGTCAGCGTATGAAAATGGGTCTGTACTGCATCAAAAAGGACAATAGGACATGCTATGTTGTAGATATGAACACAGCATTCTGCCGTGTTATCACCATGACATTTGTCATCTCTGCCGCATAGAATTTCTTATGGATGAAAAATTAGCCTTTGGCAAATACACAATTGCTGCACCTAATGTGAGTTTGGTACTGACCTCAGGCAGTGCATTTAAAGTTCGGTGTTGACGATTCCAAGCTGCAGCTCGTTTGACATGGCGATGCGTGCCCTGATGCGTGCCTGAAATTGCCAACAAGGATATTGCCGAGCAACTCGCATCAACCCACTGCAGCTGCTGCGCCGCGTCGTCAAGCAGTATAGCTTTCGAGCTGTACTGCCGCCATACCCAGCGATCCAACGTTGAACGCACTTTAAACGACTTGTGTCATGTATGGCGGAGGTACGTGTGCCATAACAGATGACAAGCACAACTTGCTGCCGGTATATGCACTGCGGTGACTTGCTCTGTGGTGCAGACGAAGTGAACGCGGTTGTAGTAGATGTGGGATCACACACTGTCAAGGCTGGCTTTGCCGGAGAAGACACTCCCAAAG
>JAABUK010009054.1_pt1 | contig 13745 bp, 17 predicted proteins | sample 5559141 | NCBI WGS metagenome assembly JAABUK01 (sample SAMN10711869, study PRJNA513367) | rock metagenome | isolation source: Antarctica rocks | place: Antarctica: Victoria Land, Pudding Butte nord | collected 2016-01-03
CTCAAGCGCTCGTCCGCGGTGACGGTTGTGCTTTCATACGCCTGAGCTCGACAAGCTGTAAGCTCTCTCAGATTTTCCAAAGTCAATGCATCTGACCGTAAAATATTGTTGAAAGAAAAGCTTTTGGTGTTCAGCGATGGTGTCCAGTGATCACGAAAAGTCAGGCATATTGGCGGTTCCTGCTCAGGCGCGGCTGGGGCGGGTGCGCTATACACCCAAGCCGCGCTGCCGCGAAGCATCTCGATCCTGCGCTGCCGGGGTGCCTTGTGATCACTACTGCATCGCTGCTGCAAGAGTCCCAAGCTCCATCCGAGATGATCTGGGCGTGAATGAGTGACAATTACACTGTAACTGCCACTGTCTTTTGGGCGTCTCTCCTGGATGGATTGCTGGGGCAGCTCTGCTGAGGTCGCTGCATGCATTTCCGGTGCTGATGTGTGGCAAAAATCCTGCCTAGTGAGATCGCAAACGGCTCACAGGACATTGCGCTTTGAGCAAAGCCCGGTATGGTGTAACTGATGCCTGGCTAGGTAGGCAACAAGTGCTCTTTGGCCTTCTTCTTGAAACTGTATGCTTTCTTTGGCACTCGATATGGTACACAAAGAGCCCATGGACAATGTGAGTGCAAAACAGGATGCTTGTAAGTTATGTCAAGGTGCAACTGTACTGCTGTAGGTTTGCATGGTGTCAGAGAACGTGATCTTGTTGCCAGCCTGACGTTGCCTTGCGTTGCCGACCCATTTGCCCTCTTGCGAGCTCCAGAATTTCAGGTTGGTCCTCGTTTGTTGCTTGGCTTCCTGCAGTTCTTTGTCCCATCCGCTAACGATACGCACCTCACGTGAGCGCTGCTCGTTTCAGCCTTTTCAGCTCCTGCCAATTCCGTCATGCACATCATCACATCCCAGTGCATTCCAAGCATTCTGCTCTTCTCTTTGCGTTTTATACAACGTGGGAGTTGTCGAGGTTTGCTCGAAGTTTGCTGGGCTGTAGCCTGTCCCTTGTTTGACTGACTTTGCTGTGTGGTCCTTCAGGGTTCTGCGGCAGAGCTTCATGAAGATGGCTGGATCAGGTCTTGCGTACCAGGCTGAACATAAGCCAGTGTCAAGTCAGGCCCCAGAGGATCTAAGCTTCCTGACACAGATATGGATGAATCACAGTAACAACAGTGACCGTCTGAATAATGGCTCTTTTGGAGGGCGCACTGTAAAGATGCCCCATGTATCAAGCGTCCCCAGCAGTCCAGCAGCTCCAAGTTCAGCTCTCCCGTCTCAGAACACCCTGTCAGCTTCAGATGCCATCCTCAACGCAGGACAGATACGCAAGGAACCACCAGCACGTGCAGCTGGCTTGCAATCCCAGTCTGGCGATGCTCTGCTGCAGGCCTTTTCTGAGCTGCCACAGCAGCAAAGCTTGAAGGTGAACACAGCAGCTCAACTTGCTGCTTCCAATACCGCCAGCAATTCACAAGAGACTCAAAGAGCACAGAGTCCCTTCTGGCTCAGACCACCTTCTCAGGGTGCCGTCAACCCTCAGGTACTGTTTGATCTGCTGTTTGGTCTCTTAATCATTGATTGAATGCCTATGCAAAATTCACGCATTTTGTTGTTCACAAGCATGGTCTCAAGTTGATCTGTGATGCAACCAGAGGCTGTGCAATACTTTTCAACGGCCGACCGAAACTTGCGTTGTCCTATGCAGGCCACTGCTAACCCAGTGACAGCAGCTGCTGCTGCCACAACATCAACGGGAGTGTTTTTGGGCAACCCTGCGTATGGCAACTTTAATACCGCCAATGCCAACCCTCAGCTGTATGCTCAGCAGCTACAAGGTACGGTCGCCAATTTGCATGTTTTAACTTTGTGCTCAACATGGCTTGCTGCTGTGGTCCTTACGACAAGTGTGTGTTTCTTACAGTGCTAGCAGTCTGCATCACCCATGCTTTTAAGCTGTTGTCAGAAATGTTCCTTTCCATTGTGCTGATGCTTCAATTAGCGCTTGGTGCGTGCCATTGCAATGTGGCCTTCATGTACATGTCATGCATGCAGGGCAGCCACGTAGTCCCTTGTCAGAGACATTGCATCCAAAGGCTGCTGCTCAGGCTGCAGCCAATGCTGCCAGGGCTGCAGCTGCCTTTCAGCAACAGAGACCTTCAGGCACGTGCCCCTTGTCAGAACTCTGTGCACAACCTGGTGCAATGTTGTGTCAATGGCCCATGTGAAATTGTTGAAGTTTCTTTTGGTCTTGAAATGCTCCAGACGAATTCCAGCCTTTTGGTTGGCGTCATCACACCCTGTTTGTCTTGCTCATGGTACGTGGTGGTGTCCTATGCAGTGAAGACAGTCTGTCTGAATGTAGGGGCTGCACCTGCAAGTCCATTCTGGGTGACCACTGGGCAAGCTGGAGGGGCCAACCAGCCAATATTGAACGCCTCACCAGCACCTCGCTTCAACTCACAGGTTCAGTACAGCCACTGTCTGTTGTGGATCATAGCATTTTGCTTGGTTCAGGCTTGAAGATGTCTGTCTTGCAATTATCTGTTCTGCCTTATCATTGCTTGCCACTCCTTTGCAAGGTGTTTTCATGGAGCAGCTCATTACGGCCCGAGTGTGACTGTTGTTCAGGTGCCTAACCAGCAGCTGCATCATTTGGCTGCCAACACAGGCCAGAGGCTGCCATTGCACATGCAATTGAATGGCACGTCCCATCTGTCAGCTCGCCCTCAGGCCTACAGTGCTGGCCTGGCCAGTGCTACCTACATCCCAGGAACTGGTCTGCAGTATGGTGGCGCTGCTCCTCATCTGCATCAGCGTGCACCCCTCCCCCATCATGCTTCAGATGCCTCCTATCTGCAGCAGGATCCGCAGGCCTTGGCAGCCGCCGCTGCTGCTGCCGCAAACGCTGCTGTCTACAAGCGAACCGCTGGGTTGCCACCTCACATTCAGCAGCAGCTGCTGCGTAGTGGCCAGGTGTTGCCTAATCAGGCTGCACCCAGGCCTCCAAATGGACTGCTCTTTGAGACTAATGATATTGACCTGTCAGGTACCCTCTCCATGCTTAACCTTCAGCTGTATGGCCGGTTGCAACTCGCAACATGCGTAGTGTGTGATTGCTGCACTTGTGTTTGCACTGTCAATGCACGGCATTTGGGTGTGTGCTGTTGCTGCAAATGTCGCCTCTGCTGGTCAGCAGAGTCTGTCTTGTTTGGCTGCTGCAGGCTTAAGCTGCTTTGCGTGATGTACCAGCATGTTGTCATGTTCACTGGCTGGTGTCCTGTTGGCAACATGGCTGGTGTCAACCTGCAGATCTGCACAGCCATGTACTCATTTATGTCTCAGAGTGTGTCACCTGACTCCCACATGTCTTCCCACTTCTTACTGTGTACTTGCTGCATGCAGGCCTCACCCCAGCACAGCTGCAGATGCTGATCTCCAGCCCACCTGAGCAGGTCTGGCGCCTGGCTGCACAGATGGGTGTTTTCAAGCAGCGCAGAAATGGTCATGTGAGTGCACCTCTGCGCCAGGCTGCACCCACCAGCTTTGTGGGCAACGGCAGCAGTGCCAGTCAGGCCAGCTACATCAATGCCATGGCCCACTTGCACCAGCTGCATGGCCACCACAGCCAGAACCCACCCCAGCCTGCTGCTGCTCCTCTGGGTCAGACTCTGCCTGATGGCTATGCTCAGCAGGTCAATGGCGGCTTGCTTCAGCAGCAGATCCTGAGGCAGCAGCAGCAGCAACAGCAGGCCCAGCCTCAGGTCACTGATGCCCAGAGAATTCTTCTGGAGCTGGGAAAGACCCTAGCCGGCTTGGGAATCACAGTGGAGGCTGCCATCAATGCTGGCCTACTGGGTGGACTGGCGGTTGCTGATGTCCACACCTTGTGCGAAGCCTATGCTGCTGAGGTGCATCGCATGCAGTTGAGTGGAGTCCAGCCCCAGCCTCACTTGGCCGGGCAGGTGTTTGGGAACCAAGCTGCTTTGAAGCCTGAGATCAATGTGGCTGACCTGCTGGCGCGCTCTGGGTCTGGAGCTGGTGCTGCTGCCACAAATCCTGCCATCCTAGCTGCTGCACGACAGCAGCAGCAGCAGGCACTGGTCAGTTCCTGGCGCTTCCAACTATGTTATATCTGTTTCCATGCAGATTGCTTTGGATGTATAACACTCTTGGCCTGGTGTTCAGTGGCTTTGCAGCTTTTGAAGAAAACGCCTGCATTGATGCAACAGTCACTAATAGGCATGTGATCATTCCTATTTCTATATGTTGCTGCTCAGTTGCATAACTCTGTCTAGTGCTGCTTTGCAGTATGCCCTATAAATAGTTCTTGGCTCCTCTTGTATGTTGCCAGCCGCTCAGAGTCAGAGTGTGTAGCTGCTGCAACAAGTCATGTCTTTAATTGAAGCTTCTGTTCCCAAATGAAAGATAGTATGTGTTTCTGTGCAGCTGGCGAGTCAGATGCAAGGGCCCGCAGGCTTGGGCAGGATGGCAGGATTAGGTGGCAGTGACCTGAGCCAGCTTAGCCCTCAGGATGCTGAACAGCTTGCTCTGCTGCGCCAGCTGCAGCTCTCAGGTCAGCTGCCTGCCAATTTTGGTGGGGCCAGCACAGGGGGACCCCACAGCGCCTTTGGCTCAGTGTCTTCTGCCCCAGGCGCCGGCTTCAGAGCCCCTTCCCCCTTGGCTGTGGGTGGTCAGAGGGCTCAGTCACCTGCCTTTGGCACCAGTTTTGGAGGCGGCACTGTCTCTCCTGCCTATAGTACCACCAGTCTCCCTGGTGGTTTGGGTCTGCAGTCCAGGCCTGGCTCTGCCTTTGGGTCTGCAAGCATGGGGGGCGGGCCCATCACTACTGACCCTGTCATAAGACGCCCTTCCCCCAACCCAAGCGTGACTTCCCATGCTAGTAAGCAAGGTGATTCCAACCGTGCACGTACCACACTTTAGCGTCCCAGACTGGTCTATGTTCTTGAGCTGCCTGGCCCATCTTTGTATGTGCTTGTCCTGTTTCTGCTTTGCTGCACAAATGCTGGCTTGCTTCGCCTAGCATGGGCATTGCCCTGCATGTCATGCAGCCTTCAGCGTTTGCTGCAGTCTGTGCAATGCACATGTTCCACCAGCAGCAGATCTTGATCCCAATGTTAAAGCATCAGACCAATAATGTAGTGTGATGCAGCTGCAGGGTCCCCTCGCAAGTCTACCCAGGTTGCCAATAACACCTCACCATCCTCCGGTCCCTTCACCTGTGCCTCATACAGCTTCTTTGGAAGTGCAGACAGCCGCAACGAACACAGCATTGAGAGCCCGCACAGCAATGATGCTTGGGCTACTAAAGACGGCGTTGCAGCCAAGGATGGTCGTGCTGTAGACAAGAGTGAGCATGGCTCTGACTCAGCACGTAGTGCTTCTGAGCGTGCTGCTTCAACCAAGCAAGAGTCTGATGTCGATGAAGCAGCTTCTGCGCCTTCGCATGGACAGACAGGATTGGATGAGGATCTGGGAGTTCCTACAGATGAAGAGATTTTGATGAGTCACCTAAATTTGGGTCCAGGCTTTTGAGGCCTTTGTGGATTTGGTGGCACCCTGGCGCATTCTGTGTACACCAGGAGCATATAACCAAATCCAGTTGGGGTCCAACATAATCAACGAATGCACTCTTGTGTATTGTGTTTCTGATGTTTGCTGATGTTTCCAGGCTTTTGCAACTCATCTGTGTGATAATTTCGGGCATTATTTCATTCTGTTTCTGCCTCTGAGTTTGAATAGTCCCCTGTGACACGGGGCACCATACACCCCTTCACATTCTTCTTTTTGGTAGCTGGTAGCCATGCTTGTCTAGACATTGATCCTGAAGGTCAAGTTGCATGTTGTTTCATGTATAGCAGCAGAAGGAGACCTCCTAAACCAATTGGTGTTCTGAACTTTTACTAGTGGAGTGTGTTTTCATTGCTTGTGGGCAGCTCGCAAGTGAAGAGGAAGTCATTATCACAAGCCAGTGGTATAGCCCCATCAGTATAACAAGCATGTTACGGCACTGCTTTTTCCCGGCGCTGCTTTTTCCCAGATGTGCATCGAACAATGGCCAAGTGTGTGTACCCTGATTTAGTTTGCCTTTTGTTCAGCAGATTGTTGCAAGGTCTTGCAATGACTTTGTGTATCTTGACAATAAGATGTGCTGTCATTGCAGGAGGTAACATTCTTGTGGTTATTTAGGCAGCAGCTAGTCTTGTGCTGCTGCCTGCACTGGTGCCTTGTTATTTTGCTGTGCTGCTTTTATTAGGGGGTTGATTGAGTTTTGAGATTATCTTGACCATTGACCAGTGCAGCGTTATGGCAACAGAACTGCAATAGCTGATGTCCTGCTTAAGATTACTGTATCTGTTTCATCCATGTGCATGCAGTATGATGCCCTGCAGTTTGTTAAACTTTGTAACAAGAAGAGAGTTTTAGTTCTCTGCAGTAACCAGGCGCATATGCATCACACATACAGGATGCTCTGCAACCCACAGGAAAACCTTGGAGCTGGTGCTTTGTGGGCTCAGTCTCTGGGTCATTTTGTATCAACTTTTTTGATGCCACTTTGCAAATGATCGAACCACTGAATTGTGGTGACTTTGATTTCGGCCTACACAGCTGTCTTCGGGCAGACTCTTATTAGAGAGGCCTGGCAGGCTTGCACTTGAGAAATCCACGGCCATGTGCGGGATTTTGCTTGTTGCTCGAGGTGTTGCGACAATTAGCAAGCTGGAAGCTAACCAGGTGATCACCTGCTGCAGACTCACAGAGGCTCAGCCACTCAACCCACGGCTTGTATGTAAACCTGTTAACCTTGACTATGTTCGACAGGTTTACGTCGTGCCTTTGTCTGAACGTCTTTCGGCCAGCGATCAATCAGCAAGCCTGCACAGGCGTGGGCCAGATAGCTGGGGTGTCGAGCAGGTGTGTTACTTTGCTTACCTTAGTGCTTTTGCTGGCGTCTATCACTAGCCTATTCGGTCTGACTCCGTGTACCGTGCTCTGTGACTGCACACGCTGCTCAAGTGCTGCTTGATTGAGCAGCTGCTCCTGCAGGTAGCGCTAGGTCCCACTGCCAACCTGCAGATTCAGGGCTCCTTGCTTCAGCTGAGAGGCAGTACCCCAGGTGTCACTCCAGTCAAAGATGGCCACGGAAATTTGCTTGTCCTGAATGGTGAGCTTTGCAAGTGTTTCCTGCAGCCTTTCACCCCAATCCCAAATGCATTTGCACCTTCAGAAGAAGTCACAGCAGCCTGCTGATTTTTAGTGCAGGAGAGATCTTTGGTGGACTAGATATTGCCCCTGGAAGCAACGACAGCCAAGCTCTTTTGCAGGCTCTGAGCGCTGGCAAGGCTCCTGGTCCCTGGGCGGCAGTATACTGGCATGCAGACTCGCTCACACTCTGGTTCGGAAGAGATGTCTTAGGTACAGAGCTTGCATGCCTGTCTTCAAAAGGGGTCTTGATTGACCACTGCTTCAGCCAGCATTAGCTGCACACACTGACCTGCTGGATTGGTAGACCTTACAGAGATGCGCAACACTGACTGCTTTGGAGAGACAAGACTTGTCCTGCGCGTTCTTAACTCATCTTGAGCTGGAAAGCGAATTTAACATTACTATTACTATTTTTGTAATTGTTGTTGTTGTTGTTATAATTCTTATTTGTATTGTGATTAATATTCTTATTATTACTACTGACCTGCTGTGCTGTGACAGGCCGGCGGAGTCTGCTGATGCATCTTCCATCATCCCCAGATGATTGCTTTTGCTTAGTGTCAGCAGCACCGGCAGCCTTGGTTGCAAACTTGGATGGCAAAACCTGGTCAGCAGAACCAAGTCAAGGCAGTCAAGCTGCTGATCAGTCTGGCATTGAAAACGAGGAAACCAGCATGCAGCCTTCGACACTGCAGGTTTGTCTCTGGAAAGCCACTGAAAAAGCTGATGCGCGGTACCCAAAACACAGCTTGTATGCACATGTGCAAACTCTTGCTCATGCTGACATGCTTGATTGCATGAATGCAACATTGCAAAGGCTCACCTATATGTCTGGACTACAAGGCAGCTGACACGCATGATCTAGAATCAGCTGTCTGACATATATCAGTGCACTGACAAGCAAAGTCACAAGACATCTGCACAGTTTTTTATGCATACACAACCGCATATATATCTTCCCCTGCATGCCACCGTTGATGCTGCAAATGTTTGCCCCTTCCCTCAGATAGGAATGTCAGTCTGCTTTACCTTTGGGCTTTTTGTGAACTCATGCCAGCTGTAACTTTTGCCTACTCTTGACTGCAGGAATTGCAGCCTGGCTTGTACAGCATGCATTTCCCTGCATCTGAAAGTGCCCCCATGACAGCTGAGCTCAAGTATCATCCCTGGCAGGATCCTCTGTTATGCTCCATAAGGGATTTTCAGCGTCCCCAAGCCTTCATCACACCCCACACAGCAGCAGCAACAACAACAGCAGCAGCGCCAGTTGCAGCAACAACAGCAGCAACAACAGCAGCAACAACAGCAGCAGCAGCAGCAACAGCAGCAGCAGGGGCAGCAGCAACAGCAGCAGCAGCAGCAAAGGCATCTCTCAGCACAGATGCTGCTCCTGTTGGTGCCACAACAACATTGGTGGATGCTCAGCCAGACATGGAGTTGTACTCAAGTGCTCAATTTGATCAGGCTGTGGAGCTCACACTCAAAGCTCTTGCACACTCTGTCGCTGTGCGCTGCCTGTGCATTGACCAGCACTCACCTCACCTCCACGGACACAAAGCATCCGGCAAGCACAGTCAGCACAGTCATGGGCGTGGACAGATACATGTACACGAGAGCTGCACTCAAGGCTCTGGCCAGTCCAACATAGGTGCCCTGCAGACTCTGGCAAGCGCCTCTGATACAAGCGGCCCACAGGTCTCAGCTGGTGATCACTGCAGCAATGGCTCCCGGCAATGCACAAGCTCAATTGCACAGCTCCCGCAGCTTCAGATGCATGCCAGTCAAGCAGCTCCTGCTTTGCCCAGTCAGCCCGAGCTGATTCATACACCTCTTGACTGTGCCCAACACAACTCTGAGAAAGTCACCAGCCCTTGTAAACAGCCGCAGAGCAGCAGACACAGCCAGCAGCAAAGTCAGCCAGGCCCTCATCAAGAGACACAGTGCCAGCTGCGCCCTGCTCCAGTACTGATTCTGTTCAGTGGAGGAGTAGACTCAACCCTGATTGCTGCCTTGGCCCATCAGTCCTTGCCAGTCGAGGTTCCCATTGACCTAGCTTCAGTCTGCTTCAACAAAGGCAGGTCTGCAGATCGATTGGCAGCACAGGATGCTCTACTGGAGCTGATGCAGTTTGCACCCACAAGGGAATGGCGCCTCATCCAAGTGGATTCCTCTTTGGAGGAGGTGGATCAACACCGCGATTGGTTGCTTGGTATGCCCACCTCTAGGCAGAGCAGCTGTCATACAGTCTGAATGTATCTTGCAATTCTCTTGCTGTCAGACATGGCAAACTGAGCGCTGTTTGGTGCAGCTGAACCTGGATATGATATGTGTTGATTGCTGCTATTGGTATCATGCATGTGACAATATCTGCCACGTGATGCTGTTGACTTGTACAATGTACATTTCCGGTGCGCACTGACAGGCATTGCATCTGTCTAGAGGACTGCCAAACACATCAGACTTGACAGCAAGTGTTCGTGACTGCACACAGTATTGCAGACACTGAGCCTGCATCAAAACAGCTTGAACGGTGCAGTTGCTGGACACCTTGGTGCCATCATTGATAGCTTACCACCAATCAAGACAGCTGCAGTGTCTTGATCGGTGGTAAGCTATCAATGATGGCACCAAGGTGTCCAGCAGCTGCACCGTTCAAGCTGTTTTGATGCAGGCTCAGTGTCTGCATTACTGGCCAGCTGCCTTGAGGCAGCTCTGAGGGTGCTTGCGCATCCAGGTCGGTGTGGCTGAGTTGCAGGTCTTGCAGCATAGGCCAGGTGCCTTGGGCTAGGTGCCGCCTACACTTGCAATTGTCTCCCTGGCATGTTGACTCTTCAGCTGATTGACATGACATACTTGAACATGTTTTGTGCCTGAGTTGCATGCAAGCAGTACGCTTGGTCAAGAGTAATGGCATGCTTGCAGGCCTGCTGCATCCGTCAGCCACTGTCATGGACCTCAACATTGGTGCCGCGCTCTGGATGGCTGCCAGGGCTGAGGGCAAAGTCACTGTTGCACATGGGGCTTCACCCTCTGCTTCCAACAGCCCCAGCCAGAGTACGCACAACCAGCAGCCTGACACTCATGACAGCCAAAATTCATCCACTCACCCTTTGGTCTACGCGACAGAGACTTCTGGCCCGGGCACAGGACTGCTCTCAGCTGACTGTGGGATCAATTCAGACAAGTTTCAGGCTTGCGACATAGGCACAACAGAGCTGTGTGCCCCACAATGGCAATTGCAACACCTGCAGCTGTCTGGCCCAGATGCAGAATGCTATGGGACATCAAGCCTCCAGCAAGCAGCCCCAGCCATGGATGCATCACCTGCCATGCGCCATAAGCAAGCTGCTGGGGTGGATGCTCCTTCAAGCGCTACATGTCATCAGGCTGAGTCTGAGGTGGGCACTCGGAATCCGGCTGAGTCTGAGGCGGTTCCTCAGACTCTGGCTGAGTCTGAGGCAGGCCCTCAGAATCTGGCTGAGTCTGAGAGGGGCCCTCAGAATTTGGCTGAGTCTGTGGCAGAGCCTCAGCACCAGCAACGCCCAGCAGCACCTGCAAGTACAGCAGGCATGCATTGTGTGCATGGCAAAGCAGGCAACACAAGCTATGAGTGGTACAAGTCAGCTGCCAGGGTTGTACTATTGGGCCATGGAGCTGATGAGCAGCATGCTGGCTATGGCCGGCATCGCACCAGCTTTCGAAACCATGTTAGTCCCCTACTGCCTGCATGTGCCTACTGTCTGACAGAACAGGAGCGCTATGTGACTTGACGTTAGCAAGCATTGTATGTTTCCTGAGAGCAGCGTCAGGGGTAGTGGGCTATTCACCCTGTTTCCTATATCTTGTTGTTTGTTGGAGCAAGACCTGACACTACTGCTGTCTGCTGCTCTGTGTTGGCTGCAATGTGTATGCAGCACTCACGGCTTTGACAGACATGTCTTTGTCATCTGCAATGCAGTGCAATACGCTGTGCAGCGGTTTTGTAGTAGTTCAAAGAAGACAGCTTGCTAAATCAGCTTGAGTCTGCAACACCAAGGCATGTGGCAGCATGACTCAGATCCGTATTGACTGTAATTGATTGATTGATTGACATTGACTTTGACTTTGCAGGGGTGGACTGGTTTGCAAGAGGAGTTAGCAATAGACATGCAGCGTCTGTGGCAGCGAAATCTTGGGCGAGATGATCGCCTTGTGGCTGATACCAGCAGGTAGCTGGCCCATTCATGATGTACATACAAATGCTCTGTTGGTGAGATGCATTGGATGCATAGTGTAGTAGATCGCTGCATATGCACCATCTCTCAACACGTTTAAATTTGCAAACATGCCTTGGATGGATGTATGTATGCTGTTATTGATTTGCGGTGCAATTTCACCCGACTGCATATTTTGACTCAAGAGCAAATCCTTGTGTCATGTTGCAGGGAGGCCAGACACCCTTTCTTGGATGAGGATTACATCCATGCTGTCTTGCAGCTTCCTTTGTGGCTTGTAGCAAACTTGAAGGATGCGCCAGGCCAAGGAGACAAGCTGTTGCTCAGGGCAGCATTGAGAAGGCTTGGCTTGCCAAGAGCTGCAGCCAGAGTCAAGCGGGCAATACAGTTTGGCACTGGCATTGGCAAACTCTCAAATGTGAGAAGCTTTGGGAGCAATAGGGCAGCAAACGGTCGAAATGCTGGATCCTTGGACCTGATGTCTGTGCTGCATGTGTGATGTAAGTAGCAATGTACAGACAGCCACTTTAGAATATTGTGTCTGTGTCTACTTTTACATTTCAGTGTCCATGCCAGTGTCCAGGCCCATAGTGTGATGGGCCCGGGATGAATCGCTGCTGTTCAGAACATGTCTCGGAAACAGTCATATCATTACGGTGTGTCAGTGCTTTGCTTATGTGCGGTGCAATGCGATCTGTAGTAATTACTGTCATGAATTGTATGCGCTTTATCTGTTACAGTGCACAAATTTAGGCCAATTTGCGACAGCCTTTACTAGGCTTCCTGCCATTTATGAAAGTACGTTGACACAGCATCAGACTCGGATGCATACAAGCAGTCAAGCCGACATTAACAACCTCTGTATAATGTTACGTGCATACGCAGCTGCAACACATGGTAATTCTGCCCAGCTTGGCCATACATGCAGGATTGAACACCAGAGACGTCTAGCATGTCAACATCAAGCAACAACTTGTTCTCCACTTGCTTCACAACATCTTGGTGTGTGCCTGACGCACAGATCAATGGGTCTTGATAGGTCCCACATCCGATGCTGCATCAGGAACAGCATCTCAGGCAGCAGATTTGCTAGCTTGTAAGCTGAGCATATTCTGTGACTCACGCGACACTCTTCACCTTTGTCCTTGGCTGTTCATAGCACGCTGGCAATGGAACAATGGCTCAAACAGTTATATCCCATAAAGCAAACAGCAATTAAGCACGACACCACTGACTGGTGCTTACTGCTGCCTGACAGGGCAGCTCACCACAAAAGAAGAACTCCAGGCTGCCAGTCAAAGGTCTCTATGCGCACCTGTTGACTGCCAACATTGGGCTACGCGAAATTATTGTGCTGCCACGGCTTGAGATACACCAGGTTGAATTACTTGCACAAGCTCAAACTCAATTAAGGACATGTTGTCCTCCATCTGCACATGCACAGTTGACAGGTGAGTGGCACATCATGGTGACACTGCAAATATCAATAGCCCGGTATTCACCTTGACTTGGAAATCTTGGTTGGGTTCTGCTTCTTCAACCTTGCCCCACTGGTTGACAGCAAGCCGCATGGAGCCCCTGAACATGTCTATCCTTGCATTGCGCAATACGATGTAGCTCCCAGGTGTTGATGTATCGACTGCAAATGGTCAGAAGTTATGAGAAAATAGGTACAGCATAGCTACAGCTGACTTGGCAAGGCTCGTGCGGTACCTTGCTCATTTCGAGCAGCGAAAACAATCACGCCGGTCTCGTCTCCCACCAAGCACTCAGCCACTTTAGATGCAGAGGAGCCAGCCCGCCCAGTCGATCTGTTGACCACGACTTTGGCGTCCACAACCTATAACAATAGCATATCGATGTTGCCTCATCATGCCAATTGGACCGGCAAATACTCAACGTTACAGGCAGCAAGACGGTTCGTACCTTCAGAACGAGGTTATGCCCTGTTGTATCAGGTCGAAGCTGATCAACTGTGGTGAAAACTGGGGCACGCTTTTCAACGCTAGGCGGTGGCATTGTCGAGCTCTACTCTAGCAGACGCATCGTTCCGTGTGATTATCGGACGCCGTCGACAAGCCTGGCAACCACGCCAGTATTTTCACAAAGTCGTCTGCGTCGAAAATTCACAATAGCGTCTGCTTGAGACGAAGGAACAGGGCATCAATCTCTCTCTCTCTCACGCAACCAGCTGCTGGGGTTCAGATCCGGCACCTGAGGCTCACAGACCTTGTGTATGCTGATGACATTTGTCTCTTGGCTGGCAGTCCTCAACACCTGCAGGCTCTCATTGATGCCTTGGTTGGCTATTGTG
>JAABUK010009055.1_pt1 | contig 13744 bp, 11 predicted proteins | sample 5559141 | NCBI WGS metagenome assembly JAABUK01 (sample SAMN10711869, study PRJNA513367) | rock metagenome | isolation source: Antarctica rocks | place: Antarctica: Victoria Land, Pudding Butte nord | collected 2016-01-03
CTCACATCGGGCGCTTCCCAAACACTACTGCGAACGGCAACTCCATACGCGCCAGATATTAGACACTTTTGAACAGCTTCTTCGTTGTCGAGGCCGCCAATCGCGTAAACCGGAAGCGCAACCGCTGATGTGACTCTGTGCAGCGCGTCAATACCTTTCGCGGATTGGCCGGGATGCGAGGAAGTCGGGAAAACCGCGCCGAACACAACATAATCGGCACCAACTTCCTGCGCGCGCTGCGCCGCTTCAACCGAATGCACCGAGAAACCGTTGAGCGCGCCCATCGAGTACTCGATTCCGTGTTCCAGACAACGTTGCGGCCAATGAACGCCGCGCGCACCGACGCTTTGCGCGATTTCAATTTCAGTATTAACGAGCAAGCTGGCACCAAACGTTTCGCACCAACTTTGCGCCGTTTGCGCCAGGGATTGCAGCTCTTCCAATGGTAAATCTTTTTCCCGCAATTGAATCAACGGCGCGCCACCTTCGAGCGCCGCGCGCAACGCTTCTCCAAACGAAGGCTGCATCAAACGCCGGTCGGTCACGAGCATCAAACGAGGAAGCATTTTGTAGGGACATGGCAAGCCATGTCCTGATGAAATTGGTTATGTAACTCGACGGACATGGCAAGCCATGTCCCTACAGTTCAGCTTCCGACGATGCCTTGCAATGGGCTGCTGGCCGTCGCGTACAGCTTGCGCGGAATGCGTCCGGCTTCGTACGCCAAACGTCCGGCTTCGATTGCATAACGCATCGCCTGCGCCATTTTCAACGGTTCTTTGGCGCCGTAAATCGCGGTTTGCATCAAGACGGCGTCGGCACCCAACTCCATCGCCAGAGCCGCGTCCGAAGCCGTGCCGACACCGGCATCGACAATCACCGGAACATGGGCGTTCTCGATGATGATTTGCAAGTTCGTCGTGTTGCGAATGCCCAGACCGGAACCAATCGGTGCAGCCAAAGGCATGACCGCCGCGCAACCGATCTCTTCCAGTTTGCGGCACACAACCGGATCGTCAATGCAATAAGGCAGCACGATAAAGCCGTCTTTGACCAGCACGCGCGCGGCTTCGAGCAAGCCTTCGTTGTCGGGAAACAAAGTCTTTTCGTCGCCGATAACTTCGAGCTTGACCCAGTTCGTTTCCAGTGCTTCGCGCGCCAATTGCGCCGTCAAAATCGCATCTTTGGCGTTGTAGCACAAGGCCGTATTGGGCAAAAGAGTTTTGCCTTTAAGCGAATCGAGCAAGCTTTCGCCCACCTTTTCATCGGTCGGAATGCGGCGAATCGCAACTGTCACAACTTCGGCGCCGCTGGCTGCAATGCAGTCGCGCATCACGTCATAAGCGACACCTTTTCCCGTTCCAACCCACAAGCGCGATTCCAACTTATGTCCGGCAATTTCCAATTCTTTCATCGTTCATCCTTCGTTTCATCCGCCTTGCACGGCGCGAATAATTTCAATGTCGTCGTTTTCTTGAATTATCGTGTTCGAGTACTCGACGCGCCGCACAACCACTCCGTTGCGCGCCACCGCGATGCCTTTTTCAGGCGCATCCGTTTCGCGCAAAAGTTCTTCAATGGTGCGACTTCGAGTACTCGATTGCTGTCCGTTCAGTTTGATTTTCATGCGCCTGCTTCTTCATTTTGAAACCGCTCGATGCTGAACTCGCGCGGCGGCTCGACGCCGTTCAAGATGCAATCGGTCATCAGTTTGGCTGTAATCGGCGCCAGCAAAATGCCGTTGCGATAATGTCCTGTTGCGACGTAAAGATTTTTAATTGGTGTAGAGCCTAAAATCGGCAGACCGTCCGATGTGCCCGGACGCAAGCCAGCCCAAGTCTCAAGGATTGGTGCGTCGGCCAGTTCTGGAATCAAGTCACACGCGGCATGCATCAATTGAGACAAGCCAGAAAACGTCGCGTTTTTGCGAGAGTGCTTTCTGAAATCTGCCTTCTCAACCGTGGCTCCGATGAGTAAACGATTTTTCGATTTAGGCACCAGATAAACGTCGGAACTGTAAATTATATAGTGCAACGAGTGGCGCACGCAGAGCATTTGCCCGCCAATTGGAACCACGGGGCGCAGCGACTGAGCCATTGGAACGATTGTGTGTCCACTCCAGGCACCGGCACACAAAATCGCTTTCACACACTGATGCATGGCCGACAAAGTTCTGAGATTCACAACGCCGCCATCCATGTCGCTCGCGCCGACCGAAGTTATTTCGTCGCCTTCAAAAATCGTAACGCCCGCGCCGAGGGCGGCTTTGTGAAGTGCTTCGACTAATTTCCTATTATCAACTTGGCCTTCGTCAGGCAACCACATCAAGCCAAATGTCGCAGCGTTTTGGGACAAATCACCAAAAGTAAAATGGGACAATTGCGGCGCGATTTTTTCAACGTTAAAACCATCTTGCTTTTGTTTTTCAAAGGCTTGAATCGCTGCATCTTCGCGCGTCGCCACATACAAAATACCCGGCATATGCCAGTTACGCTTCTGGCCTTTCAAAGAAAGCTCGATGTCAACGCCTGTTGCGTCCAACAATTCATCCGCGAAATCCGCATACATAGCGCGGCTTTGCAGGCACAAATCGAACATCGCGGCGCGCTTCGAGTACTCGATAGTGCCATTTTCACTCGGCGGATGATGCGCCGCTTCGCATTGCGCGGCCAGCATTCCGGCGGCCGCCCAAGAGGCTTCGCGCCCGATTTCGCCGCGCTCGAACAGAGCGACGCGCGCGCCACTTTGCGCCAAGCGCCAAGCGCAACTCAGGCCGATGACGCCACCGCCGATAATCCCGACATCGAAAACTTCTGCACTCATCGCATCTACACTCATCACAGAAGATTATAGAAGATTTGGCCCGACGAAAAAGTTCTCCGCCCGACCCTTGCGCCCAAACGAGTACTCGATTACATTAATTCCGACCTTTATGGTCGGAATTGAAGAAGAACGGAAAATGGCCTTCCCGCGCGGCAACGCGAGAAGGCCACGAAGCGCGAGCCGCGCTTCAGTCGTTGCCGTGAGATCACGACAGACGCCCAATCTGCAAGCATATCACGCACTTTGGTTCCGAACAATAACACTTTGGCGGCGGCTCAAAACTCAACCGCCTGAGATAGGAAGTGCGTGACTCTTTGTCGTTTTTCAGCAGGCGTTTTATCGCGCCGTTTTGTTCACCAGGCCGTTCTCTGGAGCGCGCCGTTGAGCATTTGTACTGCGTTGTTGGTGGTTTCTCGTCCCGCGCAGTCGCACCGCCGCGATTTCCCGTTCACTTACGATTGGAAGCAGCCGGTCAAAGGCGAACGCGAGTTTGAATTGAAGTCGTTCGGCAGCGACGGAACTTTCAAGCAGGAAGTTGAAATGGAGTTTGGCCTGACCAATCGCCTGATGGTTGCGCCTTATGTCGTCTTCGAGCGCGAGCGCAGCGGTAGCTTGAAGTATCACGAATGGAAGCTGGAAAGTCGCTATCAGTTGGGAAATTACAAAACCGGCAAAATCCTGCCCGCGTTGTATCTGGAATATGCGAAGGAAAAAGGCGGTGCTTCGGAACTCGAAGGCAAGCTGATTTTCTCGCGCTACACGCGCAAAGGCGAAGATTTCTCGCTCAATCTAATTGCCGAACGCGCCTTGGAAAGCAGCGCCAAAACTGCGTTCGAGTACTCGTTTGGCTATGCGCGGCCTCTGGGCAAAAACGGGGCGCGCATCGGCGGCGAATGGATTCACACCTTGGAAGACAACCACATCAAAGCCGGCCCGACGGTCGCTTTCGCTGCGACTGACGACATCTGGATTGTGGCCGGCTACGCTTTTCCGCTGAACAAGCGACAGGAAAACAAAGGCGAACTGCGGCTCTCTGCGGAATACGAATTCTAAAGAGAAGCGATGAGAACGGAGGAAAGAGTTGTAAATGCACGCTCAATGCTCCGTTCTCCTTGCTCTTCCCTCGCCATTGCCGTTCGGTTATAATGTTCATCCGCTTTGGCGTTCAAATTTGGCGTTCAAAGGCGAATGTTTGGCCCTGTGGCCGAGAGGTTAGGCAGCGGTCTGCAAAACCGTTTACATCGGTTCGATTCCGGTCGGGGCCTTGAAGTTGATGGATTGAAGTGGATGGATCGAGACTTGTCACCCTCGAGTACTCGATTTATAATTGAAGGCGTCGCAACGACACTTGTTGCGACATTTTGGGGAATGGCCAAATGGTAAGGCTCCTGATTCTGGATCAGGTAATTCTAGGTTCGAGTCCTAGTTCCCCAGTTGAACAAGGCATGAAGGCGGAGAGATGAAGGATGAAGCCAAACAATTTCATTCCTTTTTTTCCGCCTTCATCCTTTGTCAGAGACGGCCCGTTCGTCTAGAGGCCTAGGACATCAGATTCTCATTCTGAAGATCAGGGGTTCGAATCCCCTACGGGCTATAACCGAACAAAAGCCGAACATCGAGTACTCGATGTTCGGCTTTTTCACCTTATTGTGGCTTTTAATTCGACTATCCACGAATGCTGCCTCGTCCACTGCTTCTGTCCGCAGAGCACGCCTGATGCGCGCTGTTTCCAGAACTAAATCGCTGCTTTGAGTCCATTCAGTCTCGAAGACGAGCGGTTCTACTTTGTGGTGCAATGAGCTATTTTTTGGAACAGCTAATGTGAAAACATTGGCTGTTTTTTCGTTTCATCCACCAAGCACGCGCCAGTTTGCATTTTGCGCGTCCTGCGCCACGATTTGCGCGTTCAGCCGGTCATTCGATGAGATGCGTTCTGCGGCCTGCTCGCGCGTTATCTGCCACGAAGCCATGTGGCGATTGATAAGACGCTCCATCGCCACATCGAACGGCGTGTCCAGGAACCAGCGTTCATCAAACTTGGCGCTGACGCTTTCCCAGCCATCGACGCGACGCAGCAAGTAAAGACCTTCGATTAAAATCAGGCGCGTTGAAGGCGCAACAACGAAGGCGTCTTGAACCGGATCGCCGATGCCGTGCTGGAAATCCGGCCACGACGTTTCCTGATCGGCGTTGTCGCGCAACAATTGCAAGCGTTGGAATAAAGCGTGAACATCGAATGTCCAGGGCGCGCCGCGCCGCGCAAAGGCGGCTTGCGGATCGGGCATTTGGCGCAGTTGCGCTTTGGTCAGGTGAAAGCCGTCCATGCTCAGCGTCATCATGGCGCCGGACTGCCGCACGTTGACTTCGTGCGCCAAACGCGCCGCCAAAGTGCTTTTGCCCGAACCCGGCAAACCGCTCAAGGCAATCAAATAGCGCGAGTTGCTGCTTTTTGCACACAATCGAGTACTCGATAGCGCCGGCAAACGTTGCAGAAGGTGTTCAATTGGGTTGTGAAGCAGCGGCACTTTATTCATCGCCTAATGGTCTCAAGCGCAAATGCCATGTGCCCTCGGGCGCAAAGATTTGGAGGTAAAACAAGGTGCGCCCATCGTCGTGCAAAAACGCCAGGCTCTGGCTTTGCTTTTCACCATGACTTATTTCGAGGCGGTGCGTGAAAATGGCCACAAGCCCGGGTTCGTCGGAAAAGAAAGGCGAGCTCTCGGTCAAAGAACCCCGAGCGTCAGCGACGGGTGAACCAACGGTTTGATGTTGTCAACAGTTCACCCGTCGCTGACGCTTGGGGTTCTTTGGCCTGTTCTCTGAGATGTTACGGATTGGGGAACACGAAAAAGCCTTTGGTTCTTTCTCGAATCAAAGGCTTTGGTTTGGGTTCAACTGCCTTGCCGCGAGACTTCCATGCCGATCAGGCAAACGTCGTCTTCAAAAGCGCTTTTGCCGGAGAAATCGCGCACTTCGGCCAGCAGTTCGTCGAAGATCTCGCTGGTCGGCAAATGGACGCGCTTGCGCACCGCTTCGAGTACTCGATCTTCGCCAAACTCGTCGTCTTCATCGTCTTTATTATTGACTTCAAAAATGCCGTCGGTAAAGAGAAGCAGAAGGTCATCAACGCCCAGGTCGCAGCAGGCGCTGGTGTAAGCGACATCGGGAAAAAGTCCTAAAACCGGGCCGGACAACGATGAATCCTGGAGCAGCCATTGCGCCGAATTGTCGCTACGCCGCACATGAATCGCGCTGGGGTGACCGGCGTTGGAATAGCAAATCTGGCCTTTGGCGATGTCGGCGATGAAATAGAAAGCCGAAGCGAACATCGGCGTATTGGCCTGTTCCAAAATGCTCAGCAAATGGCGATTGATCGCTTCCAGAAACTTCGCGGGATCGTTCGCCGAAGAGTTGCGTTCGCCGACCAGAGCGCGCATCATCGCCGTGACCAAAGCTGAACGCACGCCGTGTCCCATCACGTCGCAGATAAAAACTCCGGCCTGTGTTTCCGAAAGCGCCAGCACATCGAAAAAATCGCCGCCCAGAGTCGAGGCCGGAATGTAGCGGTGACAGAAACTGAGCGCGCTTTCGCCGCTTGCGACCTGCGGCGGAAAGTTGGGATATTGCTTCAGGATAAACGCTTCCTGCATCGCGCGCGCCAAATCCAAATCGGTTTGCATCAGCACGTTGCGGGCGCGCAGGTCTTCTTCGCTGCGCTTGATGGCGTCCTGCGCTTCCTTCATTTTGAGCAGCGAAGTCATGCGCACACGCAGTTCCGTCCGGTCAATCGGTTTGGTGATGAAATCGTTGGCGCCCGCTTCGACGGCGCGCAGGCGGTCTTCCTTGCTGGTCAGCGCCGTCACCATCACAATCGGGATTTGCTCGACTTCGCGGTTGGCGCGGGTGCGGCGCGCGACCTCGAAGCCGTCCATGCCGGGCATCATCGCGTCCAGCAAAACCAAGTCGATCTCGGGCGTGATTTTTCGCAACGCCTCATGGCCATCGGATGCGGTTTCAGGCACGTAACCGAACATTTCGACCAGACCTTCCAACAGTTCGCGGTTGAATTCTTCGTCGTCCACAATGAGAATGCGCTTGGGTTGTGCCATAAGTGTGTTTTAGCCCGTTTCGAGTACTCGATTTAGTAAAGCCAGCGACTGAAGTCGCGGCTGGAAGGCACTTTCGTGCCGCTAAGGCCGCCTGCGCGGACTCGAATGCCGAGCTTTATCAGTCCGCGCAGGCGGATCTGCCCAAAGGGCACCCGTGGCCGAAGGCACCTGTCCAAAGGGCACCCGAGCCGCGACTTCAGTCGCTGGCGTTAATTACTTTTTGCCGCCTCAATATAAGCGGCGACGGTTTTGGAGAAAGCGCGCGTGTCAATCGGCTTGGTGATGTAACCGGCGCAACCGCTTTGCATCGCTTTTTCCTGATCGCCTTTCATCGCGTGCGCCGTGACGACAACGACGGGAATGTCGCGGGTTTGTTCGTCCTGCAGCAAAATGCCGACAGCCGTCAAACCGTCCATGCCGGGCAAACCGACATCCATCAGAATCAAAGCGGGCTGCTCGGTTTTGGCGGTCTCGATACCAATCTCGGCATTCTCCGACTGCAAAACGATGTAACCTGCGGCATCCAACAAATCGGTCGCCAGTTCCATGTTGGCCGCATTGTCTTCCACGATGAGAACTTTTTCGCCCGCCATTCCTTGCGACCTCCGCAGTTTTTGTTCCAAAACTCCTAAGCCGGTAGAAACATCTAACCAACCGCGCACGTAAGTAAGCGGGCTTTGTGTAACAGATTAGCCCGCTCACTTCGTGCTTGGTTAGTTAGATTTTAATTCTTCAACTTCGCCAGTTCGCGCAGCAGTTCTTCCTTGCCGGACTTGGGAACAATCGCGCGGATGTCGGCGTTGAGTTCACCGACCTCTTCTTCCGAAATATCCTTGGCCGAAAAGATGACAATCGCAATGTCTTTGGTGGCAGGATTCGCGCGCAGTTCACGCACGACATCGAAGCCGTTGACTTGTGGCATCATCAAATCGAGAATGATGACTTGCGGCAGATATTGCGTTGCCAACTCGATTCCCTGTTGTCCGCCAAACGCTTCGAGTACTCGATAACCGGCGTGCTTGAGCAAATCGCTCAGCAGCTCGACGGTTTTGGGTTCATCGTCCACCACGAGAATCATCGGCATCTGGTCTTTGGAAGCCTGCCCACCCGCTCGCGCGATCACTTCGATCAAGCGATTCTTATCGACCGGCTTGACCATGAAATCAACCGCGCCCAGGCTGAAGCCCAACTGACGATCTTCGGTCATCGAGATAATGACAACCGGAACATCGGCGGTTTCGGGTCGCGCTTTCATTTCGGCCAAAACCTGCCAACCGTCTTTGCGCGGCAGCATGATGTCGAGCGTGACGGCATACGGATGAAGCTCGTTCACCATTTGCACCGCCTGCTCGCCGTCCGTCGCGTGCGCCACTGTGTAACCCGCTTCGGTCAGATAATGCGTCAACAGTTCGCTGGCCGGGCCATTGTCTTCCACGACCAAAACCAAAGGCGATGCTTCCTGTTCGTTCTGCTCGTTAATCGGAAAAACTTCGGTCGCCGTCAGTGTGCCGTCTGCGGAAGCGGTTGCACCGTCTTCGCCGTCATTCGAGTACTCGATTGTGGGTTCATCGAACGGCAGCACGAAGGAAAACGTGGTGCCTTTGCCTTCGATGCCTTCGCTTTCGACCCAGATGCGACCGCCGTGCAATTCGATCAGGTTTTTGGTCAGGGCCAAACCCAGGCCGGTGCCTTGCTGTTGCCGCGAATAGGACGAATCGACCTGTTCGAACTCGCGGAAGATGCGCGCCTGATCTTCGGGCTTGATGCCGATGCCGGAATCGGAAACCGCAATGCAAACCGAGGGAACCGGCGACGTTTCATCCATAAAAGCGTTGACGGCAACGCGTCCTTCGGGCGGCGTGAACTTGATGGCGTTGCTCATCAGGTTGTACATAATCTGCTTGAACTTGGGCTGGTCGGCGTGCAGCGAAGGCAAATTGGGCGTCACTTCAATCGAGAGGTCAATGCTTTTCTTGTTGGTCAATGCCTTGACAATGGCCACGACATCGTTCAAGGCGGTTTCGACGGGAAACGGCGAACGATCCAGCGTCAGGCGTCCGGCTTCGATTTTGGCGATGTCCAAAATGTCGTTGATGAGCTGCAGCAAATGCCGCCCGCTGGTCAGGATATTGGAAACATATTTCAGTTGACGCGTGTTGAGTTCGCCGAAAGTCTGGTCTTCCAGTACTTCGGAAAAGCCGATGATGGCGTTGAGCGGTGTGCGCAGTTCGTGGCTCATGTTGGCCAGAAATTCGCTTTTGGCGCGGCTGGCGGCTTCGGCGGTGTCTTTGGCGCGCTGCAATTCAAGTTCGGCCTGCTTGGTTTCCGTAATGTCTTCGGAAATGCCCAGCAGATACTGCGGCTGGCCGTTATCATCCACAATCGGAATTTTCTTGGTGTGCAGAATGCGCGTGCCGTCGGGCGATTGAATCGGTTCTTCGGGAATGTTGGAGATGCGGCGACTTTCGAGGACGACTTTATCTTGCGCGATGAACCATTCGGCTTCTTCAGCCGGAAAAAAGTCGCGGTCGTTTTTGCCGATCATCTGCTCGCGCTTCAAGCCCAACAACTCTTCGCCTGCGCGGTTGACGCGCACGAAGCGCAGCTCTATGGCGTCTTTCACGAAGATCATGTGCGGAATGTTTTCGACAACCGAAGAGAGAAACTTTTCCGTTTGGCGAATCGCGTCCTGACTTTCTTTTTGCTCGGTAATGTCGTTGTGAACGCCGATCCACTCGGAGATTTCGCCATTTGCGTCCAGCAAAGGAACCGCGCGCACCGACATTGCGCGATATTCGCCATCGTGGCGAAGCAAGCGATGCTCGACCACATACATCACGCGCTTTTCGACGGCCTGCGTCCAGACGCGCGCCGTTTCTTCCTGATCGTCGGGATGAACCGCTTGCAGCCAGCCCCAATCTTTGTGTTCGTCCCACGTTTGTCCGGTGAAATTGCCCCACGCCACCTGCTCGGTCTCAAAGCGGCCCGAAGACGGCGTGTTCCACACAATGGCCGAAGTCGCTTCGATCAGCGAGCGGTAACGCTTTTCGCCCAAACGCAAATCTTCTTCAAAGTTTTTACGTCGCGTGATGTCGCGCGCTGCGGCATAAATCAGGCCGCGCTTGGGGTCGGCGGTCGATGTCCACAACAGCCATTTATACGAGCCGTCTTTGCACAGGTAACGGTTCTCAAAAGAGATAGTATGAGCGCTGGTCGTCAGAGTCGCTGTTTCTTCGATGGTTGCTGCGATGTCGTCGGGATGCACGAAATCGACGAAAGGCTTGCTCAACATCTCCTCATCGCTGTAACCCAAAATCTCGCCAAAAGCGGGATTGACGCGCTTGAAGAACCCATCGAAACCGGCAATGCACAGCATGTCGATGGACAGCGCGAAAAAATTGTCCAGGGCTTCGCACGCATCGGGAATCGGCAAAGCGGAAAGTGGAGAAGCGGTAGATGCACTATCGAGTACTCGATCATGCTGGTTTTCGCCTGCCGGCGTAGGCGCATCGTGTGTTGTCATGAAACAATCTCCCTCAACAGCTTTGTAGAAACGTTTGGAGCTGCTTTCATTATACGTCACGCAAGTCGCGGCTTTGTCATAATAAGCGGCATAAACTATAGGCTGTATAAACTCGCGTATAGCGCCAAATGTGGAACACGATTTGCCTCATGTCGAGCGCCGCAAACGGTTGGAGACTCGCTTTTCAGGTTCGGTCCTTTCAGGCTGAGTCCCGCCAGTTTCAGGAGGTGAAACACAAGATGGGCTTGAACGATGATGTAACAAACAATCAGGCTTTAAATCAGGCTTTACCCAACGAAGTCGCGCACGTGCAAGACAACGATGGCGACAAAGACTTGGAACGTGAGGCGCCTGCAGATGCGGGCGCGCTTTCAGATGCCGCCGTCAATTCGGTCACCGGCCCGGTCGGAGCCGTCGTAGGCACCGTTGGACCATTTGTCAGTCCAGCCGGAGCGTTCGCCGGCATTATGGCCGGGGGAATGCTGCAAGCCGCCGAAAACGACGACAAAAGCGGCGACAAAGAAGACGATAGCATCTACACAAAGCTGACCTGATGGACGACCACAAATCAATGTGACAGCAACCGGCGCATCGACTTTCAACAGCGCCACGTTCGACACTATTGCTTTTGACACAATTCCCAAACTACAACGCCGACACAGCGCCAACAAGAGGAGACATTCCAATGCGTAACGACGATATGAACCGCAACGACCTGAACACCAACGTCAATGCAAAAGACGCCAAAGTCCTCAACGAGAACGACACCATCCGCGTGCCGGTCGTCGAAGAGCAGCTCAACGTGCAAAAAGGCATGCAGCAGGCCGGCGAAGTCGACGTCACCAAGCGCGTTGTCGAAGAACAGGTCAACGTTCCGGTCGAACTTTCCCGCGAACATGTAAACGTACAGCGCCACGCTGTTGACCGTCCTTTGCAGCCGGGCGAAACCACAATCGGCGAGAACGACGTGATTCGCGTTCCGGTCATGGAAGAAGTCGCCAACGTCACCAAAACGGCGCACGTCATCGAAGAAATCGAGATCGCCAAGACGCGCGAAACACAGCAGCAAAATGTCGGCGACACGGTGCGCAAAGAAGTCGTCGATGTCAATGACGCCACCAAGCGCACCGACACCACCGGACGCGGAACCGTTTAACAGTTCCAAACGACGGAGTTCGCCCATCCTACCTCACCCTGAAGCAGCAAATCGAGTACTCGAACCATCGAGTACTCGATTTGTTGTTTTAAAGGCGTAGAAGGTTTGCGCAAATCACACATCCCGACGCGCACCACGAACACGCACCACGAGCTTGCCAGCGCCTTGAAGTATGATATGAATCGAGTACTCGATTTGCGCAGTGTAGAGCCCGCAAAACGCGCTTTTCCGCTTTTCTTTAGATTCTTCGAGTGCGAAGCGACATGACCCGCCGCCCGCTTTGCACCGTGCGCGTCATGTTCTTCATAAACCATGAGCTTGTGTTTGGAACATCTTTCTGGCGGGTATAATGTCACGACCCCCATTGAAGAATGAAGAAAGGAGACTATATGTCAGGACGCTTCGTCCGGAATCTGCTGAGACCGATGATGTTCATGCTCGTTCTCAGCGCAATGCTGCTGCCGGTGGCTCGCCCCGCGCACGCCGTGGGCCAAGCTGCCAAGGCACTTTTCGTCGGCAACGAATTTTACGCGCCGACCCAGGCCTGGCAGGATACCGCGCGCAGTTCCGGCTACACGACGCTGTGCTTGTTTACGATGCATGTTCAGGCCAATGGGGATCTGGATTACAATGCAACGCCTCTGGTCACCAACGGCGTTTATGTCGGCGACCCGACCTGGGGCGCCAAACTCGCGGCCATTAAAGCGCCGCCTTCCACTGTCAACCGCATCGAGATGACGGTCAGCGGCTACGGCGACCCGAGCTTCACCAACATCAAGAACCTGATCGCTGCGCAGGGAACAGGTCCCAACAGCATCTTGTATCGCAGCTTCCAGGCGCTGAAGAATGCGACCGGCTTTGACGCCATTCAATATGACGATGAGGGGACTTACGACCTGAATTCAGCGGTCGCGTTTGGAAACATGATCGCGTCGCTGGGCATGAAAGTGACGTTCTGTCCTTACACCTATCAGTCGTTCTGGGTGAACCTGAAGTCGCAGCTTGGCTCCAAAGTGGACGCCATTTACCTTCAATGCTACGATGGCGGCGCCGGCAACGATCCGGCTAACTGGATCCGTGCCTTTGGCGGCTTCAAGGTTTATCCCGGCTTGTGGGGCAACGTTGATACTATGAGTTCAGCGACGGCGAAGTTTCGGAAGTGGCAAACCGATCTGGGCATTACCGGCGGTTTCCTGTGGCTGAACGGCTCCTTTCCGGGAGATGGCCAAAGATGGGCCGAATCTCTGCATTTGGGGCTCGACCCAATTCCGTTTTTCAACATCGTCAATCAGAACAGCGGCAAGAATTTAGACTTGATCCAGGGCAACACGGCCAATGGTGCAAGTGTCAATCAGTGGACTTCCGACATTGGTAGCGGCAACCAGCGATGGGCGCTGGCTCCCACCGAGAACAAGGATCACTTCAAGCTCATCTCGTGGGTGAGCGGCAAAGCCATGAGCATCTCGGGCGACTCCACGAGCACGGGCGCACAACTAATCGACACAGATTACACGTACGGCAATCCGAGCCAGCAGTGGGATCTCGTCGATATGGGCAACGGATGGTACAGCATCCGAAACGTGCGCAGCCAACTGGCGCTGGACGTGTCCTTCAGCAGCACTGCGGACAACGCGACGGTTTGGCAATGGGGTTCCAACAACGGCGGCGCCAACCAGAAATGGCGTTTGCAGCCGTGGGGCAAGTACTTCGTTCGCGCGGACAGCGGCAAGTACATCCGCGTTGAGAGAGCGAGCAGCACCAACGGCAGCCCGATTGTGCAATACGATCAGCAGAACAATCCCTTGTACAAGTGGCAGTTCATGAGCAAAGGCGACGGCTTCTATGGCGTGTTCAGCCTCAGTGCGCCAGGCCGCGTCATCAGCCTCAGGAACGCTGCTTCGGCTCCTGCTTACAGCACTCAGTTGTGGGACTACAATCCCAGCAACGTCGGCGACCAGAAGGTTCGCATCGTTCCCCGCACAGACGGCAAGTTCAAGTTCTTCTTCAAGCACGATGGCATGAGCTGGGACATGCCGGGTGGTTCGACAGCGAACAACGTCAGCCTCCAACAGTTTCCCGACAACAACAGCGCTTGGCAGACGTTCGGTCTGGAGCGCGACCAGTAAAAAAGGC
>JAABUK010009056.1_pt1 | contig 13743 bp, 17 predicted proteins | sample 5559141 | NCBI WGS metagenome assembly JAABUK01 (sample SAMN10711869, study PRJNA513367) | rock metagenome | isolation source: Antarctica rocks | place: Antarctica: Victoria Land, Pudding Butte nord | collected 2016-01-03
CCAATGGTGGGCATCTGCATTCTTACTGTCATTGCAACAAGCGGCATTGACTTGTTGCCACGTATGCCAGGCATTTGCATATCAACAAAGATGGTATGTGAGTTTGGCAAGGCAGCAGAGTACCTGCCGTCATGCAGCATACATGCTTCTACAATTGCACCTCATTGTCAGCAGCATGCAGCATGCATGCTTCTACAACTACTTGTCAGCAGTATGCAGCTTGACCAGGGTCAAATTCGTCTCAAGCTGTATCATGCTAACTGGCTCATGCATAACATGTTATGATGCATGCAGGGCATCAAGGTGGTTGTAGATTAACGCTATCTGTTCAGATTGGTGTCGCGCTCAAAGTAGTTCTGCAGTTTCCAGGTCTATTATGCTGTTTGCTTTTTGCACGTTTCCATGTGTCCCAGTAATGGCAGTGAGCAGTCTGTGTATGCTGTTCCATAAGTCTGATGTAATGCTTGCAGCAGACATGCAAGCAATGCAGGATGAGGCTGCCAACTGTCACGGCCTGACTGTTTTCGGCCATTCAAACTGAAGCTATTGAGAAGCCTGCTTGCCTGAATTTGCAACAAGTTCCTCTGAATGTGACATGATGCAAAGCTGTGAACAACATGTCAAGTCTAGGTTTCTCAGCCCTGTCATCAGCCCTGTCATCAGCCCTGTCATCAGCCTTGTCATCAGCCCTGTCATCAGCCCTGTCTGTTTAGAAGCGTCTTCAGAGCCCCAAATCTAGTCTGCAGGTCTTCCAATACTGCTTGCAGATTTGATACTGTAACTAATAAGTCACGCAGTGACTGTCCAAGTCTGGCTGACGCTCGCTTAAAACCTTGTCGCACCCTTGCATAACTGTTACAGTGGACAAGAAGGCAGCATGCATGTACTATGTGCTCTGTTGTGTCAGGACCTGTGATTCTACTTTCGGGCTGGTATCTCAGGAGGTTCCCATTGATGGTAATCATGTAAGTGCATTGCTGACGACTAACTCTGATCCACTTCACTGAAGACATTGAGATTACGTAGTCATAATCCATGTTACGTGATCTGCACGTGGTCTGCAAGTGCTGTGGCAGCTTCTGTGATGACTGCATTCATTTGATCATAGCTGCAAAACCCTATCATTATGCGGCTTAGTATCGGTATAGTTTGTGTGTCATTTTACAGCCTTGTATTACCATGTTATCATCTACATGAGAAGGTGCTACTGTGCTACCCTGCTACCAGAAAATCATTGAGAAATGGTCACTTTTTGAAATTCTGAAAGATTTGTCTGTAACAGGTAGGAAGTCAATGACATAATACCACCCCACCCACCCACTATGAAGACAGCAGTAGTAATGCATATATTGCCAGGGGTTGTGTATTCCAGGATATCAATAACTTGTGTGTACCCCTCATCTGTTGCCCCATATATACTGTTATGGCTTGAGGCGGTCCCTTTAGCCAAGATTTGGACGGATCTCTTCAGTGACCTCCATTCTTGTTTTGTCAACAGCACTGAACAATTCCACTCTGAGTCAAGAAGGTACCACTCCTGTGTTCTTGGGCGCTTTCTGATTCAAACAGCATGTCCATACCCCCTGCCTTGGTGTGCCTCAGTCCTTTGATGCCAGCTCAGCATAAATGCGTTCTGGTCAGCAGGCAGTTCGCGGGCTCAAGATGCGTTCTGGCGCTGATCCTACAGGAATCTTGTCAGCTAGTAAGCTTAGTCTGACAGTGGGTGTACTGTGGTAATGTTGGAATGTGTTCGTGACAGCATCTGCAAGTTTCCTTCATTTGGACACAACATTCCTCCCGCCTTAAGTGCAGCTCCTCGTCTTGTGTTGGCATGATCCTTGCAGAAGTTTAAAATGTCCACTGGCTGTATAACATTTGTGCCAAGTAGTGCATTCAGTGCATGTATTTGACAGGATTTTCTTACTTTCGTCTCCATGTATAGCGCAGCTGCTTAGCTTGCTTTGGTGGCCAATACGATGTATCACTGAAAGGTATAGCACTTGGTTCAATCTGGTAATTGAGGACAGACTCCTTGCCAAGGCTGATGTTCGCTATTACCATGGCAAATTGAATGGCATGTTGATTGAATTGCAATCTGACCTGCAATACAGTGATGGTTGCTATGACGTGGACTGGGAAGCTCGACAAAAGCAAACCTCATGAATGCTGACCTGACAATATCTGCAGGATCATACGCTTGCTGACCAAATTCCAAGGCAATGCCTGTCCACTCACGCTGCCAGTCCGTGCCAGTACTGCCGAGATCTGGCACGGCTAGACATATGCGGCGGGTCTCCTGCACCTTCTTCAGCTCAGCAGTCTCCTCAAGAGCAGGTAAGTGGTTTCCCCCCAGATCCAAAAGGTGCACTTTGGTGCAGAGGCGCTGAACCAGGTCCAGAATCGGCTGCCATGTAGGTGAAAAGTTGCTGATGCTGTTATTGGATAGGTCCAGAGCATACATGTGTAGCAAGCTGCCTTCAAGCCAGTCGGTAAAACGTTCAAAATGTGCGAGAGTCAGATTATTGCTACCGAAATCACAGACAAGTCGTATTTCTGACGAGGGACTCCAATTTTGCTCGTATTCGGCCAACAGTTCTTGGAGACCTTGTCAAGCACTATCCATTCCATCTAAGGCTTCTCTGGCGGAGGCAAGTCGTTTCTACGTCTGTATCTTGAGTCCAACATGATGTTATTAACAGTGGCACAGCTTGTGCAACACTGTCTGCATCAGCTGCTGGATGCGCAGCGGACATCATTCCGGGAAATGCACCATGCATCAAGCACTTAGTAAGGATTCTGGCTGCAGCCCTTCGCGTTGTAGCACTTCACATGACAGGTGGCTGCTAGAGTTCTGCAATGCAGTACTGCAGTGACTTAGCGCTTTCAGCCATTTGAAGAACGACGACTTTCAAGTCGTTTATTTCGACCATTCCTTTTTTTTTGTTGACTACTCACAGTCTGGCAGGGTCGCTGCTGAGTTTCACTGGTGCGGAACGTAAGCTGCACGGCATCTGCACGCAGGCCAAGGTAGCCCAGAGTAAACAGGTTCTCGGGAAGTGATCCTGCCTGCCAGGGGTAATGTGTCAGGCGTGACACCGTTCAGAAGCCAAAGACACGGTTATATGACGCGCAAAGCAGTCGTGAGTCGCCATAGACACTGCTGACTTGCTAGACCTATATTGGAGGCGACCGCCTCCAGCATGGACTCTGATGATGCGGATAAACCCAGCACAAGCGATTTCGCTGGTGTTCGGCATGACTTCAGGCCCGAAGACTTCACAAACCACATCGTGATTGGTCGGGGCAAGTAGGTTATCCATACTCAGTATAGATCGTGAAAGAATGCCGATGGTGTACCATAGTTGAACGTATGATGGCATCGTGTTGTCTTTTACACATGTCCGTCATTTCCTGCGCACAAAGCAGCATCTTCTGGAGGTAGTGCTGTCCTCTTATGCTATTTCAGGTAGTGACCAGTGTTTGCTGCAAGTTGCAGAGATGCACAAATGCTAAGCTGTGCAGTGACCATCGCAGAAGCGGCTTAGCCTTTAAAACGAGTACATCGTGGGGTTAAATTGCTCTGCAAATAACACAGCTGCAGCTAATTGTCTGCATTGCATTTGATCCAGATGACACAGGAGAAACAAAACTAATCAGCGTTGCACTGTATCAACTCATTGTGCTACTTTCCTGCTTTCCAGGGACAGCACTATCTACTCAGCCACCTGCATCAAGCTGAAGAATCAGCAGGTCGCCATCAAGATGTACAACAAAGCCAAGCTCTCCCCTTCCAAAATGCGAGCAATCAAGCGAGAGGCTGCCATGATGATCTACATGACCCGCAAGAGGTCAGACTGTGCCAGAAGCTCATCTGCACGCTGACACCCCACATCTCTATCCCAGCATTTGTATCCAAAACAGTTGACATGCATTTCATAAAGTACCACATGTGCTGCTTTTCCATGTTGCAGTAGTGCACACATGCACCATACCAGGCATGAATGCAACTGACAGTAGCTAGCACCCTCACAGGGCTTGCACATTTGAGCAAGAGCAGTAGTATCAGCAGCCAGACACTGCACGTTGTTTTGCAACCAGGCTCAGCATGTCTGAAACAAAACATGCCGCCAAATGTAGCACACATGCATCAGTACATTTGCTGAATCAGGCGCAGAACACAGCGCTCAGCTTGGCGTGGACAGACACAAAGTAAAAATCATGTGTGGCTGCAGGGTTCCATTGATAACTACATTTCTGGCCGCCTTTCAAGATAGCAAGCAAATCTATATAGTCATGGAGCATTGTGCTGGAGGGGATTTGCTAGAGCAGCTGCTGAAGGAGGGCAGGGCCATGACAGAGCAGCGAGTGGCCCTGGAAGTTGCCCTGCCAATCCTCACATCCTTGTCACATATACACCAGCTGCGGATAATTCATAGGTAACAGGTCCTTGGTTTACCGCCAGCCTATACCTTGTGTCAGATCTGGTACATTGCATGGCGCATGCAGAGCAGCACTGCAGCGTGTAGCTCATACCATAGCCCAGGAACAAATGTATACGTACAAAAAAACATGCACACATTTGTGACATGTGCCACGTGATGGCCATCACAACGGTCAGGTAACTCGCTTTGACACATCAGGCTGTAACCCTGTGACAGATGCCTCACACAAGCAAATCGCTGCAAATATAAAAGACTTTTTGATACACAAGAAGACCCAAGCAGTCACCCCAACCATTTTCTGCAGTGGCTGCCTCACAGCCAGACTCAGTTTCAGACGCTAGCCTGCCCCTCATCGAAGGCAGCAATGCATGAACAACATCACACTGACTCTGAAGCCAGTCGACGTGATGTCGTAAGTAATCTCACCGCCTCATTTCAAACACAATGTCTACCCTGGGCTTGGGCTCCTAGTGACAGCCACTGCCACCTGGGCAGCCTGGTATAATACTTGGCTTCTCACTAAATTGACGCCGAAAGGCAAAGTCTTTTCTTTTCTTTTCTTTCCACTGCTGCCTTTGTTGGCAAGGTCCACTGCTGCCATGGTTTACAAGGCAATGTCACATTTGTCACACTAACAGATACTTCTGCAGCTCAGACACCATGTCCATGTCCAACTTCCGCTCATTGCTGTGAGCGCCCCACATGTATTTTGTCCGTTGCAGCAGGCCGAGAGATAAATGCAACTGCAAGGATTTCAAGCTGGAAAACATTTTCATTGGCGATGGGTGCATGAAGCTGTGAGACTATAGGGTGCTCATTGTGTACTGTGCTCATTGCAGCAGGCTGAGGACTGAATGTAAGTGCAGGGATATCAAGCTGGAAAAGATGTCTGTTGACAAGGATGGGGGGGTGAAGCTGGGAGAATATAGGGTGCCCATTGTGTACTGTGCTCATTGCAGCAGGCTGAGAGATGAATGCAAGTGCAGGGATATCAAGCTGGAAAACATTTTCATTGGCGGCGATGGGCGCGTGAAGCCTAGACTATAAGGTGCCCATGCTCATTACAGCAGGCTGAGGGATGAATGCATGTGCAGGGATATCAAGCTGGAAAAGGTATTTGTCAACAGTGATGGGGGCATGAAGCTGGGAGACTATAAGGTGCCCGTTGTATACTGTGCTCCTTGCAGCAGGCTGAGGAATGAGTGGAATGCAGGGACATCAAGCTGGAAAACATTTTCATTGGCGGTGATGGGCGCGTGAAGCTGGGAGACTTTGGGCTGACCATGAGCATGAAGCAAGAGGTGGCCATCAGCCCTGTTGGCACTGTGGAGTACATGGCGCCAGAGGTAATGGTAATGATAACAATAACAATAACAATAATATTAATATAAACAATAAAATTATAAATAAATGTTAATAATTATATAACAATAAAACACTTTCCAGCTCTTGATGAACTAGCTATAGAGGTATAGCTCCCAAAGCTGCGCATGCTTGTTGACTGTCCACAAGCGTGTGACAGAGAAAAGGATGTTGAAAAAGCTTACATTGTTGTTGAGCAGGACACGGCTATCCTGGCTCCTGTATGGCCCAATTCAGGTGACACCCATCATGATCTGCACCCCTTCAGCTGTGCTGGTAGTGGTGTATGGTGACTTTTCTTGACAGGATCTGGGCGCTTGATTCTGCTTTGACCCAGAAAGATGACTGATAATATGTCTGTCAATCACCGTTCACCTTGTATGGAGGGCTGCAAGTGCCCATAGTTCTTTACAGCATGCACATAAAATAGAGCTTGCCTGTCATGGCCCCCAATGCATTTGGAACAGCTTGTGATTCTGAAAAGCACCACATACCGTACTGGCTCGAAATCGTCCCGCAAAATTAATTCGATAGTGCCCTGCGGGATGAAATTAATTCCGAACCAGACCAAAATTTGACCATAATACACCGTGGGTTACATACACCAAATACGTAGTGCATACACCGTAGTACATACATGTACGGCGTAGTGCGGGGTAGCAAAAATAAATTAGAAAATTTTAGGGTGCGGGATGATTTCGAGCCAGTACGGTAAGCAGAATGCACTCCAGCAACCAAGTGCTCAGCACAGCAATGTCTAAGGTATTGGTCCATGCCACTGAACTAGTGCGGGTGTTCTTACAGGTAGTCGAGCTGCCGCCAGTAGAGCTTGTGAGCAATGGTACAATTGCTGCTCAGGACATCAAGGCCTGTGATGAGAAGGTGGACATATGGGCTTTAGGGGTGACCCTGTTTGAGCTGCTGACTGGTAGGCTTGCTTCTTTCTTGAGCAACGTTAATGAGGCTTGTCACAGGACAGACGCAAGCATCCTTGCTAATGTGTTGTATGCATGAGCAAGTTGGGAGTAATTTTGCAGTGAGCATGATGTGGGGCTTGAGTAGCATCTTGCCCTAGCTTCTGTATACCACCCAAAGCAGGCTGTACGTCCAGCTGTTTCAGCATGTGAACAACCGGAAGTACGCATTGACCGGCAACATCAAGGATTACTTGTGGCGCATTCTGCCTTTCTTCCTTAGAATTGATAGCAAACGCTGACATTCAGAGTGCCTGTCTTCATGCAATGCTGTGGAATGTATGCAACAGCAGGAGCGGGCTCACAGCATTCCACAATCACTTGCAGGTCAGCTTCCTTTCGAGGGTGCAGACAAACCAGCAATCAAGGCAGCTATTTTGAGAGGAAACATGAAACCACTTCCGGCCAATCTCAAGCCTGAGTGTGTTTCGTTCATGAGCTTGATGCTAGCGCGTGACCCCCGAGACCGAGCGTCAGCTCACGAACTGCTGCAGCACCCTTTCATCAGAATGTACGCAGTACCGGCTAGGGCCCACTCAGGCAGCCTGCCCACCTCCAAGCCAAGCATGTCTCGCGGTGGCTCGAGAGAAACCACCGTGGCTGAGCTGAAGGGTGTGAACAGGAAGTCATCCAGCAACGCGAGCCAGGGGGCTACGGCTCAGACATTGCCGCTGTCTTTCAGTCTCAGACACAACGAACTCGCAGACCCTACTATCCCTGAAAGGATGGTGCTGAAGGTAAATTGTCAGCATGTGCAGCTGCATTCTGTGCGTGCTCATTGACACTGTCAGGCGTTGATGGCTTGCTCAGGTTCTCACAGTGACCATCATTTGCAGATGGAGGCGTGCTCACATGACTCAACGGACAGCTTAATCAGGGCTCAGCATGCAGCATTGTTAGAATACGGGGACTCTATGTCATCCAGCAACAGCATGACGTGCCCAACACAGAGCCAACCACAAGAGAGCCCTCGCAACTTGAGCTCGATTGCTAGAGGGAAACCCAAGAGCCCACTGCAGCTTGAGACGCGATCATGGTCTGCAAGCCAAATGCGCAGCATGAATGCTAACAGAAGAGTCGAGGAGATTGCATCTCCCAATTTCCTACAGAAGGTGGCTGTGATATTTAAGACCATGCTGACTAAGCCCACCCTGGATGATGAGGCTTCTGCGGCAACCAGCTGACAAGGAAAATCATTGCAATCAAATCTTTCCAGCTCTGTTGTTGCTTCCAGAGCACCTTTTTTGCTCAGTAGGTAGTTTGGCATCGAGGTCTGTAGCCCCAGAGAGACTTTTTATCCTCTTGGTACCTTACCCCAACCACCTGTGAGCTTATAATATTCTTGCTTGGGACCACAGCTGTTACGAGGCACTAGGTTGAGTCCTTAGACAGAGATATACATAGTCTACCATACAACCTGCCTGTGCATTTGTACCTTGTTCCAATGTAGTGCTGTTGATGACAGCATGGTTGATTTGTTCAAAATGGCAAGTAAGAAGGACATAGGGTAGAATAGAGACCACGGAGTTCACATTTGTTGTGTCTAGGTCTGAACCAATGCACACATTCCATGGCTGTGCAGGGCTGTCTAGTCCAAGTCACACAGGATTGCAGCCTTGTTGCAGGATGGTGTCTACTTACACATCCTGTTTCAGACTTCTTTTGCATCATTCACAGCTACAGTTGTCAACTGTGGACTACCCTCATTACTATCTACAAACAGCTGGAACTTTTCAATTTCTGTTATCCCAGGCCTGCATGACTGCAATGTGCAGCTTTAGTGAGTGTGCTGCAACCTTGTGGCTGTTGCTAAGACCCCGACTCAGCGCCTGAATGAACTCCTGCCATTTGCTTCTGCAGTTTGCACTGAGGCCTCCTGTGCCTGCAAGTAACACTGCACAGTTACAGACTGGGCATGCATAATTTACTGCAGCAGCCTTGGACTGAGGGGCTGCTATGCCTGTCTGCATGCAAGGGCAACTTTAGTCATGCAATGCGGCATACAGGTTCAGGGGATGCTGTTCAGCACCTGCGGTGAATAGCATTGAATGTTTTGTTAGTAAGGCTGCAGGGCATGCCTCAGGTACATATAGATAGAGGGTCTCCAATTTGTTTGCGATGAGCTCACAACATTGCATGCATAGCCAATGCACAGCAAAGGCCACAGCTGCGAACTTCCCAAGCTTCAAGCACTCAGCTTGAACACCGATCCAGTGTACATTTGGATACCTGCATGGTAAGGCTAGCAAAGTCTCCACTAGTGCACAATTGGTTGACATGCATCAAACTCAGCATGCTGAACAGAGGAGTGCTGACCAGTCTCTTTGGCTTGCTTGATGTGTGGCCACAGCAGCAGGTCCGCAGTCTTGATGCAGCTTTCCAGCTCCCAAAGGCTGAAGCAGTTCTCACCAGGTTCACCTTGACAGGCCTTTGCCACTGCTGCACCGCCAGCCTAAAGAGACATGCCACTGCAGTCTTGCCGTTGTCATAATTGCAGACACATGCATGTTGCGACAGGCAAACTGCATGTGGCAAGCTATGCCCGTCAATTTCTGTGTCCGGACTGTGTGACGATGTGCAGTATATGGTGCTGCGAAGAGGAATGTTGTGTGCACAACAAGCTGGCGACTTTGTGCAAGAGCAGCAGACAAGCAACAGTACCAAAGTGCAACCTGTCCTGTAAGCTGAAAGTGCAAGCAGACAGACAAAGCTGGTTGGCTACCCCAGCCAAGCTTGAGCTTGCATATGAGGCATGACATGGCCTCTATATATGTATATGAAACAGCAGATCTTAAGTTGCAGGCACTTGTTACCCCTGAGTCTGCCAGCGTTGATGTGTCAGGCACTGACACGATGAAACCAAAGTGCCAATGCAAAGATTGATGAGGGAGTGACCTGGAACCAGGAGCACTTGGCAACGACCTCTTCAGCATTGGTGGGTGAGTCTGCACTGGCTGCACAGCTGTACTGCTCTGTCATGCTGCCCTGCATATAGTCAAACAAGCGCATGAGCTCAACCTGGTTCAGTCTACACGAGGACCTTGATGCCCACAGGCTGTTGGCACCGTCTTGATCTGCTGTGTGATGCACATGCAAAGTGATGGCCCACCCATCTTGACTTTCCTGAAACCATTCTTTTTCAGTGGCAACAGCGACACAACAGCCAGGCATGTTGTGATTGACCAGTTGCTGTCTGAAGTGAACAACAGCGAATGATTGCTGGCGGTGTCTTTGCCAATTCCTAAACTAAAATCAGCATCAGATGGGCCGAATGGGGGGTGCAGCTGCCAAGGTAGTTAGTCAAGCAATCATCTCAACAAGTGCACCACACTGAGAGCCACACTGACCACGCACTAAGGTGTCTGTGTGTCATTCAGACAACCTGAGACGAATGGCAGAACAGAGACAGATGGCAAGAGCACATGGTCCAAGGGAGGAGGAAATGGTGAAATATGTGGGGGAGGTAAGTCTGACCTTGGCAGGCATCTGGCACAGGCCTTGCAGCAGCTTTGCAGCAGCAGCTTGCTGGAGGGCAAAGCCCCTTGAGGAGTGGGCAGGCAGCTGCTTGAGGGCAGCCAGATGAGCCCTGTGACTTGGACCCACCCCTGTCAACTGCCCTGCCAAGCTGTCAATGCTGTGGTCCCAGTCTTTGCCTTGGAATGCATCCAGAAGAGACTCAAGCGCGACCTGTCAGCACACAACCAATGCTGAGTAGGTTGTGGATGGAAGCCAATGCTGTCATGCGCATGTTGCCATGACGAAGACAGATGCTTGGACCATGCATGCGTGGCATCAGTCTCTGCACAGCAAATGATGAGGTGTGCCTCTGAGAAAGCATACCAGATGCAGCCATTGACGTTCTGTGGTACAGCAACACATGGCGGTACAGATGCCTTACAGCGACACATGGCCTAGAGGAGACACAAAACAAACAAGCAGGCTTGGCGATCAGTGCATCGTGGATCCATAGTCTTGAGTCGAATCCCTTAGTACAGAAACATATCTGAGTTGACTTGTGTCGGTGAACAAGGTGAGAGAGTCACCTGGATCTCAACAGCCAACAACTGACCGATGGGATCTAGCCTCAAGGCAAGCAGCATCAGCAGCAGCTCCTGCAGGCCTGCACTTCCCAGACTGCCTGCAGCTTTGCCCTGCGCACAAAAGTTGCATCCTTATGCCTGTTGCAAGGAAGCTGCAGGTAATGAAGCAATGATATTGCTTGAGCTTGAGGTCAAGGCTACGCTTGACAGTTGGAACTCCCAAGAGTCAGGCTGGGGAGTTGTCCAGAGGCGTTGGCCTTGCAAGTGGAGCAAACTGGATCACTACTGAAGGGTCAGTGTGTCCTGCTTGCTCTTGACACATCAACAATGGCTGCATGGCAGAATGTGCTGCACAGCAAAGGGACGCCGGCTGGGCATCTACACTTTCAGCCATGTAACAATACAGTGGTCACCTGCTGCTGATATCTGCAGACAGCTGCAAAGGTACGCAGCAGCAGCTGCAGATGGTACATGGTACCCTTGACCACAGCATGGCTGTCCGCAGCCTTCAGCCCATCCTTGGCACTGCTGCTGCCCTTATCAGCAGCAGCCTTTGTGTCCAGTCCCAGTGCCCTCAGAGCTGTAACAAAGTCCTTGTCTGAGGGCACTGCCTCCAGGGTGGGCGGTTGGGGTGGGGCACTGTACAGGGATGACACTGCAGTTGCAGACATGCAATGACAGATCGGGGGTGGAATGTTGCAAAGTCATGGCTCAGCAGGAACATTGAACGGATAGCAACCAAACAAGGAGGTTGATAAGAGGGCAAGAACCATCATGCAATGGGCAGCGCATGCAACTGTAGAGAGTGGAAGGCCGGCCTGGTTACAGCGAGCTGCAGAGCCTGCAAATTGGTCTTGCAAGCTGTACATCAGTCTGTCCAGGTTGTTCTGGGGCATGCAATGGGCGGCAGCTTGGCAAGTTGCTTTGAAGATGCGCTGCCATGTAACACCAATAGCAGAGTGGTAAACCTGACAGATTGCCTGCCAGTGACGTTGCACATTAGAAGCATGAGGTTTAGCATCAGTGTCATGTGATTCACTTGTATTCCAAAATGCCCTTGAAGACTGACCTGTGGGGAGGCTTGAGCGGCAGCCCAGCAGGGCCTCATACTGATGCGTGTCTCCCAGCAGAGCCATCAAGGTCTTGAAAGCTGCAGTGGCCACCTGCAGACATGCGTCATTCTGAAGCATGCCATACTTGACTGTGGCGCTGAAGACTTGAAAAAGGAATGTGATGTTGCATATTGAGGCAGGCCAAAAGCAAGTCCTCTGTGAGGAGGATTGTATTGAAAGGCAGCTCACCGCTTTCAGAGCAAGTCTGGAGGCACGTGCTCATCATGTGCTGTCTGACTTGCAAACCAATGCAGCAGGATGTCCTGCCATACATAGCAAAGCTAGTAGCAAGAGCCAGGCTGGCAATGACACAACATCACATGCATGAGAGTGTTGCACACAGCTTGATTGGCACCGCACCTTGAGACTTTTGCTGAGGGCTAGCAGTTGGAACAGATTTTGGACCAGGGCAGCTGAGCACTGCCTACTGCTTCTGCAAGCACAGAGGGCAGGTCAGGGTCGGCATGCTGCATGATTTTGGCACAATGAAACATGAGCATACAACTGACTGATGCTGCATTTTCACGCACAGCTGTTGCACTGTTACAGAAAATGCTTGACATCATGCTCAGCTCAACTTTGAGATGTATAATACAACATTGGGCATGAGCACACGTTGCCAAAGTTGGTCTGGCTGGTCACAGAGAGATGCGAGGGAGGCATACGTGAAGCAGTGGCGCTGCAGCAGGCCATTGAGCAGTAGGCTGCAGGGCACATCGACTTTGCTTGCAGCTGATGCAGAGAGGCTCTGCAGTTCTGCTGTGCAGCCCTGGATCAGGTCTTCAGCTCCTTCAAATGTGCACTGAGGTGGACTGCCCACCTGGAAAAGCAACACAGCTTTTGGGTGATGACATTCACATGCACAGGCTGGTGGCAATCAGCTGGCAGCACATGCTGATATTGCGCTGTATGACTGCTTTGTGCTCTCCATGGTCACTACTGCCTAAACGAGACATGAGAGATTGGCTCGTGTTGTATCACTGAGGTAATGGGCAAATATCCTGGGTTGACCTGTGGTCTTGCAGCTTTGCTGACCAGGCAATAGGCCATCACAAGAATCGTTTGAAGAACCAACTTTGCAAAGCCTACGTGTGCTGGAAACAAGACTTGCTGCAGCACCACCGGCTCAGGATCCCCTTCCTCGGCTTGCAAAGCATTTGCTTGCTGCCGGGCGGTGACTGCCATCTGCTCTGCAGCCCCATCATCTTCTTCGCTGTCACTGACAGCGGTTGCTTGCATTTGCTGCACATTCCTCCTCCTCTTGGTCTTTTCATTCTTCGTTTTCAGCAGACCATCTATTCTCTTGTCAGCCTTCTTCAACCTAGTGCATACAACAACATGGGCAATACAGCACACAATAATTCGTCCTGGATTTGTAAGCAGGCAAGTCAAAGTTGAGAGGCATACTCTATGCTGATATTGATCAGTGCGGTGTTCGGGTCTTCCTCGTCGTCTGAGAACCTCTGTACACCCTCGGGAGCAGCGATCTTTGATCGCGCGCTGTTGGGCTTCATGTTTTCATCGTCCAGCTGGCCAGACAGGTTCTCAAGATTTGACTTACTCTTTTTCCTGCAAGCACAGGTGGTTCACGGTTATATAAATGTGCCAGCTGGACTACTTTATAGCTGCAGGCAACACATCCAGGTAAGAGTGCGTAGTACGTGCACGAGCTGACGCACTTTGATCCACCGACTTGCTCAGTTTTCCGCTTGCTCATCCTGTCAGAAGGCCTGTGTCAGGAAGCGACGAGCTTTCTGCGCAAACACCCTTGTGGGCGGCGGCACTTTGAGTCATGCAAAAACGCCGTTTCAGA
>JAABUK010009057.1_pt1 | contig 13742 bp, 20 predicted proteins | sample 5559141 | NCBI WGS metagenome assembly JAABUK01 (sample SAMN10711869, study PRJNA513367) | rock metagenome | isolation source: Antarctica rocks | place: Antarctica: Victoria Land, Pudding Butte nord | collected 2016-01-03
GGGAAAGAAGTCTGCGCAAGTGCCACAGGATTCTGTTGCTTGACTTGAGGACCAATTCTGAAACGCGTAGCCACAGCAGCTGGACCAGCACAAAGCATAAGCATGAGGGTCGTACCAGCACGTTGCTCTTGCTGTTGTGAGCCTGGGGCAGCAGCAGGCTGAGGGTTCTGAATCAGCAGCCTGTGTTCACTGAGTTGAGACAGGGCATGCTCAAGGCCTTCTAGCAGCTGGGCCTGCTGCAGGGACTGAGTGTGTACCAGCCTGGATGCTGTCTCCAGCTCTGCCACAAATGCAGCTGAAGTTGTGCCTGACTGCACAGAGTCGGCCTTGACAGATTGATGAACGTGTGCCTCTGCAGGTGCGGGTACAGGACACTGCGTGGCACCTGTATGCTCTGCCTGCTGGGCATGCTGGGCCTGCTGGGCATGCTGAGCCTGCTGAGTATGCTGAGCCTGCTGGGTATGCTGAGCCTGCTGGGGCGTACTCCCTGTGCCAGGCTGCTCTGGCCTTCCCTCCAATGACAGCCTAGACTTAGGTGCATCGGCCGGCTCAAGCTGGGTGGTTGAGTCTGCAATGGGAGTGGCTACTGTTTGTGCAGGTGGGGCGGGCTGGTCTGTTTTCTGGTGCCAGAAATCAAAGAGGCGCTGGCCTTTGGGAGTGGCAACAGGCGTCATTGGCCTGAGATCCCGCTGGGGGTTCATGGATGGGGTGTGCCTCAACGAGAGAGACAGGGGGTCAGTGGCAAGGGCCAAAGGCCGCTTGGCCCTTGGAAGGGCAGCGTCTGCCTTTGGGGCCTCCTGCTGTTGCCTTCTGAGATGGGGAGGGGCCAGCAGAAGAGGCGCAGTAGGGCTCAAATCAACTTGGTTGTCCTCTTCGGGCCGCATCTGACTAGCCTGGGGGCTGTGCTGGGGGCTGAGCCTGGGGCTGGCTGGCCAGTCCACCCACTTGGCGACTGACTCGCCATCCCCAGGATCTGAATCAGCACTGGCATTGCTGGAGGTAGTCCCCAGGCGAGACCTGGGGCTGGACTGGCCATCCCCATGAAGGTGGGAACCCTGGCCCAGAGTGCGAGTGACCCACTCAGGCAGGTAGCTGGCGTCCCGAGGCAGAGCTCTTCTTCTAGCCGGCGACATTGGGACAGGCAAGTCATTGGCAACATCAGAACCTATGAGGCTTTGCTCAGCAGGCAAGGTCATGCTGGTACCCCGGGACAGAGACATGGAGCCAAATCTCTCCCGCAAGCTGAGCTCACGCGGCAGCACATCCCCAACATGGTTGGGGATGTGACCAGATGGTCCTGACAGGGACAAGGATCCATGACTTTCGGGAAGGCTCGGATCCCCAGACCCCTGTGAATCTTCAGAAGAGTCTGAGGGGTCAACCTCTGCTTCCTCACCGACAGGAACATAGCTGGTCTGCCTTGGAAGGGACAGGGCTCCCTTGAGCAGGGATCCCAGCTTCTGACCCAAGCTGGCATCGCGAGGCAGTGCTCTTCTTCTGGATCCATCAGCCATGGCATCAGCTTCTGGGGCTGTCAGCATCCACAGGTGCATAGCTGGGCTGCCGTGAAGGGGAAAGGGCCTGCTGAAGGATGGACCCCAGTCTGCTCCCCAGGCTTGGGGGCTTGTATTCGGCAGGGGCTGAGTCAGCTTCCAACGGCTGCAGCTCAAGCTCATCTGAGCTGCTTGAGCTAGGACTGAGCACGGCCAGCTGTACCTGATCTGGAGCTAGTGCGTCATTCTCAGCGCTAGACTGGGCACTGCTTTTAGCGTCATGTGATGCATCATCCTGTGGAGTTGCATCTGAAGCTGCTGCTGCTGCTGAGCCCATCTGTGTCTCAGCCTCTGCATCTTGCATCTTCTGGGCTGCCTTTCGTAGCACAGCAGCTAAAGCCTTCTTCCCATTGGCAGGAGCCTCTGGTGCCTGTTGGGTGTCCCTGGGCTGCCCACTGTCAGTGGAGGCTGCAATCTTGTCTGTTCCAGCAGCGGCTTGGGCAGCTGCTTCTGCCTTGGCATGCTGAATTGCTCTTTGCATGAGGCTTGCCATGCCTGACTTGGTGCGCCCAGCTGAGGAGGGGGGTTTGTCAACCTCAGCAGCTGAAGCCTGCAAACCATCACCAAGGCTGCTCTGTCAAACATGTGCCACCTGTTGTTTGAGAGGTTGAGCACATGCACTGTGCACCACCATGGCTGTGTGAGGAAGTGCAACTTGTGCACTTGTCAGGACATGTGGCAGGATAGCTCTCACCAATCACAGCATACTTTGTGCCCTGGTCAGCATGTTGTTAGATGTTCCATTGACAAGAGGCACAGACTTGTGTGAGGAAGTGCATCCATGCCAGAACATGTGGCTGGATAGCTGCCACCAATCACAGCACACTTTATGCCTGGGACAGCATGTTGTTGCCTGGGCATTCATTTGACAAGCACTGAGTACAAACAGTGAATTTTGCCTGCAATACGGGTGCAACACTGGCAGCAGGCAGGTCAGGTGCCCTGCATTTGTGCGTACCGTCAAAGACTTCAGTCTGGAAAGGGCAGAGCCCCCAGAGAACATGCGGCTGATGATGCTGCGGGACCTGGTGATCTTCTGAGCCTGGTTTTGGCTCATTGCTTGTTTGAAGATGCCGGCTAGGGCATTGCCCTTGCTCTGCTGTGCCTTGAAGTGGCCTTCGGGCCAGTCATGCAGCAAGCCACCAAACCTGCATGAACATCTCATGCTATCACGCAAGCTGCAGCACAGCTAACACATGATGCATGGAGTATGATGTGTGAACCATACCAATAGTTGGGAGCGTATGGGAGCAAGCTGCATCTTGACAAGCTTGGCAGCTGTGAATCAAACAGCAAGTTGCTGTCATTGTCGTATGCAAGGACACAGGGCCTTCAAAGGCAGGACGCAATGTGGAAACTAGAAGGCTGTTTGATGTTCACATTGGCTATGAGAGGGCATGAGTACGCAACAAGGCATGAGTAGAAAAGACTTGCCTGGACAGCACGACTGCTGCCAGCATTTGATGATCAGGCGCTGGGCCATCATCAAGACAGGCACTTGTGCCCTGAATGACCTTCCCTAACAGCTTCTGGAGCTCCTGCTGATCCAGATGCTCATCCAAAGAGTCCATGTGAATCCCAAGGATGCCCTGCCGCTGGCGTTCCTGCAGATGCACATAAACTTAGAGCATTGTGTCTTGTTTTTCTTTTCTTTTTCTGTTAACACAAAGAACACAAAGAAGAACACAAAGAAACAGCAAGCAAGGAGAGAGAAATCAGGTGCAGGGCAGCTACTTCCCACTTAACATAAGCACGTGTCAGATAATCACTGCCCGCCTTTGGTAGTAAAGTGGACAGCAGTGTTGAAGTTGTTGAAGGTTGTATGCATGCTGATGAAAATACATTGGCAACAGAGCGAACAGCAGAACGCGCGTGCATCAGAGCGTCAGTGCTGCAAATGACACCAGGTGAGTTGATACGCAAGCCTGCAGCTGCATGTTGCACCTGAATTGTGAGTTGCTCCTTCTGACCCCTGAGTCTCGCCCACACATTGGTCTTCAGTCTACGCGGGGCAGCTTCCTGAAACAGCCCCACCAGCAGAGCATTGCTGGGCGCCCCTGCCAGGTTCTGGGTGAGCTCCTTGAACAGAACTGCCAGGTCGTTGTGCATGCCCACCACACTGGACTGTGCCTTAGCTTCCTCTCTGAATGAGGACACTACGATACCCCGCAGAAACCTGCATAGTCAGCATGCATTCAGCAAACTGCCCGCTGGCAGAAACCTGCATAGTCAGCATGCATTCAGCAAACCGCCAGCTGGCAGAAACCTGCATAGTCAGCATGCATTCAGCAAACCGCCAGCTCGCAGAAACCTGCGTAGTCAGCATGCATTCAGCAAACCGCCAGCTGGCAGAACCTGCATAGTCAGCATGCATTCAGCGAACCGCCAGCTGGCAGCAACCTGCATAGTTGGCACGCATTCAGCAAGCCGCCAGCTGGCAGAAATCTGCATAGTCAGCATGCATTCAGCAAACCGCCAGCTGGCACACAAGAAGCGTGTATGACCTGGCGTTGCAAGGATTTGCCAGGTCATCACTTGAGTGCTGAGTCACGCTCTGTATGAGGAGCCTTCACATGCAGCCCTTGGCAAGGTATGGTGTCATGCATGAGTTCATGTGACGCTTTGCCTTGAGCATGTGCAAATTATGTCCAGTCAGCTTTGTGTCGGCTTGTTGGTTGCTGATGGAAACCAGAGGGAACTGCTGGCAGAGGCCACAGGATGAGGACTAAGTTGACCGAGAAGCCGTAGGTGTATGTGGATAGCATGACAGCAGAAGGATGAAACTGATGCTGTCGGGGCTGAACCCTGAACTCAAGCTGGCAGGCAGGCAACAAGCTAGAGCAGAGCAGCAGATGACCTCAGACATTAAGCTCAGCCCCTCTGAGGTGGGGGGGGGGTGGGGAGGCTCACCACCAGAGCATGAGGATGTAGGCTATAGGGCTTGATTTCATTCCCAAATAGTCATGCTGGACCCAACAGAGCATGGGGGTTTAGGCTATAGGGCTTATTTCATCCCCGAATGATAGTTATGCTGGAGGCTTACCACCACAGGATGAGGACGGAGGTGATGGGGGGCAGGAAGTACCAGGCATACGCCTCGGACCTCAGCAGCCAGTTCATCTGCATGGGGCCAGTGATGGTCACCCCTAGGTCCTGGTCATAGTTGGCCACCTGCTGTGTGAACATCACCTCAAAAAAGCCTGCAGCATACACACCAATGAGCGAAGTTGGCCACCTGCTGTGTGAACATCACCTCGAAGTAGCCTGCAGCATACACATCAATGAGCGCAGTGTCAGTATGCTGCAAACCCCAAGTCCTGGTCAGGGTTGGCCACCTGCTGTGTGAGCATCACCTCAAAAAAGCCTGCAGCATACACATCAATGAGCGCGGTGGCATTATGCGACAAACCCCAAGTCCTGGCCAGAGTTGAGCACCTGATAGTGCACAGCACCTCAAAGTAGCCGGCATACACCGCCCACATGTTGCTGTGACAGCCCAATCGGGGAGATAGAACTGACTGAGCATGCTGCTGAGTGTAGCACTGTCTGATGGTGTCTGATGAGCTGCTGCACCTGATAGTTGCAGCCTCAAACATGCACTGAAATTCCGCTTTTAAAGTGTGGTCTTCTGTCACAGGCAGCAAACTGATGCTGTTGAGCAGATGCGCATTCAAGCAGGAAGGTGGCGTAGAGGGTGCCATCTACCTGAGATGGAGTCTGGCAGAGTGACCATGGTGACTTCAAAGTCACCAAAGAGGATGTGGCCCATCACAGCCAACATGAGTGCCACACACATAACAGTGTACCCCACATCCAGAATCCATGGCATCACCTGCATATCAAAGGGCACAGCATGACTGATTGCTGCAATACCATGTGTGTATCAATACTCTGGCGGTATCGATCAAAAGGTCTGTGACCTGCTTCAAATGTACTGTGCCTCCAATGCTGTTGTGTGTCATATTCATGTCATGTGACAGCAGCGTTGGGTATTAGACAGATCGCTACACTGCTAGGCGCCTACCAGACGTCACGGCCAGGAGTACTGTGACACCCACAAACAGCATGTGCCAACACAAGCATGCAACAGCAGGATGGTATCTCGGCCCTGAGGCGCAATACATATGCTGGCAATCATCCTTGTGCAATAGGCCTATCAGGATCAAATCAATGGTATCTCGGCCCTGAGGTGCAATGGCTTGCCTTGACAGCAGTAGTGGTGAGGATGGACAGCCTTTTCTGGGCAGAAATCACATCAAGGAGAACTGTGACACCACAAACAGCATGTGCCAACACAAGCATGCCACAGCAGGATGCTGTGTTGGCCCTGAAGTGCAATGGCTTGCCTTGACAGCAGTAGTGGTGAGGATGGACAGCCTCTTCTGGGCCGACAGCACTCTGATGGAGCGCAGAATGAGTAGCTGCATGGTGATGCCCTGGAGCGTGGTGTACAGAGTGATCTGGGTGGCCATGCTGTCTGCTGCGGTGTACATGTCAGCCATGCTGTTCAGGCCTGTGACAACGTCAGGGAGGGTCCATCTGCCTGCACCCCCCGGAATTTCTGCCCAGGTGCTGGGGGCAGACACTACAGACACACGCACAGACTTCTTGTCTTGCCAGCACGTCTCAGGAGAGCAATGCAACACCCAGTGGACATGAAATGAGGGACAAAGTGGAGCTCACAGACACTGCATTGAGTGCCACTGCAAAAGAGGGACCACAAGTGGCGCGTTACATGCTCCAGCATCACATGCACAGGCAGAGAAAGCTGCATCCGGTGGGTTTTTTACGCAAACGCACAATCATGAGCAGTGTGTTTGCACACTCCACTGTGGTCAAGACCAGACTTGCAAACCCCTAGCTGCCTCTGAGACTACCAATGCTGCAATCTGGAAGACAGATCCAGCATTAGGGCATACACGCACCGTTGTAGGTAGAGGGGTTCTTCTTCTTGGGCAGCAGCAGGTGTGCTTGGGCACCTCCTAGAGAGTCATACACCTCGTACGTGGCCTGAGGCGAGAAGTCTACCAGGCTCTGGATGTATACACTGTACGTGATGAGGCAAATCAGCATGGATGCCAGCACAGCCATGTCATACAGCACCCAGGTCTCACCCAAAGCTCCCTGTGAAAGGCATTTCAAGCCTTAGTGCAAAGAGGTCTGTGTTCTCATCACACGCATGGTACATGATAGATGCTGAAGGAGCTGGCTCATATGACACTCAAGCCTGGCTCTTCAGGCTATGTATGCATGACACAGCTTGTGAATGCAGGCTGACTGCTGAAACAGAACTGACTGAATCCTTGGAGGATGCAGCTCAATGTCTGTGACCTCAGCAAGCTGCAATGGCATGAATGTCAAGCAGTAGGCAACTCTTGCTGCAATCAAGCAGGCAAGGCAGAGGCCAGTTGATGCTGATCTGGTGTGACACAAGCTGCATGAAAGTATGCACCAATCAGCATCATCAACAGCACAATACTTGGGGCCTCACATGCTGGCTAGCCCTGCACAAAGCGTGCAAGGTATCTGCCACAACAAGACAGCACAACAGCCACTGAACAGTGCACAAAGTGCAAATACAAGTCAGCTGAGTTTGCAGGACGCTTGCCTGGATCATTGTCCACACAGAGGTGCTAGCCCTGGTGCCGTGCAACACAGAGTAGATAAGCAGTCCTGCTTGAGCAGCAGTCAGCAACACCAGCAGCACAAAGGCTGCCAGGACCGTCTGATCAATGCTGCTACTGCTGGACTTGAGGGTGATGTCAGGGATGGCCACAAAACGTGCCACCACGTCGATCAGCCCTGCCAAATCCCAGTTGAAATCAATCCTGGCATACCTGCAGCAAACAAAAGCACAATCTGCTTCCAGGCCTGTCAAAACAAGGCCTATGTGAACGCCTTTGTAAGGGGGGTAAACCAGCCAAGCTGCAGCAATCAATAGTGCAACAACCTTGCATTCTGAGCGATTAGAGAAATCCAACTTCATTGTAATATGTAGAAAAGCCATGAAGGCCTGAATACCTTTCTTATACATATCATAGGTGACAAGTGAGAAACTTCTGCAGAGGATCTTCTGTATACACCAAAGGCAACAAGTCTGAAGGTTTTAAACAGAACCAGCTGGCTGGGAACGCACTTGTGTGTGCGTGCTGCTTGCTGTTCAGGCTTTGATGGCGCAGAGATGCATGAGCTGCTTGACAAGAAAACATGAAGGTTTTCTCTTTTTCAGCGATTGTAACAGGAGCCTCCTAAGGTGGCAGCCCAGAGCCATGAGCACTTGGCAGACCTACTGACAAAGCCTACAGAGGGAAAGCTCACCCATACACTTGGAGCTCAACATTGAATGTGAGCAGCCGCACTGTCACAGTAGCAGTGTTGCCATCCAAGTAGTTGCCATCACTCAAGATGGCGAAGAGCCTCTGGCTGTCATTGTGGCTCAGCCTGTTGTCAAAGATGACAGGGAAGCCCAGACTGAAGCCTGACATAGCACGTGGGTGGAAGCCATACGGTGTGCCAACATAAGGAGTGATCTCACCGCTGCTTGATGAAGTGTTGTAGAAATCACCTGCAGCGTCAGACAGAAGAGGGCAAAGTCAGTTTGTGAATTGACTGTGATGTGAAGGAAGGACAACTGTTTACTCAGATATATGTGAATAGCTGTCAAAACCTCACTTCCCTTACTACGCTCTACTACTCTTTACTAATCTTTACTCATGTCACAAGCAGAACAAGCCGTGCTTGCTGTGAACTGTTGGTCAGTGCAGTGTTGCTGATTGGCAATCAGTGCATGTATCCAGCACAGCGCTGGCGGCAGAAGAGCACATGGCATGCTCACTGAGACACATCCAGCCTTTTGTGCCTGTACTGATACCTAGACAGGCTGTTATACTTTTGGCCATCCAAGTACAGACTCCAAGCACAGGGAAGAAGCATCAGGCTGCATGCACATACAACAGAAGGTGCCCGGATTTGCGACATCTCTCCTAGCTACTTTCAGGGAAAAGGTAATAAATGTTATAATAGTAATAATTATAATATCGCTTTTCAGCCCATGATGAGCTAGGGAAAAGATGCTCACCCACAACTGCTGTATCATCATAAGCGGATGAGTCAGCCAGGAACACAGCGTCCACTCCATAAGGCGCTGAGCCTCCTGAAGACCTGGGCACAATGACCGCCTGTCCAGTGTCGACATCATACACCACCTGTTGCTCTGTGCACACTGTAGTGAATTTGTCAAAGCGTTGGGTGCAGGAGTGTGTGACCACCCTGCGTGTTGTTTGCAGCAAGACTCCCGCCACCACCTGGTTGCCAGTCCAGCCTGCATCACATTGGCCAGGAATAGTGGTGACAACTGATATAGTAATAATAATGATAATGATATGTAGTAATTGTAATACAGCAACATAGTAATAATAGTAGTGATAATGTATAGTAATCAACTAATATCAGTAATAACAACAATGACAACAACAATTTATGACACCCCTCCACACCTCATCTACTCCTTCACAATCAACAGAACCATTTAGTGACAGGAATAAGCAATATAAATAACAATGTTATTAAATGTTGGTGACAATGATTCTGTTGATTGTGAAGGAGCAGATTAGCTGTGCAGGAGTGGAAAAGGAAACAACTGATGCTGAACATGGCTATGTTGGGCATTGCCGATCACAAGTCAGCGCCATAACAATGATGACCAGTCAAGCAGAAACACTTTTCAAGCAGAACTCACAGAACATGCGACTTGGATGCTTTGTCTGTTGCAGTATCAAGGTGAAGTTGTACAAACAGCATGAGCAGGCTTGAGATCATACATACCGATCAGCCTTGAAAGCTGGTGGCTTGCATACACAGGGTCAGATGCATTGCTGTTGGTGTAGTTCGTGGTGCTATTTGCCGTCACCGTGACAGTGGTTGCCGTGTAGTTCAACGCCAGCTGCAGAAACAAGAGGTATAGTTATAGCTTCAGATGATTGTCATTGCCTTGTTTGTCGTTGCAAAGCAGCTTATATATAGGTTGGCCAAACAGAGTCAACACACACACACACACACACCCCGCACCAAATTGGATGCCTTTACGATTCGCAAGCAGTCACTGCTGTTAACAGTGGCATGTGTGAGTCCCTGAGGGGTTGCACTACCACTGGAAGGCAGTTAAGCATGACCTAGCATGAGCTTGCAAGACACAGTTACAGAGAGGACTTGCCGAAGTTCCATCAGTAGAGCTGCAAGGAGTGGACTGCAGCTTGCGTCCACCGCTTAGTAGCAGCCCATCAATCTCCCTGGTGATGTTGTCAGCACTCACATAGAACTGTACTCTCAGACCACCATCGGTATCTCTTGCGCACCCTGAAGCTGTGCTCAGTGTGCTGGCTGAGGTTGTGCTGCTTAAAGCAGCCACAGTGGAGTCACCAGTGCCAAGAGTTGCCGCAATGGCCTTTGCAAAGGTGGAGTAGATTGCACTCAGCTGCGACTCTGTATACTGCAGCAGCAGAAGCCCAGTGAGAAGTGGACATCTTCTTTTGCTGTGGAAGCTGGCATTGCTTTCCCCTCAATGCATAGTGCTGGAACAGCCACATTTGTGGGGTCTAACGCCATGCCGTTTCACATTGGAGGCTCTTGATTTTGTACCTTGACAGTCGCAGCTGATGAGTCAACATTAGTCATGAGTGCTGTGATGCATTCTGGCTGCTATAGCAGCACTTTGCCTGAAAACATTCCGGATCCAGGCGGACAATGTGACATGCATGACAGACAGATCCAGACTGCGTGGTATGGCACATGCATGCCATTGGAGAAAAACACACAAGAGCCAATGCCCCCTCACGAGCCTCAGCCTCTGCAGGAGTTGCTGGCAACCATTGGGGTAACCTTGTACATTAGGCCTATCACGACGAAATAACAATAATAGTAATCATGTCATTGGAGGAGGCTGCTTACGGTCAAGTACGTGGTGAAGTCATTCAACAAGTCTTGGAAATCCTCAGCGATAGTGGTGTAGGGCACAATCCAGAGAGGATCCTCTCCTACTGACAAGGCAGCCTCCATCTCATACAGCTCAGCTTGGATGCAGGTCAGGTTTGCCAGCAGGCCTGCAGTCGTGACAGCCTATCTGACTGTAAGCTGATTCTGCACAGATTGCGTTCTGTAGGGCGGAAAGCAAAGTTGCTAAGGCGCTGCACAGCACGCTCCTGTAGGCATGATGCCGGTAACTTCCTCAGCAAGCTATGTTGCTTGCTGATACATGCGTTGCAAAAGGCAGCAAGCTTGAACGATTTGCTGTGCAGACTTTGCATCCACAAGATGTCAGCCTGTGTGCCTGTTGAGGCCGCTGTATGCATGATCTGGCAAGAAGTCTTTGGTATAGCAAGATTTTGCATGTGGCACATATGATTTTGCATCATGCCATTACCAGACAGTACAGCAGTGTCATCGTCAACAGCAGCAGTTGTCAAGGTGTAGTTGGTCAGTTGGGCGCCATCAGTGTCGCTTGTGCTGCTGTTGCTCACTGCTGTCACATTCAGGCTGAGGGCACTGCTGAGGCTGGCACTCACTAAGCTGGAGTTTAATGACAGGCCTGCAGGCAGCATCTCTGCTGAGTAGGTGTAATGACACATAATCAAGGGGCTTTTGGGGGGGGAGGAGAAGCAATCATGGTGTCAAACCAGGGCGATGTGATGTAGCACTCTTGCATGCATCCAGATGCAAATAGAGCAAGTGTGCCATGTTGTGACTGCTGCAGCCAGCAGAACATGGATGATGCGTAGATGCAGCATGTATGACTTGGCTCAACAGAAAAGCAGCAATGCAGATCAAGCGCTGACAAGCAAATATGGCAAGCAAACATGTGATTGCCTATAATGATGAGCCTGCCTTGTGAGGTATAGCACAGGAGATGAATCAAAGTGCAACTTTTGAACAGGCAGCTCAGCTTGCTGACTGCTGGCTAAACTTCTTCTGGGGGTTCCTGTGTGTGTTGGGTCGCTTTGAATGCACTAATTACAACTAGGTTAGTTGTAGTCATGAACAACAGTAACCACATAGCACTACTATGCAGTACTACTCTGGCTACTAGTGTACTGCATCACTACACTACCTGCCATGCTCAGAACCCGAGACAACACAAAACGCAAACATACCTGATGCAGTCTGTAACAAGCGGCGCCTGCGTGAGGTGCCGGCATCTGGAGCCACATCTGAAATCTCTCCTGACACTCCCAGACTGGCACTCAGGCTCAGGGTGAGCAAAGCTGAGTCTGAGGTGTTCATAGCCAGGTCGTAGCTCTCTACAGTGACTGCTGAGACAGAGACTGGAGCCCATGTCAGGTTCTGTGCTGCTGCTGCCGCTGTCAAGTTGGGGGCGCTGGTGAACTCTGCATGCAGCAGATCCTGCCAAGATGAGAACACTTGCCACGTGGCTTGCGTCTCAAACAACACAACCACTTGCATCACACGTCAATCACTCATTCATTCATTGAGCACCTGCTTTCCCCTAGAACGAGATTGAAACAGTGAGCTGCACCCACCCTGTTGTGGCAATCAGCGTATCAAACATGACCTAACACATGAGCTGCCACTGGGTGCAGCTGTCCATGAGATTGTTCAGGTTGTACGCTAAGTACATGCTCAACTTGCTTGCTTCAAGCAAGCAGAGACAAGCCAGCAGCCTGTTAACAGAAGCAAACGACCATCAAGTACAGGCTCACCAGATATAAGACCAGCAGCCAAAGCGGACTCAAGAGCATCAGTTGCATTGCTGGTGGCTGTCAGGACATCAGCCTGGGCCTGAGCGTCAGTCAGGTTTGCAGCAGACAGGGTCAAGGGCAGGTTGAGGGTGACAGCATACTGCTGCTGCACCTGCACCAGACGCCAGGCTGAAGCCAGCTGAGCGTAACTGTCCTTGGCCCTGCACACCAGAGACAGGAGTCGTATTGGTCCTTGCTTGCCACTGGCCAATCCAGGAAGCTGTTAGATCCAGACAAGCAGGGCGCTAGAGCCAAGTGCCTTGGGCAATCTTGTTTGTGCAAGGGTTGCAATATGTCAAGGGGCGTGGGTAGCACAGAGGATGCAATGCCTGGAAAATCGACAGTTGCCATGTCAGACGGAGCTCTGGCAGACAGGGAGACTACAAAACAGACAGGGAGAGCAACAGGAACAAGCCAAATATGCAGACACAGGCACGCAGGCTGAATCAGGGCGAGGCGTACCTGATACTTACCTTGCTAATGCGAGAGCAAAGGCCGGCACAGGTGAAAATCTACCAACCAACCAATCAATCAGTCAGTCAGTCAGTCAATAAATAAATAAATAAATCACTCATGCAGGCTGGAGCTGGGAGGATCCCAGGGCATGTTGTGTCAGGCTGAGTTGGGTGAAGAGCAGGGGGGGGGGGGTTGGCATCAGGAATGCAGCAGACCTGTAGAGGTAGAAGTATGCGCCTGGCTGGCAAAGCCCAGCTGCTGCAAAGGTGATGGCACAGGCTGGGCAGACATCCCCTGTGGCACAGGGGGTCACATCCACTACCACGATGCTGCTGGAGATGTCAGCTCCTGTGGAATCGAGCGCCACAGCACCGCATTCCTGCTTTGTACAGTCTATGTCAGCACGGGACAGGGAAATGGGCACTATGCCTACATTGCATACTTGCAGCCATGGCAACACACTGGCAACACAATGTCAACCTACCGATGGTGGTTCCAGACCACAGCCTGCAGATGATGCATCCTGCTGTTCACAATCCATGTCAACACAGAGCAGGGAGATGTCCAGATGCTGTGTCCTGACAGACATGAGCAGATGGATATGTGAAGGGAAGTCAAGGGCGCAAGAGGGCATTGAGGGCAGCCATCATACAACAGCAGAAGATTGTTGCAGGAAGCGCCAGAGTGTGTGCCAGAGGCTGCTTGACTGCTGCATGTCGTGTTGCTCTAAGACTTCATGAAACAGAGCCTGCCAAGAACCTGCCATTGTTCATCAGTCATGATGCAACCTCTGTTGTTGCTGTGTGCAGCTCTTAGTACAGTTTCACAAGCCAAGACAGTCAGGAATGCAGTCTTACTGTGACATCGCTTAATGTTGTACAAGGCACCAAAGGGACTGCAGCTGCCACACCATAGCCTGTGGTGACACTGGTGGAGTTGCCATAGGAAACAAACTCAAGCCCAGGTGGGCCTACACTCAGAG
>JAABUK010009058.1_pt1 | contig 13742 bp, 3 predicted proteins | sample 5559141 | NCBI WGS metagenome assembly JAABUK01 (sample SAMN10711869, study PRJNA513367) | rock metagenome | isolation source: Antarctica rocks | place: Antarctica: Victoria Land, Pudding Butte nord | collected 2016-01-03
GAAGGAACACCAAAAATCAGATTTTTTGGTGTTCCTTCTGTCAAGGCTGCAGCAAAATTTCGCCAAGCTACTATGCTCAATAAGGAAATGCAATCAGTCCAGTGACACAGGGGATAGCTAATCTTAATAGTTTCTAATACTTTAATTATTTATTATTGAATATCAGTCACTCTATTATAATAAGTCTTATTAAAGTAAATATATCACACTTTAAATGAGAATAATCTTAAGAAGAAATCGCTGATATAAATTACATCTTTTTAAAAATTAATATTTCTAACACATTTTATAAAGATAGAAAGAAACTTCAAATCTTCTTAACTTACGTTAATATATATATATTTAATTTAATACTTAAAAGCTGAGAATAATCAAAATTAAGATAATATTCGCAGTCATATATCTTCGAAATAAAGTCTTTAATTAATTCGAATCATATCTAATAAATTACTTAAAGAAGATGATTAAAAATAAGAAAGTAGAAATAAAAAGAATCTTTATTAATTATTTCTACTTTAAGAAGTGTATTAGACAGATATATAAAGAAGTAGATAAAGAATGAATCGCTAAATAAGAAGTTTAAAAACTTCGATAAATAAATTTAGTAATAAAGTATGCGTTTAAGTTTTAATAAATTATATTAAGAATTAAATGAGATAACGCAGTACTTATAATAAAATATTATTTAAAACTAAAGAATTTAATTAAGAGTAAATTAACTCGAATTAAGAGATTAGATAAACTAGAAAGTTTAATCAGCACGTTTATTAAAATAAACAATTATTTATATAAAAGATAGATAGAAAGAGAGTAAGAACGCTCTCAAATCTTCATTTTTAATAAATATTAAAAAGATGAATATTAAGCGAAATAAATTCATTACTTTTAAGAAATGAATTTAAATATCATGAATTATAAAAGATTTAAAAAGAAACTTAATTAAGATAAACTCTCTTCAACTTAATAAGAAGAGAGAATAAAAAAGAATTTGTGTCTCTATTATAGAAAATTTAAACACCGAGCTAATAATTACTTAAATAAGTAATAATTACACGTTATTTCGAATAAATTAAAAGAATAAATAATAGAAGAACTAAATAACACGTAAGATATTAACTGCGCTAATATTATAATATCAGTATTAAAGATAATTATTAAATCGCTTAAGTAAATTCACGATCAAGAATTTATAGAATTATTTCATATCTATATATTTTAAACTGTCTATTATAATAATTAATGCGTTATTTATAGATTAGATAAGAATAACTTAAAATAATATCTTAAGAAACTTAGATAGAAGAAAGTATAATAGTCATTAAATATTATCTTTAAAGTACTTCAGAAATAAGTATTAAATAATCTTAAGTATAATAAGAATTATATAGAAATGATTATTTAATTCTGAAAAATAATGTTATATATAAATATAGATTGTGAGTTGAAATTTTAATATTAATATAAGATGTATGCGCCCGAGAAAATATTATAAAGAATTAAGTTAAAATTATAATTAAGAATATATTATATAGAAGATTATTCAAATTAGAATTAAAAACAAATTATTTATTATTAGAGTAGTAATCTTCGAAAAGTGATTAACTTATATAAGATTAACACCCCCGCTTATTTAGAAGAGATATAAAGCGCAAGTATAATATAGATTTAGAAACTCAAGAAATCAGAAGTAATAAGAATGATCTGCGATAAAGAATATCACATCTCTTATAAGTTATACGCACACTTTTCATGCAATAAACTAGAATATTATTTCGCGAAAGAAGAATATATTTATTTTAGAGATGTTAGATTAGAAGAGTTAAAAAACGAGAAGACTTTTTAAATCTGAGATATAATAAAGAATCTACTTCAAGATCTCAGAAAATAATAGCAATTAATATTAATTACGCACGATATCTAATTATATAAATTTAAGTAGAATAACGTTAAATTAAAATTATAATCAATTTTAAAGTTATTAAAAACTATATCTTTTTAATATATATAATTCGATTCTATCTATTTATATAAGAAAAAGATAAGCTCTATTAATTAATATTAATAGATAGAAGTTCTATTGAATAAGATTAAGAATAAATAAAAGTAGAAACTTACTCACTAAAACTTAATATTCAGTAATACACGAAATAAGTAATATTAAATATTATGAAAATCAAATATAATATTATTCTGAGTATTTCATGACTAAAAGCTTATAATTCAGTAATTAGTTAAAAATAATAGATTATCAGCTTTCTTAACTGCGTCTATAAATTAAATACAATTGTGATATTATTCATAAAAGCAGTATAAATAAAACTCGATAATAAATATTTAATAGAAATAATAGAGAGTTTTCTTAAGTATCTATTTAAATATAACGAATTTAAATGTTTATTTATTAAGAATAAAAGCGCATTAGCACTATTTAAGCATTAACTCTGAAATCACAAGATTTTTTTGGAATCTAATAAGAAATCTATTTATAAATCTATTTATTCTCTTTCTAAGAAAGAACTTAAGATTCTACAAAAATATCTTAGTGAGAATTAGAAGAAAGAATTTATTTAATCTTTAACTTTATCTACAGAATATTCAGTTTTGTTTATTTCAAAACTCAATAATGAAATGCGTTTGTGTATTAACTATCAATAATTAAATAATATCATGATAAAAAATCAATATATATTATTATTAATCTCAGAGCTATACGATTATATTCATGAGATAAAATGATTTATTACACTCGATTTACGAGAAGCGTATAATCTGATAAGAATAAAGAAGAAAGAGAAATGAAAAATCGCGTTTCAAACTTATTATAATCATTACGAGTATTTAGTTATACTCTTTAAATTAATAAATGTTTTTATCTTCTTTTAATCTCTAATAAATAATATTCTGAGAGAATATTTAGATCAATTCTATATTATTTACTTAGACGACATTCTTATATACTTGAAAATTAAAAAATAATATATTAAATACATTCGAAAGATGCTTCGCGCTCTTTAAATAAAAAATCTGTTAATGAAAATCAAGAAATACAAGTTTTATAAATAAATTGTTAAGTTTCTTAAATTTATCTTAATAATTATAAGAATTTAGATAAATAAATTCAAGATAACAATCATACTTAAATAATTATAATCTATATTAATAAAGAAATTATAATTATTTCTCAGATTCGCCAACTTTTATCGAAGATTCATTACGGATTACTTAAAGATAATCATCTCATTAACATAAATGACTTAAAAGAAAGTATTCTTTATCTAAAAAATAGAAGTAAAGTCTTTATTTTAAAACCTAAAATAGAAATTTATAATAGCTTCTATTCTCATAATATTTAATTTTGAGAGATAAATCGTGCTCGATATAAATGTATTAAACTATATCATTAATATATACATAAGTTAATCTAATAACGAAGAATAATTGAGATTCATTATCTTCTATTTTAAAAAGATGATTTCAATAAAACTCAATTATAAAATTTATAATAAGGAACTTCTAATTATAATTATCGCATTTAATAAATAACGAGTATACTTAAAAGAATTTAAATATTCTATAAAAATATACACGAATCATAAAAATCTATTATACTTTATCACTACTAAAATATTAAATAGATATCAGATATAATAATCTGAGCTATTATTAATTTATAACTTTAGAATTTTCTATTAAAAGAAGAATAATAATATTAAAGCTGACGCTTTAAGTTATCGAGTGAATCATGCTCGAGATATTAAATCCGCTTTATAATTAATCTTACGCGAGAATAAAAATAAATTCATAATATATAATTATATTGTGATCGCTTTAATATTTCAGATCTTTAATTAAGATTAGAAAGATTGAATTATTAGATTATATTTAAATAATTATTTATCTCGTAAGATCCGAAAAAATCTTAAAAAATACTCAGCCTTTCAAAAACAAGATAGCGGGCTGATCTTATATAAAGAATTAATATATATTATAAATCAAGTAAAGAAAACGATTATTCGACAATATTATAAGGAAATATCTTATAAATATTAAGAAATAGAGAAGATCCTGAAATATATTTCTAAATTCTATTATTTTTCAGAAATAAATAAAGTAATTCAATAGTAAATTGTTAACTGCGATATTTATTAGAAAATCAAGTACTTTTAATATAAACTGTACGGAAAGATGTAGTCTTCAAAATAATCTAAAGAAGTATAAAGATTTATTGCGCTAGACTTCATTATTAAACTATTATTATTTAAGAACTCAATAACTAATATTAGCTATAATAGCATTCTGATTATTATTAACAAATTAATAAAGTATGTCTACTTTATTAATTATATAAAAGTATTAAATATCGAAGACTTAATTTACACGTTTTTACGAATAATATTCGCAAATCACGATATATTAATAAAGATCATCTCTAATCGAAATAAACTGTTCACTTTTAAATTCTAAAAGTTATTAATAAATCAACTTAAAACTAAATATAAGCTATTCACAATCTATCACTTACAAATAAATAAACACACTGAGAGAATTAATCAGATATTAAAACAATATTTACGATACTATATAAACTATCATTAGAATAACTGAATAATACTTTTATCATTAATACAATTCGTATATAACAGTACTTTAATAATAACTGAAGTGTTATCTTTCTATATTAATTATAAATGAGAATCAATTTCGTATAAATAACTAAGAGAAATGAAACAACTTACACAAAAATCAGTTATTAGTATATAATTATTAATTAATCTACATTAAGAATTAATAAAAGATCTTAAATTTATTAATTAGAAGTCTGATATATATTATAACTCTAAGAGAATTGACGAATTCAATCTTAGAGAGAGAGACTTAATATATTTACTTCACCGAAATATCAAAATTAAAAGACTTAATATAAAATTAAATTATATAAAACTTAATCTCTATTTAATTCAGAAAGTCTTAGATAAATTAATTTATAGACTTAAACTTCTAAATATTATAAGGATTTATTCTGTATTCAATATTTCCCTCTTAAAATTTACATTAAAGAATATTAAATAGACTTTAATCTAATTAAATAATTAAGATTAGAAGTATAAAATAGAAAAAGTGCTCGATAATTAAGAGATTAAAGATAAAACTTATTATTTAATAAAATAATCAGATTATAATATATTGGAAAACATATAAAAATCAGAAACAAATCTTAGCTCTACGACTCTTAAGAATTATTATCGTCGAAACTCTTGATATAAGAAGAATTAAAGAAAGTAATCAGCTGCTTTTTATTAAAAGTGATATTCAATTCAGCATTAATTGATGATTCTTTCTCTTCTAAATACTCCTCTTTTTAATTAAGCTCTTTTAAAAACTTAATCTCTCGAGTAATTATTTTACTTTAAGCCGCTCGAAGAAACTTAATATAAGAGTTCAGACTCACTATCTTCGCAGTATTTTATTAAAGACGAAGAAGAGTTGTCTTTCGTGCAGTCTTTAAACACAACTCTTTTTATTATAATCTCTAAAAATCGATCTTCGAGAAGTTATTATCATAATAAATATCACAATAAATATATTTTAAACACTTCAAAATATCTTTAGAAAATATATAAAGATAACTTTATTTAGCGTAGATAAAATATATAATTATAATTAGCATCTTTAATAAAGTTATCTTTTCCGCCTAAATCTAATATCGTTTATAAGAGAAAGATTTATCAATATAATACTAAAGCATAATAAAGAAAGAAGAAAGTAAAAATTATTAAAATCACGAAAATAAATTTAAATAACTTAAGAGATTAAATTAACTCGAAAGAGTATAATATTACAGCTATTAATTAATAATCGATAGACTCAGCTCTAATTACCGAAGTCTTAACAATTAATTAAGATAATAAATTCTGCAGATAAATATCTTTTAGAATTATAAAGATCTGATTTAGAAAGTTACATCTAATTAGAATAATTAAAGATAAATGTTAAGATAAATGCTCGAGAGTGCTCGAAAAGAGTACTTAAAAGTAAATGCTTAAGAGTGCTTAAGAAGAGCACTTAGAAGCATTGTGCACAATTCATCAGTAATAATTATATAAACAAATGTTTATCTTATAATTTTATAATCTTATTCTTCTTTCATAATTAATTTATATTATTAATTGCAATCTGTCTTTAATTCTTCTATATAAGAATAGTGATTTCTATTCACAATTCTCTAATATTTGAATCTTGTTATAACTAGTTTTAGTAATTTTTAATATTAATATCTCATTATTATCACTCTATTCTTACTATTTATTTATTATATAACTTATCTTAATATTCTAATCTCTTTAATCTTATAATTATTTATAAAAATAATAACTAAATTTATAAGAGTGATAATATCTTCTCTTAATCAGTCAAAAAGTTTGACAATTTAATTCTTCTTTTCGGAATTATCTATTAGAATTACGTCTGTAACTCTTTATTAGTCTGATTTAGCAGAAATAGAGACTAAATTAACTTAAGAATAACTTCTTATTCAAACACTTCAAGAATTATAATAGATCAGAGAAAGTATATAAATCTTACTTTATAATGAAGATATTAAAAAATTTATATTCTCAATAACTCATTTCTCATTTATATCTTAGTATTATAATATTAAGTTATTAATAAAAAGAAGATATATAGAAAATAATAAATATTTATAATATAATTTAAAGATTAAAAACTTTAAGAAATATAAAGATAGATCTTTAAAGAAGCTTAAAATATTTTTTCAAGTCTATAGAAATATTACTCGAGTGAAATTATATTGCTTTAATAATAAAGTGTAGAAGATATATTAAATTGTTATCTTTCTTAAAAGAGATTTAATAGAAATATAGAAGCGCTATAAGAAGAATATTTATAACAAGAATAATAACGTCTTTATCTGAAAGAAATTTAAAGATTTTCTTTAAAACTTATAATCTGATTTAATAAATCATCAACTTACTACTACTTAAAGATATAAAGAAGTATATTAATAAGAATATCAGTTTACTTAATAATTTACTCTTCATCTCGAAGAATTTAAAGCTATTCTTTCTTCTTATAATAAAGAATAGAAAACTTAATATCTTTTCGCAAAGCTGAAGTTGTTATTAAAAAAGAATATTTTATTGAAGAGAGATATATCTCTATTATATTAAGAATTGCTAATATTAGCGCAGTATTTTAAGAGAATAATAAAGATTGATAGTCGTGATTAATATCGCGATAAAGATTTAGTTAAGTCTGTTCTATTTAACACTATTAACAGAGATTAGTTAAAATCGAAAAGTAGCTGATATTTTAATTGAAACTTTAAAGATAAGTTTATTACTCATCGTTTTAATTTTCATAATATTTCTTTTAATTCTTTAAATAAGTTTAAGATTAAATATTATAAGTATTATAAGTTTGAATATTATATTAACAACTGCACTATTAATATTATATTATTAAGAAAAGAGAGAACTTATTTCTAATAACTTTGCTAAGATTGATCACTTTAAATAAGAAGTGATATATTACTAACGCGAATATAAATACTGAAGATAACTCTTATACTGTGAAATATCTTCTTAATATTATCGCGAATCTAAATTTAATCTCACAATTTATAATAAAGAAAATAAGTTTTTTAAACTCATCTACAAAATCAATTATTATATTATAATAGAGAAATAGTCTTATCTTTTATTTCTTAAAAGCTTATTTACTTTCTATTAAAATAAAAGATTTTAATAAAGTTATTGAAGTCTATAAAGTTAAGTTTTATATAATGAATTTATTTAGTCTAAGTATTAATACAATTCTTAATCTTTCTTAACTAGAAATCAAGAATTTAGATTTCTTCTTCAAAACTCATTAATAAAGATTTTTATTGAAGATTAATAATATTAAATTAATCTAAGAATTTCTTTTATTAAAGAGACTTATTTAAAAGAATAAGCAGATTTTTCTTTACTATATATTAAAGATAATTGATAATCGTTATATTAGATTTACTTCAGCTTCAGTTATAATAGCTGCTTTAGATTAGAAAGATCTTCTAAAAGAATTTTAAGAATACTTCGATATTTTCTTAAATAAGAATGTTAATAATCTTTCAGAATATAATTAATTGGAGCATAATATTAAGTTAATATTTGATAAGTAATCATCGTTTAATCCGTTATATATCTTATTAGAAAGAGAATTGAAAATATTGCGGAAATATTTTAATATCGCTTTAAAGAAGAAATGAATCTATTTAAACTTCAATTCAGCAGAAATGTTTATTCTGTTTATCTTTAAAAAGAATAAAGAGATGAGATTATATATTAATTATCGAGGATTAAATAAAATAATGATTAAGAATTGTTGTTCTCTATCTTTAATTAGTGAAACTTTGAATCATATAATTGAAGTTACGATCTTCACTAAACTTGATTTATAAGATATATATTATTAACTTTATATTTAAGAGAGAGATGAATAGAAAACAGCGTTTTAAACATATTATAATTATTTCAAATATAGAGTAATGTTCTTTAAATTAATTAACGCTTCTGCGATCTTTCAATTATATATTAATACAGTATTATAAGATCTTCTTAATATCTTATATATAATATATCTTAATAATATTCTAATCTTCTTAAAGAGTAAGAAAGAATATATCATTTATATTAAGAAGATGTTTAAAAGACTTCGTCATTTTAATTTATACGCTAAGCTATTAAAATATAAATTTATAATAACTCAAGTGAATTTCTTAAGATTTATTGTGAATATTAATGATGTAATAATGAAATTGAGTTGTGTAATAATTATTATTAAATAATCTATATCTACATCTATTAAAGAGCTTTAAGTTTTTCTGAAATTTATAAATTTTTATTATAGATTTATGTAGAATTACTCTTAGATTATCTCTCTTCTTATCAATTTATTAAGAGATATTAAGAATGATAAATAAATAAATCTTTTTATATTTAATGCGAAATCAAAGAAAGTTTTTAAAGAACTTAAGTAAGTCTTTAATAAAACGCTAATATTACGTCATTTTAACTTTTAAAAGTTAATATATATGGAAATTAATGCTTTTAATTATATAATAAAAGAGATCTTATCATAATCATTTAAGAATGTTAAGAGTAAGCTGTTATAATACTTAATAATCTATTTTTTTCATAAGCTCACAATTATGAAAGAGATTTATAAAACTTATAATAAGAAACTTCTAATTATTATTAAGCTGTTTAAATAATAATAATATTATTTATAAAAAGTGAAAGAAATTATAGAAATTTAATGCGATTATAATAATTTAAAATATTTTATAATTATCACGATATTAAATAGATTTTAAGCGCGATAAACTTTAGAATTATCAAAGTATAACTTTAAAATCAAGTATTAATCAAATAAGTTAAATTTTATAGATTTATTATTAAGATAATCAGATTATAAAGTCTTAGAAGAAGAGTAAGCAGCTATTATATTATCTATTTTAAGAAATAAGCTTTAAAGTATCTTTATATAAAATATAATGCGTTAAGAAGTTAATATGATATTAAGTAGAAATGAGATATTCATCTTCTTAAATTTCGGCGAGATATTAAATAAAGATGAGATGTTTATCTCTTAAGATTTTAATATAAGATCAGTCTTGCGTAATAGTTCTATATAAAAGAGTTAGTAATAAGAGTTTAATAAGATACTGAATATAAATATAATATTCATCTCTTTAAATTTTAATAAGATGTTAGCTAAGAACAAGATATTTATCTACCGCAAAAAATCTGTACTTAAAAGTTAGAATATTAATGCGATATTAATAAGTTCTTAAGCTCTCTCATAAGTTTTTTTTAATAGAAGAGTCGATTTATTAATGATTAAAGATATAAGATCTTCTTTTATATAAATGCTGTGTTATATTAGTTTAAATAATATTATAAGTCTTAAAAAAGCTTAAATTAATAATTTTTCGATATCTTATATAAATAATATGATATATACTAATAAGATAATGAGGATATCGCTTAATTCTCTCACTAATATTAAAGATTATAAACTTCTTATATTAAAACGCGTTACTGCGATAATAACGAAGTTAATAGCTTATAAGTCGTTCGATATTTCTTTTTTAGAATTCCTTCTAATATTATAATAAGATAACGACTTTATTTAATAAAAGAAAGTTAAGATGATATTAAAAAGTAAGTGACTTATTAATAAGATTAAGAAGTGGCGAGTAGATTTAAATAATCTACTTCGCAGATATAATAATATCTTTATTTTTACAAATTTAATAATTTGTGACGAGATTCTTTTAATAAAATATAATAATTCTTTAAGTAATTATTTTAATATTTACAAAATACTGACATTATTTTATTAAAACTTCTTCTGATTAGATATAAATAGAGAAGTAAAGAACTTTATCGTAAGTTATAATATTTATTAAAGAATGAAGATAAAGCGATATTAATTATATAATACATTATAATCGCTATTTCATCTCTCTACTTTATAAAAAGAAATCATTATAAACTTTATTACTAACTTATCTTTTAATGTTAAAAAGAGAACTGCTTTTAATTTTATTCTTATTATAATAAATAGATTTATAAAATTTATAAGATATATTGCTGTGAATAAAATTATTACTGCTAAAGAATTAACATCTATATTTAAGAAACGCATTATTAATAACTTTAATATATCAAATAATATTATCTTTAATTGAGATTCTATTTCTATTTTATATTTTTGATTAGCGCTGTGCTTTTATTTAAAGATTAAGAGAAGACTTTCAACTATATTTCATTTTTAAATTGATGATTAAATTGAATAATAGAATTAAGAGCTTAAATAATATCTTTAATACTTTTCAATTTATTATTAAGATAACTAATATGAGTTATTATCACGCGCTCAGTTTTATTATAATAATAATATTTATTTTATAATTAATATAACTTCAGTATTCACTTTAATAAGATTTTATTTTTAAAGATTATTTAATCTCGTAAATAAGATTTTAGAAGAAAAGATATTAAGTGCTAAGAAAAGAATTAAGATTATAGAAAAATAAAGAGAAGAACTAATAAAGTACTGAAAGAAAGTTATGAAATATTAAGTAAGATAATATAATGAAAAGTATAAATTAATAACTTTTAAGATAAGAAACTGAATAATACTTTTTATAAGAAATCTGAGACAGATCTGTTTTAATAGAAAGCTAGTAGATAGATATATTAGTTCGTTTCAGATTATTAAGATAGTAAAATAATAGATATATTAATTGAAGTTATTATTTTATTAAAAGATTTATTCGATTTTTTATATCTTATTTTTAGAGTTCTATCATCGCAGAATTAACAAAGATTCAGTATAATATATTAAATCAATATTACTAGAGAATAAAGATAAGAAGTGAGAAATAGAAGAAGTTTTGAATAAGTGTACTTATTAAAGAAGTTAGTAATATCTTATTAAGTGAAAAGACTGATCTATAATAAAAAGCACTTAAGTTAAGATCTTTAATATAAGAAATACTGAAGAATTAATTTAAAAATATAAATTATTAACCCGATTTAAAATTGATAAGATAAAGTATAAATATTAAATATAAGACACTCTTTTTTAATTTTTCTTATAGAATTTATAGATTTTATCGAGACTTAAATATATTTAAATATATAAAGTTAGATAAAGAAATGATTTAAGACTTTATATAAAGAAGAAATATAATCAAGACTTAATAAATTGATTTAAATAAGAATTCTACTTTATTGATATATTATTAATACATTATAAGTAAGAAGTAATTATATAATAAATTAAGTTATATTAAAGTATTACAGTATAATCAAACTTCTTATAAGATAGTATAGCACAGTAATTATAACAATAGCTTATTAGAATTCTTTTCTAATAATGATGAGTAGACGGAGCTGTTTATAATTAGCAATTATTAATAAAGTAATGATGATATATCTCTTGTGTCACTGAATGAATTACTCTCCTTATTGAGAATAATGACTTGACTGAAATTTGGGTGCATTCTTGATAAAAGAAATATTAAAAATCGATTTTTGATGTTTCTTTTGTTAAGACTGCACTCAAATTTCAGTCAAGCCACTATTCTTAATGAGGAGAGTAATCCATTCAGTGACACAAGAGATATACTTTAAAGCGCTTTGCATTAATTAAATATTATAATGAATTCTGAATATCTTTAAACACGAATATAATTAAATGAATTAAGTCTTTTATATTGCGCGCATTATATAATAATCTATTAAGATGTTGATTATTGCGCTTTTAATTCTTAATATTATTCTTTAACTTTTAATCTTTATTAAGAAGTATCTCTTTATCTTTCTTAAATATTATTATCGCTAAATTAGTTTTAAAATCTTTCTTAGATTTTAAGTTTATTATCTTATTCTATAATCTTATTAATTTATTTATATGCTTAAAGAATCTTTTCGAGATCTATTTATTAACATAATAATAGAAAGTAGAATAAAGAATATATATTAAAACAAGATTTATTTTCTTTAATATAATATTTACAGCGCTTAAACTTCTATTATTTATATATATTATTTTAATTATTAGAATATATTAAATATTTAATATAGCGCAGACAATATTATTATAATAGAATAGAAATAAAATAAGAATATTTAAGTAAGAAAGATAATATTAAGATGATATTAATAGAGTGTTTAAAAGAGTAAGTTATGATTTTCACGTAATAAAAGATTTGTAAAGATATTATAAAGACTTTATAAAGAAATTTTAAAGATTATAAAATTAATAAGATTATGTGAGAGACTTAATAAAGAAAGCTTAAGATATTACGAAGACTTAATAACAGCGAGATAACAGTGAGTAATAAGAGAGTGAGAAGAAAAGAAGTATTATTATAAGAAAAGAAGCAGTTATTTATACTTAATAAAGAGTTTATAATATTAATTTATAAAGTTGATTATAAGAGTGACTGATTTATTAAGAGCGACTAATTTATTAAAAGTGATTGAATTTATAACTTAATATACCGCGTTAATTAAGATTAAGTATTATTCTAATTTAGTATAACGCCGATTCTGCGTTAGATTCTTAACTTATTTATATATTACTATTTCTGATATAACTATTATTAAAACGCTAACGCATTATCTAACTTTTATCTTCTTCTTATTAATAAAGTAATTCTATTAATTTGATTTTAATTTTAAGAATAGAACTTCAGAAGAAGAGATATTATTATAATCTTAATTAATAAGTCACTTATTAACTAATGCATTTATATCTCTAACTTCTTAATATCTTTTCTTTATTTGAAGATTCTCTCTTAACTATTATTATAATTAATAGTTAACTATAATTATCTCACTTTTTTCTTCTCTTCAACTATTATATTAAATAGATATAAAGAGAAGAAAAGAGATCTTTAAAGAGATTCTTTAGAGATTAATATCATAAGTTGTTATAATTATGAAGAATAGTTATACGCGAGAGATGATTGCAGACTTGATTATAGAAATCCAATTATTTCATTATATGTAAACTGCGTAATGATTCGGTTCGGTCCGGTCTCAGTCTATTCCTTATATCACTGGCAAATGGACCTTCTATCTTGAGCCTAGTATTGCCGCATTTAGCGTCAAAATTTTGCTGCAGTCTTGGCAGAAAGAACATCAAAATTTAACATCACTTTAAAA
>JAABUK010009061.1_pt1 | contig 13737 bp, 3 predicted proteins | sample 5559141 | NCBI WGS metagenome assembly JAABUK01 (sample SAMN10711869, study PRJNA513367) | rock metagenome | isolation source: Antarctica rocks | place: Antarctica: Victoria Land, Pudding Butte nord | collected 2016-01-03
CTTTAAAGTTATATTTATAAAATTTAACTATTATTTAATTCTTTAAATTTATTTATTAAATTAAAATATATTTATAAACTCCTTTTAATTAATTTTCTTTATTTTCTATATTAGTTTTATTAAAGTTAATTTATAATATTAATTTATTAAATTTATTTATTAGATTTATTTATTATATCTCTTTATTAAAATTCTTTATTTAATCTATTTTATATAATTTATTTATTTAATTTATTTGTTCAATTTATTTATTCAATTTATTTATTTAATTTATTTATTAAATTTATTTCTTAACCCTAGATATTAATTAGATTTATTTAATAGTTTTATTTATTAAATTTATTTATTAACCCTAGATATTAATTAGATTTATTTAGTAGTTTTATTTATTAAATTTATTAATATAACTTCTTAAATCTACTAATTAAATTAATTAATTAAATCTATTTATAATTATTCGTTATATTTATATAATCTATTTAATTCGATTCTCTAAATATATTTATTATTATATAATATTAAATTTATCTATACTAATATAAAACCCTCGTTATAAATCGTAATTTACCTAAATATTATCGTTTTATACGATAATTCTACCTAAAATACTATATATAATCGTAACTTCGCCCGTACCTAAAGTATACGCGTCCTTTCTAAATATTAGGATTTATAAAATCCTCTCGTTTTCTTATTAATTTATCGTTCTAACCGATTAAATAACGTATAATCGTTAATGAATTAAAAGCGACGCTCTAGCCCCCTTAATCATATAGTTTTTAAAGATTCTATTATTTTTTACTCGATAAATACTAGACCCCCCCTCTTTAAAAAGAATAAGTCCTATATAGCTCAGGAGAAACGCCGATATTAAGAAAATTATTTCGAAAACTCTCGAGGAAAACGCTAGGTACCTATAAAATTATTATTAAAAACGATAAAAATAACTAGTTTTAGTACTTATTAATAGTTTATAATTATATATAGACGGATTATCGTAGGTATTAAAGGGTCGAAAGAGAAATCCGTTTAAAATCCGAGATACTATAATCTAGCGGAGTAGTAGGTAAATATAGTTAAAATAAGGGTTTTTACAATTAAAGTATAATATAAAGGGCTTAATCTCTAAAAATTTATTAATAAATTATTAAAATTATCGATAATTTAACGACTTACCCCTTAATTAATATATCTTTCGGAACGGTAAAGTTAACTCGATTATACCGCGTTCTTTAAGGACTTTAATATAATAATATTTGATTTTTAAGACTTCGTTAAAGCGAAGAAGATATAAAAACGAGATTATATAAATAATTTATATTATAATACGCTGATTATATTTACCCTAGATTTTTAGCCTATTCTCGTCTTTCCTTATAGATTAAAGGACTTATATCTTTAGAATCGATTTATTATAAAGGTATAATCGTCGAAGGAGAGGTTTAGTTATTACCCGTACACTTTATAAGATCTTATTAGATTATATCTAGAAAATATTAGTAAAGTTATCGTTTTATATAAGGAATTAAAGTAGTATTAACGTACCTTATAACGTTAAAGGCTTTTTATATATCGTAATATCTATTATAATAACGAGGGATTCCCGCTATAAGTATCGTCTTTCTCCCTACGAAAGGGCTCGGATCCTCGTTTAAGGATATTACCGTAGTAATAATTAATTATAATACGTATTTTATAAATATAGGAAAAGCTTTAATTCTTCGCTTTATGAAGTTCCTTTAATTTCGAGCTTAGATCAGGCTTTTTATAGACTTTATATATTTAAAGAGCGATAAATTCGGGGATTCGGGTATTAAGATTTTCGATCTCTTTATCGGTAAGGATATAGCGATAAAGAAAGTCTTTAAATAAAGCGATCTACTTATATTCTATCGTTATTACCGATAAAACTTAGCGAATTAATATAGTAGAATACCCTCGATAATTATCCTAAGTTCTCTTTATATACGCGTTTTTCGAGGTATCTTTTATAGTATCCTTTATTACTTCGAATTCTACTTTATAGTCCTATATATCCTCTTTAATATCGAACGATTTAAGTTTAATAAGGTCTTCGTTATTAATGATCTAGTTAGATTAAGATTTTATAATCTAACGGAAGGCGTTAAAAGCGATATTATCGGCTATATTTATCGTTTTTAAATAGGATTAAGAAAGTATATAATAAATATAAACGATAAATAGTCTACGTAGGCGGATAGGCGGAGGTATTTAATTAGTCGTAATTTTCTAAAAGTATTTAAAGTTATCCTCGTTTCTTATAATTATTTATACTCTAATTATTATACTATTAGCCTCGAAAAGATAGAAGATTTATTAAAGACGATAATAAACTTAATCTACGATATTTATTTAATAATACTTCGTTAATAACGCCGCTTCTTTCTTAGATCGGCGATTTTTAGAGGAACGAAACGCGTTATTAATTTAAACGGACGAATATTAAATTATTAAAGAGAGAACCCTTAAAGAAATTATTTAATCTCTTTAGACTCTTTAGGTATTAAGGTAAAATTTATTACGATAATCTATTCTATCTTAAAAGAGATTAATATTTTTATATTATAAACCTCTATTTAAATAAATCCTCGCGGATAATAAACTCCTCCCTCCTTTATTAATAACTTTAACGCTATAATTCTACTATTTTACTATAAGTAATACCTCCCTATCGAATCCTATTATACCGTTAAAACTAAAGAAAAATAGCGTTATTATCGAGAATCGCTACGAATATTATTATATCTTTTTATTTTACGAGAAGTCTGGCTCTAGCGTTAAATACGTTATTTATAAAACTATCTAGTTAGTTACTACTAAAGCTACCGGAGTTCTTAGATAATTAAAGCCTTTAAGGTCGTTTTCATCGACTATTTATTAATAAGATCGTCTTCGAAAACGATAGATTATCCTTAATAATATTAAAGTCGAATTTATTAACGACGATCTTTTTTTTAATCTAAAAGTAGCGAGCTTTTTAGAGGATATTCCCCTTTTATTTCGATAATAGGATAATTTAAACTAATTTTTATTAAAGGGTATACCGGTACCTTTACGTTATTTAGGATAATTATACTATAAGTATTACCCTACGGTATAAGACGTCTTAAAAAAATCCTTTTAAGAATAAAAAATACGTTATTCTAGATAATACTTTTATCGAATATTAATAATAACGATATATCTAGACGATTATATAAAATCTCTAAAACTTCGTAAATAAAGACGACTTTTAGGCGTCGTATATTATCTTTAATACTAAAAAAAAAGCGAATCGTCGACGAATTTAGACCGAGTTAATTAAGACGATTTATAAAAAACGAAAGGTACTTAACGAGGAAGATACTAAGAAAGCGAGAATAAAGTATTAAAACGAGTAATAAACGATATATTTCTTATATATAAAGAGTAGTAAAATAAAGATAATAACGAAGTCCCCGGATATTACGCGTAAGTATCGATAATTATAACGGCGACCGATAGTATAGGATAGGAATTTGAATAATTTTATAAAAGATTTAGTAAAAATAGAAAATACTTAGATAAATCCTTAATTAAGATCTTTATCTTAATTATATTTCTCGTAATATCCTATTTATATTCGTACTTAGATCACGATCTTTCGAGAAAAGTAATCTACGAGGATTTTATAATTAAATTATTTTAAAAACCGACGATTATAACCTAGATTAATAATTATATTATAAAAATTTCGCTCGGCCTACGGCCGATTTTTCTAAATCTTTAGACTATCGCTCTATATTTAAGAAGATAATTATAAGGATTATTATAAGAGTTCCCCTATAAAAAAGAAACTAACTTCGCGAATATAAAGCGATAGTCTAAAAAGGACCCGCTGGTCTAAAGATTTAGTTTATTTTATCGAAAAATTAATCTTTAGCTTTTACCGAGGATTCTCTTTAAGATTACTGTTTTATATAATAATATAAAGTTTTTATAATATAAATAACGATAATTAAGGGCCTTAATCGTATTATATTATTATTATACTTATGATTTATAGAAGCTACTATAGAACTATTACTTTATTATCTTTACGTACGATATTTAACCCTTTCCTCGGGGTATTACCTCTACTTCGTCGTATTTACCGGTGGTTTAATAGCCTGCGCACGTCTTTCTTATAGTTCGCGTTTGCGCGGGCGGGGCCAAGCTCGGTAGCGGCTTGGCCCCGACGCTAGACCGGGGGCCCAAGCGAGGACTGTCGCTCCGGCAGGGTGAAAGGGACATTCTCAGGCTCGCTCAGGCCCGCTCAAGGCCGCTCAGGGCCGCTCAGGATTATTTATTTACATGGCCATTACTACTGCTATAGATATACGCGCATACATGGCCATTGCTGCTGCCATAGATATGCGCATACATGGCCATTGCTGCTGCCATAGATACGCGCATACATGGCCCATAGATATGCGCATACTGCTGCCATAGATACGCGCATACATGGCCATTGCTGCTGCCATAGATATGCGCATTCATGGCCATTACTGCTGCCATAGATACGCGCATTCATGGCCCATAGATACGCGCATACATGGCCCATAGATATGCGCATACATGGCCATTACTGCTGCCATAGATACGCGTATATATGGCCATTCTTGCCCCCATAGATGCGCGCATACCCCTATTTATGGCCTATATATACGCGTATATATGATGTTCCATGATCGCCCCTATCGACGGCAGCGAGCCCCCGGAACCACCCCTAACGCCAGCAACTCTTGATTCCCGGATTCAATCGATTCGCGCGAAATCTACGCGGGGATAACGCCCGGGCTATGCGACACCGGATATATGGCGACGTTTTGCCAGGTGCAGTTATGCGGTGCGACAGCGACGGGACCTTGGCCATGAATGGGGGTCTTGGCCATGAATGGAATGCGCCATGGCCATGAATGGAATAGGGCCATGGCCATAGGTGGGGCCATACATGGGGGCTATGTTGGTGGCGCATTCTAAATTTAGGGATTCTCACGGGCCAAAAATATTCTCAGGAGCGCTCATATCGCTCTAGAGTCAAGACATAGTATCACCCTGCTCAAACTAGCTCAACCGGCTCACGAGCGCTCATAGCGCTCAAAGCCTGCTCTACACTTTTATAGATATACTTTATTAATAAGAAAGGCTCGCCTGTTATTATAAATATACCGGTTATAAAAAAGGAAAAGATCTAAACCGACTATAATATACGTACCTAGTGGTTCGGTATCGCGCTAAATACGTATATATTAGAATTATTTAAGGATTTTACGAAATTATTAAGGACGTAGCTAGTTATATATATATTAATTTATATTAAGGCTAGTCCCTTTAATTAAGATCCTATTAATAAAAACGAGGCTAGGAAAGGCGATACTATCGTTAATATAATATCTTCTAATAATTCCGTTATCGTACCGCCTACGCTTCTTGATAAATTTATAAATTTTAATAATATCTTTTTAAATAAAGAAGTAGGTCGATTACCGTCGTATAAAAACGGCGATTATATAATTAATATAAAGAGTGACCCGCTATACGGGCCTTTTTATAATTTATCGAACCTAGAATTAATAAAATTAAAGAGATACCTAGACGACGTCTTAACGAAGGGTTAGATTAAATACTCCGTAAACCCCGCTAGGGCTCTTATCCTTTTTATTCTAAAAAAGGATAATAAACTACGATTATATATCGATTACCGAGGTCTTAATAAGATTACTATTAAGAATCGCTACCCGTTACCCTTAATTAATAAGACGCTGGACCGCCTAAATAATATTATATAATTTACGAAATTTAATTTAAAAGATATTTATTATCGAATAAGAATTAAAGAAGACGATAAATAGAAGATAATATTTCGTACGCGGTATAATCTTTTCGAATATATAGTAATACTATTTAATTTAACGAATATATCTACTATTTTTTAAGCCTATATTAATAAATCGTTAGCGGGCTTAATAAATATATTTTATATTATTTATCTAAATAATATCCTAATTTATTTAAATTTAAAAGAGGAGTATATTAATTATATACGATAAGTACTCGAACGCCTATAAAAATATTCTTTATTCGCGAGTCTTAAGAAATACGAGTTCTTTACTCGGTTAATTAAGTTTCTAGGGTTTATTATAAATACCGAAGGTATCTCGATAAACGAACGTAGGATTAATACGATTTAATCTTAGCCAAAACTAAAGTCCTTTTATAATATATAAGTGTTTTTAGGCTTTATTAATTTTTATCGTCGATTTATTTATTATTATTTATAGATAATAGGCCTATTAACGGGTCTATTAAAAGGTAGTTAAGATAATAAAAAATTTAATCTATTTAAATAACCTAAAGAGGTAGAGTAAGCGTTTTACCTACTTCGCGATTTATTCTTATATATACTTATTCTAGTATACTTTAATCTAGAATTAAAAATTCGGATTAAGATAGATATTTCTAATTTTATCATAACTACGATTTTAACGTAGTTATAAGATAATAACGAATAATATCCCGTCGTTTTCTAGTCCCGTAAGATATAGGGTTTAAAAATTCGATACGAGACTTATAATAAAGAGCTCCTTGTAATTATTATAATATTTAAATAATAATAATACTACCTCGAGGATAGTTTATATAAAGTAGAAATCTTAATCGATTATAATAACTTAAGGGGTTTTATAAATATTAAATAACTAAATAATCGTTAAGCGCGCTAGGTAGTAAGACTCTTATCTTTTAATTTCTTAATTTTATATTATTCTAAAAAGAGTAACTTAACTAATAACTCTTTACGTCGTCTTAATTATAAAGATTAAAATAATTTTTTAAATAATATATTATTTATACTATAATAAAAGTTATTAAATTTAGAAGGTATTAATTAAGGCCCTATTTTCGTTATAATATAAGATACGTTCGTAGATATAAAAGATTTAAAGGTAAATAATACTTCGCCGGCGTTAAATAATATATCCGTAGGCGTCGCGTAAAACCTAATATATATAAGATTTACGTTATTAAGGTCTTTAAGGTTTACCGTAAAAAAAGTATATCCTTCGATAATATATTTATCTAGGCCTAAGGAATTAATACTTAAACAAGAAATTCTAAAGAGTTTAAACGAGACGTTTATTTAAATCGATTACGACGTAATAAAGGAATTATTTAATTTTATCGCTAGAACTATAAGCTATAAACTATTTATTCTATATATTATTATTAAATTAATAATATTTTACGAAACGATTTATAACGCTAAAAGTTTATTAATAATTAAAATAATTCGTGTTTTATAAAAGGATAATTCTTTCTTATAAATAAAAATCGCCGAAATTATATAAATAGATTACTAGCGTTCCGCCGGAGTATAGACTTTAGATTCTATATTAATTCTTAAATATAATAATAAGATTTATATATCTAAAAAAGGATTAATCCGCGAAGAGCTATTAAAACGATATTATAACGATATATTAACGGGGTATTTTAACGTTAAGAAAATAACGGAGTTACTTACTAGAAAATATTTCTAAAGTACTCTTAAGGCTAACGTACGGGAATATATCGATATATACGATATATACTAGCGGGTTAAGGTATATCGATACCGCCTTTATAACGAGATTAATTCCTTATTATATCCTACGGGGCCGTAAAAGGAAATTATAATAAATTTTATTACTAATTTACCTTTAAATAAACGATACGGGCGCGTTTATAATATAGTCTTTATAATTATAAATAAATATATAAAGATATTACGATATATTTTAACTACTAAAATAATCGACTCTGCGGGGTTAATAGAATTAATATTCGAAGAAATTATCCTAAAGTTTAGAGTTCTTAATAAGATTATTTCTAATAAAGATTTTATCTTTATAAATACGTTTTAATTAAAGATATACTATTTAATAAAAATTAAGAGGCGCTTAAATATTGTATTTTATCCGTAAACGGATAGCTAGATAAAACGCTAGAACTAAACTTTAGAATACTACTTAAGAATCTTCTATTTAAGTGAGTAAAATAATTAAATAATACTCTTACCTATAGTAGAATGGGTATATTATAATACGCAGTATACGATAATAAAATGGATACTATTTATAGTTATATATAGTTATAATCCTTCTCTTAAACCGCGTCTCGAGGGCGAGACGTACGGGGGAGAAGTACCGTCGGTATAAAAAAGAATTAAAAAATTAAATACTTTAAGAGAGTACTTAATAAGAGTATAAACTATCGCGGTCGAAGTGTAAAAGTATAATTATAGTAGAAGGTATAAGCCGAAATCATTTAATATAAATAACCTTATACTATTATTAATTAAAAACTTAACGTAAAAATAATTAAATAAAAAGCTCTCTTATAAAGTAATTAGATTATTTAAGATTTTGGATACCGTCGGAATATAAGCGTACCGCCTAGGATTACTAACTAGTTATCGTATTTATAATATTTTCTATATATCGCTTCTAGAGCCGTATTATTAACGGTAGAGTAACATTTCGATTCTTAATATACTTTTATCGGAATTAATAAATAATACGAACGAATAAAAAATAGAAAGAGTACTAAAAAAGAAGAAAATAAAAAGCGAGGTATTTTATTTTATAAAATAACTAGGATAACTAAAAACCTTTAATAAATAAATTAATATAAATACTTTAAATAACGCGCTAGAACTACGAGAAGTATTCGAAGAGAATACGAAAATAAAAAAGGTATAGAAAGTAAAGAGTAAAAAGAGGAAGCGTTATTAACTACTAACTACTACTAGTTACTTCTTATTAATAAACTTCGAGCGAGATATATCTTTACGGTTAATAAGGCGCTCGCGGGTAGGTTTACGTTTATAACGGCTAGCTTTCTTAATATTAAAACTCGGTTATTTATAAATAAGGCCGGGGCCGGGAAGTCGAATTAAAAAACGAGGGGTAGAAGTAAAACTAAGATTAAAATTATTAACCTTATCTTTAACTTCTTCCTTAGAAGCCTCGCGAGAAAATATTAATTTATTTAAGATATAACGACTCGTACCCTTTATACCGGCGTATTGCGAGGCTTTACGGTATTTTTAATTAAAAGAGCTTTACGACTAGACGTTATAACTCTTTATATACCGCTAGAGAATAAAATAAGATCGATAATATTAAGATCGTTAATAATAGGTATTTTAAATTAATCGGTAGCGGGATTAAGACCGGGAGAAAAGTTATATTCGAAGGCGTCTCGAGTCGTATATAACGAGTACGAGTATCGTCTTCGTCTTTATTATCGGCTTTATCTTCGTCCGTCGATTCGAGAAGATTATTAAATTAATATTATATAGTCCTACTTTAAGGCGTACCCGTATCCCGGGTAGTAATCCCTCTTTAAAAAGTTATTAATATACGAATTATATCTAAACTATATTAATTTATTAAAGTATAAAAGGTATTATTTATACCCTCGATATTTATAGTAAACCGAGATATTAATTATAATATATCCTTCCCTCTTTTAATATCGCCGCTTTTAAATTTAATCTCCTAAAGAAAGGCTACGATATCTTTCGTATATTTAACGATTTACTCGCGAAAATATTTATTAGGGCCTCGACGTTCTAAACGATTAAGAAGAAAATTCATAAGGGTATGAAATTTAGACGGAATCTAGATACGTTAATATAATTCGGTTTTAGAATATTAACGATATATAGGATTATATAGGTACTTATTCTTTATATAATAAGTATATTTTATATATAATACCTTATTATATAAGACGTAGTTATCTAGGTTTATCCGTTTAGAGTAACGGAGGTATAAAAATACGGATAAACACGGGGTAGGAGTAGAGCGGGCGGTTATTTTACGGGGAGCGAGGGTTAAAGACGTATTAAATATCTAAATATTATCGTTAATATTATATACTATAGAGATTAAACTAATATACTAAATATTAAAATAATCTAGTTATATACGTATCGCTAATAAGATAAAGTATAGAATTAATAATTTAAAAATAAAATAAATATTACGATAATATTAATTCTTTTAAAATATAAATAAATACCTTATTTAAAGATAGAATAAGTTATTTATTTACTTTAATAATTATAAATTTAAAGAAAAAATTTAAAAGAAGAAAAATAAAAAAAAAGACTTATTTAAACTACGATATATTAGCTCTAGCCTTACCTACGGAATATATATTTAATATTTACGACCTTAAAGAAAGAGTTTAAAAATACGGCCGAGATTATTATAAATTAATAAAAGTCTAAATATAATATAACTATCGATAGTAGTATATAGGAGTTTATATATATAGAAGATTATAGAATATTATAGAAGAAGAAAAGTTAGAAGGTCGGCGAAGGCTTCGTACCTACACTAAGACTATTACCCGTATATATTTACTCCTATAACTAGAGTTCTTCCTAAATAATAAAGTAGAATAATTTACTCTACCGCCGATATCGCTAAAGCCCTATTAATAGTAAAGGTTTATAGTTTTCGACGGTGATTATAGTATTCTTTCTCTTACTTTTCCCTTTAGATTTAAAGGTTTTTATTAAATACCTAATATAATCTACGACTATATAACTACGCCGATTACGAATTATACGCGACGTATTATTAAATTTTAAGATATAATTTATTTCCCTCCCTTTTTCCTACTAGGTTTAAAGGTTTTTCTTAATATATTATTACTATAAAGATAAGAGATTAATAGAATTAGATAAGAGGCGTAGGCGTTACGCGTATACCCTATTTAATTTAGATTCTCCTATATTATACTCCTTCGTCGGAGTATTAAAACGTTAAATTAATATTTACTAGTTTCGAGGGCGAAACCCCTAAAAGGGGAGGTAATTATTATACTATATTAAGACTAGCTTTATAGTAACTACTAAATATAATATATAGATCCTATACAGGGAGTATACGGCGTGGTTACGCTATTTATATTATAGTATTATATTATAGTTTCCGGTACTCCGGAGCCCCTTTAGAAATAGGAGGCTCGGAGCCCTCGCTCTAACTCTTTAGAGATTAATTCTATTTTTTAAATATAAAGATCATTTTCCCATTAAGGCTTCATATTTACTTTCATATTACTATAAACACCCTAGGTACTATGGCTTAATAAGAGGATAAAAACTTTAATTTATCTTATCTCGGTTCTAGATATTTTGGCCCATTAACTAGTAAGCCTTTCTATATACTACTAGTTCTTCTTCTAGGTTTCTTCTTCGCGTAAATCCCTAAAGTTAGCGATTTTATATTAACCCTAGATAACCTCGTTATCTTATTCTTTATATTTACCCGTTTTTTTAAAACTCGTCGTTTATCTCCGTTACGGGCTAAGCCCTTATAGTATACGTAGGTATAACCGTAGCCAAGTACTATATATTTTATTATACTAGTACACCAGCCCTATTATCCCTCCCTATTATTATTCTATACTCTTTCGCCTTTATTCTTAACCGTATACGCGTAGCTATTTCTTCGTTATAGCGGATTTCACGTCCCGCCGGTACCTTAATATAGTTACCCGGCTACTAGGGTTACGACTCCTATATAGGTACTAGTATCTAAGAGTATAGATAGAGGTCCTTCTATTTACGCGAGTTTCGCTTTACGTACCTACACTTCACTTACTCGTTAACGGCGGAGGAAAATTTATAGTTCGAATATTACTAGTATCTAGTAGGTAGCTAGACGGGAGCCTTTACTCAGGCCTAAGGTTTTGGCTTCGTATATATATATCCATTCTATACTCTTTCTTGTGCGTAGGTATAGTAGACGCGTTCTTTTCGTAGTCCCCTTTTTCTAACGTATCGGGCCGCGACTGCGGCTGCTTTTCTGATCGATCGTATCGTAGAGGGTTCGTTCTTTATCGCTTTGATTCGTTAAGGGAGAGGGGGGGAGGAGGAGGAGGAGGAGGAGGAGGAGGAGGGATTTCTCCTTATCGATACCACGGTCGCGTTAAGAATACAGACACCGCTGCGAGATGGGCTTAAAGCGTCGCGATATAAGATCTCTCAGCTCTCCAGACTACTGTAAGCAGCAGCTGAAGTTTCGTAGCCAGCAGGACGTACACCTGGATCTCGTTGCTGGCCATTGGGTAGTGGAATATACGCAAATTTTTGCTCCGTCATCTTTGGGATAGAAGAATGGGGCGAGCTTTCAGCAGCAATAGATCACGTTGCATTAAGTCCAATTGCATTAAGTCCAATTGCCATCATGATAGAAGCTACCATCGGCTTATTAAGTCCTACGCACTTGCTTGCTCAGCCTTAATTTCGAGGTCGACGAGACTATCAGCACAGGTGAGGCTGCCATTGGTTCATAGAGTCCCACGCACTTCTCTGCTCTGCCGCTAGATAATGCCAACTGGGGCCCACGTATTACATGCTGCCATAAAGAACGGAGAGGCGCCGCGAGACGTATTCACATGAGGTTCAAATACGAGTAAGCAAGGGCCTTCATTGGCTTCGAGCGCTCTAGAGCCGAGGTGACTTGACCCCAAGACTGTATCACTCGAGCCTCCTGTGCAACCTATGTATATAAACAGGGTGGGGCCCCGTGTGGCAAGGCTGCCTGCTTGGCTCAGGGAAGGGTATATAATTGCATCGTTCAAGCACTTCGTCCCTCTCTCTTTCATTGACTTTCTGCATAAGACTTCTGAGAATCTTTACTACTCAGTACTTATTACAACCGCGTTCGAAGTCTTTACACGACAGACATTAGCACCCACACAAAGCGTCCTCATCACACCAGATCACTGGACTTTCTACCGCCACTGCTGTTGTGCGCCCTCTGATCGAAAGACTCTCAGTACACCTGACTTATCTCTTCTGGTATAACATGTCTCCCTACACCAACAGAAGGTAATAGTACAGCCTTCCTTGAATCCTTTATACTTATTCTTTCCAGACGCTGCACCGCGAAGGCAAAGGCGAAAAGATCGACAGTTTCTTCTAGATCCAAGACTGTAAGCCCTGTCGTTCAAGCTGGGAACTACACTCTATAATCCATCGAGACCAAGCTCCCCAACGAAGTATTGCACGTGGTTTTCCAAAAGTTCAAAGAAACATCATCAACTCACGAACTATTCAGTCTGCGTGGCGTCTCTAAGCACTTCAGCGAGCATGTCACACCATTGGCATATCGGCACGTCGCTATCAACAAAGATCTTGAAAAGTATTTCCAAGACGCAGTAGATATTACACCACACGAAGCCACCGTGGCTGAGAACATCCATATGTACACACGCAGCATCGTCATGGACCAAACTTTATACAAGCAAGAGACTTGGGAAGCTTTGTGTGCCCTTGAGCAACTGCAGGAGATCACCTACGTGCACCCTGATAAAGAGTGCAGACACTGGTGGGCCGCCATTAACGAGGAGAAGGCCGGAATTCGTGAGAAGGTTCAATATCATGAAAGGGCCAGGGCGACTGGACTTTTGTGCAAGCTTTTGTTAAGCTTTCATGATCTCACCCGACTGAGCATAACTTCGGAGGCGATCGAATCATGCCTAGTTGCAGCAATCACGCATCAAGGAACAAGCCTGAGATACTTGCACCTTGGAGCTGCTAACCTGAAGACTGATCACATCTAGGTCATTCGGCTTTCTTGTCCCAATCTTGTCGATCTGAGCCTAGAGGAGACTCATCAGGAACATGAGGTACAGAGCTCCAGTCAATAGCACAAG
>JAABUK010009062.1_pt1 | contig 13737 bp, 17 predicted proteins | sample 5559141 | NCBI WGS metagenome assembly JAABUK01 (sample SAMN10711869, study PRJNA513367) | rock metagenome | isolation source: Antarctica rocks | place: Antarctica: Victoria Land, Pudding Butte nord | collected 2016-01-03
TTTGATAGATACGCAAGTCTTTCTATTGTGCTCTGCCCCCATTTTCACCATCTTGCTGGCACGTTGTAGGGCAGGCAAGACTTGCTGCTGTGTGCTTTGTGGTGTAGTGTCGGCGTTTCTGCCCGCCATGATGCCAGCTACTCATCAGCATGTGCTCTGTCACTATGCAACTGCTGTGGCATGTAAGACACAGTGTTCAGTATGTCGCTGCGTGTCAGGCAACGATACAAGCATCTGTGTCTTTCAGATTCAGCAAGCATCTGCAGATACTAAATGGCCTGCCTGGGCAGCCCATAATACCTGACTTCTATTAAGTTGACACCAAAAGGCGTAGTCTTTTCTGCCTACCAAACAACCTGGCTCTGTGCTCTTTCCAGGTCGTGAGGTGTTACGTATGTACGGCCGGTTACGTGGCGTACCATCACAGTACCTAGAGCCAATGGTAGACAATCTCCTTCAGCGTCTGGGCCTGGGTCAGTACGCTGACCGCGTATGTGACAGTTACAGTGGCGGTAACAAGCGTAAGCTGAGTGTGGCTATTGCCCTGGTTGGGGACCCCCCTGCAGTGCTCATGGATGAGCCCTCCACGGGGATGGACCCTGGGGCCAAAAGATTCCTCTGGGATTTGATACAGAAGCAGGTTGTAGATGCAGGTAGGATTAAAAAGGCATTCAGCGTTCAGCGTTCAGCAGTCACCCATGTGTGCATTAGGATATGATCTAGATGCAAGTGCATTTTGTTTAAAGCAAAATCATGCATGTGCAACCCAAGCTAGGTCCCTTCTTGTTTCTTGGCAGCTTGTATGCTTCTGAAGAATAACCTCTGCGCACTTTTCTCATGGCACAAAGAAGTTTATTCAATATTAGTTGTACCACTGAACAGAAGCAGCCTGCATGACAGTGTACAGTAAATACCAAGATATGTATTTAGTGTATACTGTCATGCAGGCTGCTCCTATGCAGTGGATGCTGATGTGGGGTAACATCCTATATGTGCAGGTCACACAGTCATTCTGACGTCTCATAGCATTGGTGACATTGCAAGATGCTGATGTGGCTGACATGCTATGGTTGCAGGTCACACAGTCATTCTGACATCTCATAGCATGGAGGAGTGTGAGGCGCTGTGTACGCGGATTGGCATCATGACAGCCGGCCGCCTGCGCTGCCTGGGCACCGTCCAGCACCTCAAAAACCGATTTGGTGCCGGGTGAGTCACCACCTTGTACTGTTGCGAGAGACTTTTGCAGCTGCTGCGCCACTGATGACTAAGCTTCAGATGCGTCCAGTTCAGTCAACCAATTCCTTTACAATCAATCGTAGTCCCAATCAAGTTGCTGTTCTTGTCTTTAGGATTTATCAGTGGTTGTGAAGGTAGTCAAGCACATGCATAGCTACCAGAGGATGATCCAGATTTGACAGATACCCCTTAGGCAGCAACATGTTTGGCTTGTTTGTTCGGCTCAACTATTGGGCTTGGTTAGTGATACGAATCCAATGATCAGTTCCCAAAACTGCACTCTTCACCAAAGCTCAGTAAAATGTTGGGATCAGTGTGTACATAGAGAGTATCACTGCACAATACGTCGGCAGGTATGCATGAGTTTCATGTGCATGTCGGGAGTATTGCATTACAACAGTGGCTGGCTATAACTATTGGGTTTGGGTGGTTCAGGTACTGCTTGGACATGCGGCTGCAGCCTGCTCGCATAGAGGATGCAGTTGCCTTTCTGCAGAGGCAGTGCCCAACAGCTCAGCTTCTGAATAGAACTGCTGACCGGCTTTCCTTCAGCATACCACAACAGGTAAATGCTCATCTTCTTGGCCACTGTTGTCTAATGCAATCAATCAAATCAAATCAAGTCAATTGATTAACCAAGCAATTCTTGCCCACTGTTGTCTAGATGCACAGGCTTGCACGTTAGGCCGCGTGATGCAGATTGGTGCTCTGCATATGGGCTTGACAACGGATGTCTGTTTCTACACCCCCAGTTGCCATGTTGTGTGTTGTTATGTTGCCCAGGCTGTAAGCTTGTGACTGGGTGTTGAAGCTTTGTAATGCAGCCATGTAAACACTAGGAGAAAGTGCACGCTATGTGTTCAAATTGCCTCGATTGGCTGCATGATATGGCTTCCTTTTTGGTACACTGCTTGCCGCCTTGGGTCAACGTTATGCAATGAAAATGGCATGATTTGTCTGCACATACCTAGCTCATCATGAGCTGGGACGCTGGGTGATTGTTTATTTTTGTTATTGTACTTATTATTATTATTATTGTTACCGTAGTGCTTTTAATGTCGGTTGTTTAAATAAATAATTGTTTTTGGCCCAACCGTCATTACATCCCCGTTATACAGTGCGAATGACGTTACAAACCGTACATACAGATGGTAATGACGGCCTGACAAAGGTGCGACCCTATATAAAAATCGACTAACATTAAAAGCACTACGGCATACCTATTATTATCATTATTATTATACTTGTTATTATTTTTATTGTTGACATTATTATGGTTTTGTCTGCAGGGACTGGATCTGCCAGCTCTGTTTGCGGCTGTGGAGAGCAACCGCTCCAACCTTCAGATTGAGGACTATTCCCTGTCTCAGACGACGCTGGAGCAGGTGTTTGTTGCTCTGGCTCAGCAGAATACAGAGCAGCAGCTTCAATAAGGTTGTGATGGTGCCCTGTTAGCCTTCTCCTCTGCATCAGAGTGAAAGTTTTTGCAGTTGGCGGCGTAACTAGATTAGTGTTTTCTATGCTGTTGTGTATAGTTCATGCAGGAGGAATACATGTACTGTAGCTGCTGGACGGTTTCTGAGTGTGACCCTGTTTTTTTTGCTTTGTTGTCGAGAATAGGTCATGATCCATTTAATGATTTATTTCATTTATAGCATTTGGAGTTCGAGAAGTTGCAAAGTCCCGAATCCAGATCAGATGTCTGCAGTACTGCAGCTACAACGGTTTGCGTGGAGTAGCAGAGTAGCATCCGGCACTGAGCCATTATGTATTCATACCGTTTGGTTAAAAGTAAGGCAGAATTTGCAGAACACAGTTCATTTCACATTTGTCTAGACACAACTCTGCATAGACGCTAAGTTAGGTTCGTGCAGCCATCGCTTGTCAATGGGCCAGTCAACGAATCTTCACACAAATGAGTCACAACTGATTGCATCTTCCCAGCAACTCATGAGCCACAATTAATTGAAGCTTTCAAGATGCTTGCTGCAGCTGCAATTGAGAGTATCATACTGTTTTATTGTTTATGCAAAATGGCGCATCATTGCCAGATCCTTAGTGCAAGCAGAGTCGATGAAGGGTGTGTAAAAAAGGACTTGCTGTTGCAATGTTCGGATGACTCATAAGGATACACCTTGTGCCTCAGGTGACGCGACTTTTTTCAAAGTTTGGGGTTTACCACTGCAGTACGTCATGCGATTTTTGTAACGCTTTCACACCGGAATACCTTTGAGATGCTCCCGTCACTGTTCAATGTGATGGATCACGCGCAGACATCATCCCGAGACGCATGGACACGTACTGATAAAAGTCAGTCGGATCGGCGCCTGCCTGGTGTTTTGCCAAACCTGGTTGCCTGATGACATCTGTCGACCCAGCTAGCGGAAGTCCGAAACGACACGGGGAAGCAGTAACTGCACTTGACTTGTCACAACCACGCGTCACCGGCACAGGTTCTAGTCGAACATTTGCCAATCCCTGGCCAGAATGGCAGGTGTGTTTACTGATCAAGGCAGCTGCAGAGTCTAAAGCAGTTCGTAAATGAGACTGACTCACAACACAGTTGCCGCAATTTGCAGGACCCAACATTTTCGGATTTCGCAAAGTTCGCCTGGGCACGGCGAAATCACAACAGCGCCACAGGACACCTGCTGGACAATCCAAAACCCTCTCCAGCAGACCATGCACGTGCCTTTCCAGTTGCACCCCCCAACTATGCTGCCTTGGCAAGCCCAGCAAGTAAGGTCTTATTCAAGCTTCAGCTTTTCATGCCCACAGACAGGCTTTGCATGTCAGATCAGACCTCCTTGGTAATAGTTCTTGGTTAGCACAAGGGCTTCTCATGCATCCTCAACTTGCGGCCTGATCTGCAAGGAGCAAAGCGCACTGTGAGCCACGTGCTGATACTAGTCAAAAGGCACAAAAGGCGTAATCGGCGTATGCAGAGGACGCCGTGCAGGCAGTCTGGTTAGGGCATGCTAGCTGCCTGATACAAATGGAGGGAGTCAACTTTCTGACAGACCCTGTGTTCTCCCAACGCTGCAGCCCAGTGCAGTGGAAAGGACCAAGGTGCGAATTCTTCCTTGCTCTTTGCCAACTTAGGCCCCTCAGCCCTACTCCCCTTCCCTCCTGCACTCACCCCTGCCCCAACTGAGCCAACCCCCCTCCCCATCCCCCCCCCTTCCGTTTTGTAACTTTGAAACCACAGTGCCTGTACCTCATTGCCTTAGATTGCTGGCTGACAAAACGTTGGCCTTCCCATATCTGCTTTGTTGACATATTAAGACCAAGCACAAGCAGTGCTTGCACAAAGTCCGTGCAGAGGTCATGCTGTTGCCAGACACGCTCTGCACTTTGCCTGATCCAAGACAATCCTGTGACTGTGCTCACTGCACTGTAAGCCTGCCAGAAGCCGTCAACAGCACCGTAACAACTCACAGCAACGTCTTGCATGATCGAAAATGCATGTTTGTGTCATCCCAAGCTGATTCAGCGACAAATGCAGGCGAGTGGTGCAGCCGGCCTTGAGTTTGGATGATCCAAAGCTGCCTCACATCCACTTTGTGGTCATCAGTCACAACCACTATGACCACCTGGACTACAACAGCGTCTTGCAACTGCACAAGCGGTTTGGAGAGGAGCTTGCATGGTGAGTGGTGTCAAAAGGAGGTTTGTTCAGCCTCATCACCATGTCTGTAGGTAGCAGCTATGTTTCAACTGATCAAGGATCATTCAAACAATGAGCTCGAGTCTGCATTACAGTCTGCATGGTGAAAATACTGTGTGACGATGCACCAAGTGTCACTGCCTGTTGCTGCTGCATGGTTGTAGCATGTCTTTGCACACAGCTAGCGTGCCCACTCACAAGATAATGTTCCAGTTGCTGACTCAGTGTCGATATCACCCAATAATCTCAGCCTGCTTCTTGCTGCCCTGCACTTGTGTATAACTCAAGTGTGTACAACTGAAGTGCATACAACTCAAGTGCATACAACCATTCCCTCTGGGGAGTTGTCATAGCCTGACCATGGCATCAGTCAGCAGCCAATTGACACAAGTCAGCACTGCCATGCACCAGCTCACTTGAGAGATTGAGAAAAGGTGCAAAATGACAGATTCCCTGCCTGTACAGGTATGTGCCTCTGGGCTTGGCTGCCTGGTTCAGGGGGGTGGGGGTCAACAATGTGCATGAGCTGAGCTGGTGGCAGGAACTGACCCACCCCAACTCCTCTGTCACCCTAGCTTGCACCCCAGCACAGGTGACAGCATTCAAAATGCTGACTTCATCTCACCCTCATCTTTTCACACAAGTACCTTGGCTTGAGCAGTGTGTAATTATTGTGTCATTCTACCTACCGCTGTTGCTGTGTGCTAGACATAGTGAGGCTAACAGCATGGTGGACAATGATTTCTCAGCACACGCTGGTTTTTAGAGGCAGGGCACTTATGGACCGTAGCTTCTTTGAATGCATGCACGGTTGCCTTCAACCTGGCCCTGATCCTGGCCTATAGCTTGTGTAGAAATACATACGTTCTGCATACAAGCGTGGACATGATCGCTCATGTCAGCACAGCTGCACAGTCTGCTCTCACGCTTTTATGTAAGAGCAACAATGTTTCACAGAGCAGTATGGGCTCATTGCATCCAAAGACAACATGCTTAGTACACAGGCAAAAGCACAGACAGATCTGTTGCAGACTTCCATCTGTATAACAGCCTGCTCAGCTACGGTTGGTGCGCTGGCTGTCAAATTGAGACCCTGTACAGGGAGCTTCTCACACCTGCACATACCTGACGCTGGGGAAATGACACCTGTTGGTCCATGAAACATTGGCTTGTCCGAATGTGTGCTGCTCTTGCACAAACCCCCTGAAACCTGAGCCATGGTCTTGCACAAGAGCCTGAACATGAAGCCTGCTGTTGCAGCACACCAGTGCCAGGACGCCCTGGAATGACAAGAACAAGACCCTCTGGTGCGGCTGGGCAGTTTTGGGCAAGTCGCAGCGCTTCTGGTTTGCTGGCGACACAGGCTACTGTGGCACCTTCAAGGAGATAGGGCAGCAGTATGGGCCCTTTGATCTGTGTGCAATCCCCATTGGGTCCTACACGCCTCGTTGGATGCTAAAGCCCATGCATGTCAACCCTGCAGATGCGGTTCAGATACACCAGGTATGGGTCACATTCCTATTGAATTTCTGCTATTGATGCATATGAACCCCAACAGTTGCCATGCATTTTGACTTATTAGGTGAGTAGGAGATGGCATGTAGCCCTTGCTGATGTTGTTTTTTGGTGCAGGTGTTGTTGCACTACACAGTAAAGCACTGTAACGCAATGTACAGTCATGAGTGTACAGTAATGCACTGTAGGGTTAATGCAGTGTACGGCAATGCACAGCTGTGCGAGATAGGTTGAGTGGATGTGCAGTGCGTGTGTTTGTCATGTGTACAAAATTTGTCTTTTGCTGTCATTTGGTGGTTAGGGAACATGTGGTGTGGTGTACGTCTGAGCCCATGTGAGGACTGGCAATAGCAGCAGCAGCAGCATTTCAATATTATCACTGTATGCTTGGCATTGTATGGCATTAATGAGCCATGCATTCTGAGCTTCAGCTGTGACTCGCACTCAGCTGTTCACCAAACAACTGACTCAGTGAGCAGGGTGATGCATAGAAGCCCCTGTTTCTTGAATAGTCATCCTACCAGCGTTATGTGTTCTGCACAGGATGTGAAGTCCAAGAGGAGCATTGGCATCCACTGCTGCACAATGACTATAAGCATTGAGCCTCTTGATGAAGCTCCTAAGGTTCTCGAGAAAGAAAAACAAGCAGCTGGAATCAAAGAATGCAGCTTCATCACATTGCAGCATGGTGGGATGCTGCAGACTGCTGACGGAGTTGACCTGAACAAGCCATCACTCATGATCCGGGATGGATCAAGCTAACAATTGTTTTCTGGTCCTTTGTCCTTACACCTGCTGTACTGCTGGGATGCTTTTGAACAATCCGGATCCATTTGCCCCCGGAGCAGACGATCTGTAAGATGCAGCTCAGCTGGCCATCAGCCAATTTGAGTAGCTTGGTACTCGTATCTGATTGTCGTCATGACCTGCCAATGGAGCATTTTGCATGCCTGTTCCTCTCGTATCACTTGTCTGCCTATCTAACATTATAACGGTATAACGAGCTTCGGCTCTCCTTTGGATTCTGTTGCCTGCTGCTTGAAGCTCGTGGCCGGCAGGCCTATCAGCCAGCGAAATTTTCCAGCTTTCAGCTACAGCTCAGCTCCAGCTCAGCCTATGAAGGATCCTGTAACGCCTTCATAACGCCTGTTCTATGTTTCCTAGTGTTTCCTATCGATTCCGATACGGCCCAGTCGCAAGGGTCTGGTGCAGCCATCGACTGCGGTGTTTGCTGCACACGGCTGTGAGATAGGCTGCGGCCATGTTGTCAACCATAAAGCTGGCCGCGCTGTACGTCTCTTGTGCCGTCCATGCTGTGCTCTGTCAGCAGACCTGGACTCAAGTACTCAGTGGTCAAGTTCTGGGTCCTCTGTATGTACTTCAAGACGGTGCAAACACATCTCAGTTGGTGGCAGGTCACTCACTGGACCCCTTCGTGCAAGACGAAGAGGCTGTGCCGGCTGCGGTGCTCGTCGCCGAAGGTAAGCTATTTCTTGACGCAGCAGTTGACACCTAATACTTTTTCCCACGGCACATTTTCAGAGTGTAAGGACAGGACAGGTCAGCTGTGCACCTCAGCTGAGGTTATGATCGCTGCTTGCAGACACCCTGGATGTGATTGCTGCTGTGAACGTGGCCAGGGAGTACAATTTGACTATTGCTGTGTATGGTGGAGGAAATTGGGCTGTAAGCAACTCACACACGTCTTCACGACTCGATTGTCCTGCTCTGCAGCCAGCTGCACAGTCAGTGCTGATTTATTACTATTCGTTGTTAGTACACCTACTCAGCACTGCCATTCTTGCAATAGCTGTTATGACATGTGGTCGCTGCTGCATCCCAGCTAGCATGCGTGAATGACCTGGAGCCCCTGCTGCTTTTGCAGAAGGCTTGCAAAGCTGTGCTATGTCTCACTGAATGCATGCACCAATGCGCAGATCAATGCACGCAGTGCTGACAATGGGTTGACAGTGGACTTGAGTCAGATGCGCGGGGTTGTTGTGGATCCTGTACAACAGACTGCTGTTGTCCAAGGTCCAGCCCCTCTTCTTTTGCCTTCATCTGGCCCTGCCCTTGTCTGTGCACACACACTCTCCAACCTGGCTCCCCTCCCCCCCTTATGTCTTCCCTGCCCCTCCCCCGGAACCCAACCCACCTCCTCGCCAGCAACTTTGTAGCTTTACATGCCGCCTGTGTCCTGAAACTTGTTACACTGGCTAAGGTACTTGCAGGAGAGTAGCCCATCATGCTGTTGCCTGATATGCCTTCATCTGCTACTTCACGCAGAATGTGCACAATCCTCTGTCATGCCGGTGACTTTTATGTCTACCACAGACTGTGAAAGCTCACATGCATACATACATACATGTATATATATATAGTATAAGATGTTCAAAAGCCATCTGTCATCTGCAGTATAAGTGACACTCAAGCAGACATGTGACAGGCTGCCACACAAAAGAGTCACAACATGTAATTTGACAGGACCTTAGTGCACCATACTAATGACAACTTTTTTAAAAACAAACATACAAACATGCTGTGCTCTACGATCATACATGTGCATGCAGGTGGGGCTTTGGGAGGGGATGTGTTACATGCAGCTGAGCCCTGGGGACTTGGGTTATCCTGGGGGGATGCCAATGTCACAGGTGCCCTTTTTATATATGTATTAGTATTATGTGGCATGACTCATGCTAAAGCTGCTGATGTGTCCAATGCTGTCTGCCATGCTGTACTGCCTAGTGCGCATACATGCCTCTCCCCCAGAGAACAAGTTGTAGCACATTGCTTGGTGATCAAGGCAGCTGACAGCTGCTGCAACAGTAGTTAAACCAGCAGTGCCAGCCAGCATCATGACACGTTATTGCACTGTAACCTGCATCTTGTCAGTTGCATGGCGCTACAGTGAGATACGACTGCACACAAGGACTGCTGCTGTTTGCATGCTGCCCATGTCTTGCCTCATCTTGAGCTGTGCACAGCTTGCACCACTTTGCTTGAGTCCTTCCAGAGCTATGTGGACCTCATTCAAGCCAGCTCACAGCTGACATGAGTTGATCTGCTCATGAGCAGATCAAGGTTAACTGAACAGATGGCAAGAGTGAACCAGGCAGTGGTCAGAGTGCGTAAACAAATGGTTTTTGTAAATAAACTAGTGTTGGGACACAATAGCCAGACAAGGAAAGATGAGAGATACATCGCCATCCATGTAAGACAGTACTGTGTTGGCGGCAGCCATGAACTGCTGTCTAAATATCTGTTGTGAGGCCGCTGTGTCATGCCAGGTATGGGTTTGGCACTGGGAGGAGGGATTGGGCTGTCAATGCGGCAGCATGGCCTCACCTGTGACAACATCCTTGCTGCCCAGATTGTCATTGCAAACGGCTCTTTGGTAAGCAATCATCAGACAGCAGCGTCTGCGCATCTGTGGTGGACTTTTGCGCGCATCTGGCTGCACAGCACTCACAGTGCACAGCAGTCAAACTACTGAACAAGCACTGGGTGACTCATGGCAATTTTGCTGAGTGCCTTTACAAATTTCAGCTGTATCCCTTGTGCTTTTGCTTGCCTTCTGTTGACGTTCCTTTTGCCGCAAACAGTACCTGGAGCATTCCTGTGCTGTACAACTCTGGTGCCCAGTCATTTTCCTTGACTGTCTTTGAAGCTAAGTAGTGCTGATAGGCTGCATGCAGGGTTGCAGAGCTGGGCTGCCTGCTGTACAGCACAAGAGACATGGATTTGCGTAACACCCTGATGACAATGCTTTCACAATAATAGTAATCAAGTGTGAAACACAGTTCGACAATAACAACAACATAGTAATGGTAAGCAAACTGTAACAAGAATCACAACAGCAACAATGACAATAACAATATAAATAAACCCTACAATGATTAATAACAATAATGATAATGGTTACAACAATAGCAGCAACAATAATAATAAAAATAAAAACTAAAAGAACAACAACAACAACAACAACAACAACAACAACAACAACAACAACAACAACAACAACAACAACAACAACAGCAGCAGCAACAATAATAGTAACAATAATAATAACAATAATAACAATAACAATAACAATAACAATAACAATAATAATAATAACAATAATAATAATAATAATAATAAGCATCATCATCATCATAACCATAATCATAATTATAATTGTAATAACAGTAACAACACGTCATGAATACGCTTGGCTGCAGATTGAGATCTCAAGCAGTGTGAACCCCGAGCTGCTGGCAGGCCTACAAGGAGCCGGCACAGTCTTTGGTGTTGTCACTGAAATCACGTTCCAGCTGTTTGGGGGGACAGGGGATGTGTATGCCGGCAACCTCATCCTCCCAGATGATGCTACCTTCACCACCCTCCAGTAAGGCCTCCTTTGTTGTAGCTTTGAAGTATACACATGAGGTGCATTAGTAGGATACATCAAGACACAAGTCAGAAACAATAATTTGATGCAAACATCTAATTTGATCATGCATCTCCAGGAATGGAGCATGTCATCCTTCACAGTTCATACACAAGCATGGCACTGACAGACCACAGCAGTTTTGATCTACAAATCATGTGTGAATGGTCTTCTGCTGCACACCTGTGGCAAAACAATCTGCCAGGCAAATCGCTTTGTGTACGGACAAATTGTTGGACTCCAGCTGCTGATCCCCCCCTCCCCCCCGTCTATTTTGCAGGTATCTTTTGGAATTCACGTCTGAAGCTCTGGCAGAGTATCCTGGCTTGGGACTTGAGGTCTTCGGTATGCCTAGTCAAGCTTGGATTACGGTACGTATACCCCTCATACATGCTGTGTAGGCCCTTGCTTGATGTCTCAAGCACAATCTCAGTGCAGGCCAGGCCAAAGAGTGCGTTCATCATGGTCATTCATGAGCGTTGTACATCACCCTAGACGCGTCCAGTTGTAATGTCATGCATAACGGTCCAGCAACAGCCGTCAGTTCTGGAAGGTCTGCTTTGCACAACTTATGCAGAACTCATCCAATGTAGAGCTGAACACTCAGAAAAATCTGTGTAAAGTCACACTTGCCAAGACAATGTATGCAGAGGGCATGACAACAGATGTTGGCTGCAGGTGAACTTCCATGGGCCAGAAACAATGGAAGAGAAAGTCGCGGTTTTTGCCCCACTACGTCAGATGGACCCAATCTCTGTGAGCCCTCAGACTTGCTCCAGCATTTGCCAGTGATCTATGCATAGTGTGTATGCATAGTGTGTCATACAGATACAGCATATGTGCACTGGTGGCATGTTGAAGGCCTTGTTGCTTATAGTGTCATGACTGATCAGGTCATGCATTAGGCATTGTGATGAGTATTGTCCAATCTTCAGCTGATGCTTGTGAAACTTGCGTAACTTTTGCACCATTGCTGGCTTGCAACCAGTGACCACCCAATCTGCTCTCGCCCAAGTTCCATGCAGACAGACTGCCGCAGACTAGCCCCTTGCTTGTTGAACTTCAGCACTCTGTCCCTGTCCCCAGTCACGTGTTCATTACATTGCTGCTGCCAGCATAGTACTGTTGCACTACTGCATGCTGGGACGGCTCACAAATGTTCCAATTCATCAACGTTTGTTACACTCTTGTTATAGATTATAATTATTAGATGTGGTGTACTTGTTCTGTGCTGATTGAGTGAACGCGGCGATGGGAGGTACAGCAAAATACGGCAAAACATGACGTATGTTACTGCATAACACAGAGTATTACCGCATGTATCTGTAACCCTGAAAACCCATTCTGTCTCATAAACAGAACGTGTGCAGGATTTGTTGGCACCAGGAGCCTCCAACTTCTATGCTGTCAATGACTTCCTTGGTGCTGCGGGCTCCCAAGCGCCTGCCAAGGCCTTTACCTTTTCAGGCCTCATGAGTGAAGAGCAGGTCAGTGCGTCTGTAGCTGTGCCTTGTTTGCAAGACAGGCATTTTGTGTGAGACGCAACTTTGTCTTTTGCAAATGTGTGCCCAAATTGTCGAGTAGTTCTGCCATGGCAGATGCTGAAAACAGTACACTCTCTGGCTTGCGCTTTATGAGCCTGGTTGCAAATGCAAGCGTAATGCCTTTGCAAATTACATGTCAGTACACCTTGCACAGTCACCAATTGACTGCTGCACACAGTGACACTTCAGTTTCTGACGTCGAAGTAAAACCACGTATTGTACAAACTGCACAGTGGGTGTTTCCACTGGTCATGTGGCAATCCGGCATTACAGACCTCCAGTCTGTTTGTGAGGAGCAACAAGGTACACACTATTGGCATGCATATGCAGTTCAACAGTGGAGGGCTGGAAGCTTTGCTGGAAGCTAATGGGGTGGCCAAGGAACCTAGCGGGGCAGTTCTCCTCACAGGTTGATTACTTTCTGAAGTCACTGAACTCACTGCATGGAACAATGGCCTTCTAGTATGAACCTCTCATCGTGTAAGCTGCACTACCAACAATAAAGTGGTGAGTTTGGGCTTGCCAATGTCAAAATGATGCAGCTGTGTGTGAGGTTGGACTTTGATGAGTGTTACTACCCAACTGCTGGCATCATTGCCATAGCGAGTTCGAGTTCGAGTTTGACTCTGACTCTGACTCTGAGTCTGAGTCTGAGTCTGAGTCTGAGTCTGAGTCTGAGTCTGAGTCTGAGTTCGAGTCTGAGTTCGAGTCTGAGTTCGAGTCTGAGTCTGAGTCTGAGTCTGAGTTCGAGTCTGAGTTCGAGTCTGAGTCTGAGTCTGAGTCTGAGTCTGAGTCTGAGTCTGAGTCTGAGTCTGAGTCTGAGTCTGAGTCTGAGTCTGAGTCTGAGTCTGAGTCTGAGTTTGAGCACTAGTGCTGAGCCTGGTAGAAGTCAAGGGTGCCTTTCAGAAAATAAACAACGAAACCAAAAAGATGGGAAAGCAAATCAGCAACTGCGTCAACTTGTAATGTACAGATGCTTGGTGCGCCAAAGCATGTGGTGCTGCATGTACAGACGTGTGGTGCAATGTCCAGAGATGTGGTGCTGCAGATTGGTTAGGAGGAGCTGTAGAGAACACAACAAGCTACACGCCATTCAACGGTGCCTACATGCATTACTTCTGGTCCTTTCCTGGAGCTGACACAAATGGTCTGCTGGCAAAGGCTGCTGAGCTGCAAAACATCATGACTGATCATACTATCTACTTCTACCCATATGCCAACCTTGCTACTGATCCCAACCCAGGTGACATACACTGCAATGACATGTCATTGCTGACAATATCTTATATCAGGTTGGGCTGACAAATTTGCAGTGCTCAGCATTTTCTGTTGCCAGCACTCTG
>JAABUK010009063.1_pt1 | contig 13737 bp, 9 predicted proteins | sample 5559141 | NCBI WGS metagenome assembly JAABUK01 (sample SAMN10711869, study PRJNA513367) | rock metagenome | isolation source: Antarctica rocks | place: Antarctica: Victoria Land, Pudding Butte nord | collected 2016-01-03
TCGAAGCGACGATCAACGGCGGGTCGGGCTTGCCAGGGACCGCCCCGCCGCCGGCGTCGGCCTTGCCGGCCAGCCCGGTCGGGCGAGGCCCGGCCGCGACGATCCCCAGGTCGCCGGTCGGGTCGGAGCCGGTCTCGCTGACGCCGCTGGAGCCGATCCACCGGTCGGTCAGCCAGGGGTTCGGCTCCGGGGCGATCGGGTCGATCTTCCGCAGGCCGGGGCCCCGCCCGAGGTCGGGCGTCACGCCTTCGGCCTCGTCCCCTGCCTCCTCCCCGGCCCCGGCCGGGTCCGGGCCGCCGCCGATCCACGCCCATGCCCACGCCTGGGAGGCCGCCGCGGCGTCGAGCATGCCGCCGGCCGCCCGACCTTCGCCCTATGCGGGGCGGCGGCCGGAGTCGGCCAGGGTCCAGGCCGAGCCGTCGTCCCTGCCGACGTTCGGCCGGGTCGCCCCGTTCGCCGACGCCCGCCCGGCCTCGGCCAGGCCGCAGGCCCCGGCCCTGGCCCCGGCCGTCGCCTCCTATCGCCCGCCCGAGTCCGCGGCCCCCGAGCCGATCGCCCCGACCTCGGCCGGTCCGAAGCCGCTGCCACCGCCGCCGACCGGCCCCGCATCCGCGTCCGCGTCGGCCCCCGAGCCGCTGCCCTCGCCGCCGACTCCGTCCGAGTCGGCCCCCGAGCCGCTGCCCGAGCCCCCGCCGACCTCGGCCCCCGAGCTTCCGAAGGTCGAGGCCGCCGCGCCCCCGCCCCTCGGCGTCGACCCACTCCAGGGCATCGCCCCGGCCCCGCCGCCGGTCGTCGTCGTGGCCGAGCCGGCCCCGGCCCCGGCCCCATCGCCTTCGCCGGCCCTGTCCGACCCGGCGTTGAGGCGGACGAGCCAGGATGAGTCGGCGGTCCGCACGACGCCCCGCCCGCTCCCCTATGCGTCGATCCGCGCCGCGGCCGTCGGCGACGAGATCATCACCATCAACGAGCTGGCCGCCGCCGTGAAGGACCAGATGCGCGAGATGGTCGGCGAGCAGGCGGCGCGGATGTCGCCCGAGGAGCTTCACGAGGTCAAGAACCAGGTCGCTTCCACCGTCCTGAACCGGATGATCGACCAGGCGCTGGTCCTCCAGGTGGCAAACCGCAAGATGCTCGGCCAGCCCAAGGCCAAGCAAATGTTCGACGAGTTCGTCGAGAAGCAGTGGAAGTCCGACGAGCTGCCGGTGCTCTATCGCAAGACGGCCACGTCGAATATCCACGAGTTGAAGGTCAAGCTCGCGTCCGAGGGGAAGTCGTACGACTCGATCAAGCAGGCCTTCCGCAAGAAGCTGACCTTCAACGAGTTCCTCCGCATGGAGATCCGCAACAAGGTCACCTCCGACCTGATCGAGCTGCGGGCCTATTACAACGACCACCTCGACAAATACGAGCAGCCCGCCCGGATGACCTGGCGCGAAATCGAGGTCAGTATCGCCCGGAACGGCGACCGGGCCGCCGCCCTCAAGAAGGCCGAGGGCCTCCTCGCCCGGCTCGCCGCAGGCGAGAACTTCGACGCCGTCGCCAGGGCCGGCAGCGACGGGCCGACCGCGAGCAAGGGCGGCCTCTACGTCGACATGCAGCCCGGCAGCTACGGCCTCCCGGTCGTCAACGACGAGCTGAACAAGATCCCCACCGGCCAGCTCAGCGGACTCCTCGAAACCCCCGGCTCCTTCCACATCGTCCGGGTCGACTCCCGCCGCGAGAAGGGCCCGCTCCGCTTCGACGAGGTCCAGGAGAAGATCCGAGGCCAGGTCCTCGAACAGAACTTCCAGAGGGCCGTCGAGGAATATCTCGCCAAGCTCCGCACCAAGACCCTCATCCGAACCATGTTCGACAACACCGCCAGCGACCCCGACCTCGCCCGCCGCGCCGACCCCTCGGTCCGCCCCGCCTCCGGGGCGAGGTAAGCGATCGGTAATCAATAGTTAATGAATGTAATTTTATCGCGTGCGATTTGCGAGTAGAATTCCATTCAACAGCTACCAGATACCATCGATCTGCGTCCCATTTGAGTCGCTACGATGAGGCCACTGAATCCATTAAAAATTATTTCTACCACCCTTGGCGTCTTCACAGGAGTTGTTAGCATCGTTGGGGCGGTGATCTTGCTGTGGGGTTCACAAGATGTAATGTCGATAGTGATCCACTGGATAGGGGAAGAACGGGTCCTCGGAGGGCAGAATGTGCTTCTCCAGCCCGATGGGAGCAAGCTCCTCACGAACCCCGGTGCTATGGCCAAGATCGCCGTTCTGATCTGGGGTGTAGGTGCATGTCAGTTGTTAGCGGGTGGCTATCTGGCCTGGAAATCCGTCAACAAAAAGCCATAATTTTGCTGCCCGCTACCGGTGGGCGACCAGGGCCGGCCGGTCGAGCCTCAGGGGGCGGAAGCCGATGGCGTCGGCGGCGACGCAATGGTATCGGACGCCCCTCACCTCGCCCTGCACGGCGTGCGACCACTGGCCCTGGATGTGGAGGTGGCCGTAGGCGACGGCGGTGACGCCGGCGGCCTCGAACCGCTCGACGCAGGGGCCGGGGCGGCGGTGCTGGTCGAACGGGGGGTAATGCCAGAGGACGTAGAGCGGCTGGTCGGGCTGGCGAAGTGCGATGGCCTGGGCGAGGGCCTGGTCGAGACGGGCGAGTTCCTCCTCGGAGGCGGCGAGTTGGGCCGGGTCCGGCGGGGCGTCGGGGTCGACGACCGGCGGCGAGCCGAGGGTCCCGCAGATGACCACGCCGTGGGTCTCGACCGCGTCGCCGCCGACGGTGAGCATCGAATGCCGGAGCATCGGCCGGATCGCCTCGGCGCCGTTCCACCAGGCGTCGTGGTTGCCGGGCGAGAGGACCTTGGTCCCCGGCAGGCGCTGGATCCAGGCGAAGTCGGGCTGGAGGTCGCGGTGGTTCCTCGCCATCGAGAGGTCGCCGGGAAGCAGGACGAGGTCGTCCCGCCCGACGGCCTGGCGCCACTGGGCCTCGATCTTCTCGGCGTGGTCGCGCCAGCGGGCGGCGTAGCGCTCGCGGCGGTCGGGCCTGGCCAGCGAGAGGTGCAAGTCGGCGATCGCCCAGACGGCCATCGGTCGGGTCCCTGGGCCTTCAGTCCAGCCGATACCGGCCCGCGTTCGCGCCGACGAACGGGTTCCAGTCCTTCTCCTGGCCGATGGTCGTCGGCGGGCCGTGGCCGGGGAAGACCCGGGTGGCGTCGGGCAGGTCGAACAGCTTCGAGCGGATCCCTTCCAGCAGCAGCGGGCCGTCGCCGTAGGCCAGGTCGGTCCGGCCGACCGAGCCGGCGAAGAGGACGTCGCCGCCGATCACGAAGGGCGGCTCGGCGTCCTTGCTGACGAAGACGACCGAGCCGGGACTGTGGCCGGGGATCTCGCGGACCTCGAAGGTGAACCCGGCCAGGGTCAGCGTCTCGCCGTGCCCCAGCGTCCGGTCGGCCTCGGGGCTGACCAGCGGCATCCCGAAGGGGGCGCTGAGGTTGGCCTCGGGGTCGGTCAGCAAGCTCGCGTCGTTGACGCCGATGATCAGCGGGGCCTGGGGGAAGATTTCCTTGACCGGGGCGTTGCCGGCGATGTGGTCGGCGTGGCCGTGGGTGTTCAGGATCGCCGCCAGGCTTAGGCCCTCGCGGTCGAGCCAGTGCAGGAGCGGGTCGACCTCGAAGCTCGGGTCGACGACCAGCGCCTCCGAGCCGCCGGGCCGCCAGAGCACGTAAGCGTTCTCGGCGAACGGGGCCGACTCGACCGTCTCGATCCGATAGTCCGATCCCGCCATCGCCGACTCCCCTCCCCCGCACCGACTTCGGCCACCGGACCATCCTGACCGAGGCAGCCGCCGATGGCAAGCCGGCGCGGGGCGGATCGGCCCGGCTTGGTAGAAATCGCCTGCCCCCTTTGCAAGAATCACAATTGCCTGCGCCGATCACATGGGAGTCGGGGCCCGTCCCGCCCTCACCGCCTGCCCAGGTTGCGCCATCCCTTGTCCAGTTCGGTCGATGCGTCGATGGCCCGGGAGTTGCTCAGCAAGTTTTGGATGCAGCGGTCAGTCTGACGACCTCTCGAGCCTCCCCCCCGACGACCACACCTTCACGTCGCCGACCCACGTTTTGCCATCAAGCTCGATCGTTGATCCGACCTCCCCCGACGCCGACCCGGGTCCCCGGGCCGGGCCGTGAGCGAACGGACCGACGAACCCACGGATCGGAAGGAAGTCCCCATGGACCTCGACCGTCGCCCGTCCCGCCCCGCCGATCGTGGCCCGCATTCCCCGGCCCGACCCGCATTCGGGGCGTTCGGGCTCCTCCTATCAGCAAGCCTCGCGGCGGGCGGCGAGGCGCCCCAGGCCCCGGCCGCCTCGCACGGCGAGTCGGCCGAGCCCAAGGCCCGGGTCGCCTTGGCCTCCGGCGCGACCGCCAACAAGGCACCGTCCTCGCTCGACGCCGACCCGATCGCCAGGGCCCGCCGGGTCATCGCCGACTGCAAGGCTCGGTACGAGTCGGTCGAGGACTACACCTGCACCTTCTTCAAGCGAGAGCGGATCGACGGACAGCTCTACTCGCCGCACGTCATGAACCTGAAGGCCCGGAGCAAGCCGTCGAGCCTCTACTTGAAGTTTCTCCAGCCCAGCCCAGGCCGCGAGGCGATCTTCGTCCAGGGGAAGAACGCCAACAAGATCGTCGCCCACGACGTGGGCCTCGGCCGGATCGTCGCGGGGACCATGCACCTCGACCCCAAGGGGAGCATGGCCATGGAGGAGAACCGCCACCCCGTCACCGAGGCCGGACTCGGCTCGATGATCGAGACCGTCAAGAAGCGCTGGGACGACGAACTGCACCCCGGCGAGTCGCTCCTGACCTTCCATCCCCAGGCGAAGGTCGGCGACCGCCCCTGCCTGATGGTCGAGTCGGTCCACCCGAGGCCTGGCCCCTCATTCCTCTTCCACAAGGTCAAACTCTACGTCGACAAGGAACTCGGCCTGCCGATCCGCTTCGAGGCCTACGCCTGGCCCAAGCACCCCGGGGCCGTGCCCGAGCTGATGGAGGAGTACACTTACATCAACCTGAAGCTCAACGTCGGCCTGACCGACCGCGACTTCGACCCGGCCAACAAGCTCTATTCCTACGGGCGGTTCTGAAGCCTCGCGAGGGCCGGGACGCCGCGATCGCCGAAGGAGGCCGGGCCCGCTTGGGACCGGCCTTCGTCGATTCGAAGGCGTCGGCCTGATTTTCCGGGCGCATCCCTCACGACCCGATCGGCCGCGGCCGATAGAGATACCGTCGGGAGGCTCGGCGGTCCGGTCCGGCGTCAAGGTCGCCCGGCCTTCCCCCGCCGCCCGCGAAGCGACCTTGGCAGCGAGGGGGGGCTTCGCTAGAATCCGCCTCGCTTCGGGGGGGCCGATTCGCCAGCCCAGGCGGCGGAAGGCCCGCTCGGGACGCCCGAGGCCTCCCTTCCGATCCGTCGCCCTCGCGCCCGCTCGTTCAAGGCCGCCGTCAGGATGATGATGCGGGTCCGTTCGACGCGGTCGACCGCGCCCGCACCGGCCCCCTCGGGCGGGCCTCGCGGTCCCGTCCGCCCTAGCCAAAGTCCATGGAAGGAGGCTCGATGAGCACGGTCCCGACCAGCCAGGCCCAGGTCCGCGTCCATATCCGCTGGATGATCCGCCGCGACATGCCCGAGGTCCTTGCGATCGAGCACGCCAGCTTCGACTTCCCCTGGTGCGAGGAGGAGTTCCTCCGCGTCCTCCGCCAGCGCAACTGCATCGGGATGGTCGCCGAGCTGGGCGAGCGGGTCGTCGGCTTCATGATCTACGAGCTCCACAAGAACAAGCTCAACGTCCTCGACTTCGCCGTCCACCCCGAATATCGCCGCCAGGGGGTCGGGCAGCAGATGGTCGAGAAGCTCGTCGGCAAGCTCTCCAGCCACCGGCGGACCCGGATCGCCTTGCACGTCCGCGAGACCAACCTGAACGGCCAGCTCTTCTTCCGCGACCGGTCGTTCAAGGCCGTCGAGGTCGTCCGCGAGCACTTCCAGGACACCGGCGAGGACGCCTTCCTGATGAATTACCTCTTCGACGACTCGGTCGCCGACGAGCCGATGCCGACCAACCGGATCGCCAAGCAACTCGGCCACTGATCGCAGGGCGGCCGGGGCGAAGGGCCATCGAGGGCCGGCGGCGAGGATCGAGCGATCCCCGCCGCCGGCCCTCGGGGTTTCGAATCGAGGCCATCCCCCTCGCCCCTCGACCCGCCCCCGGGCTGGAAACTCGCCACGAAGCCCGCGATAATATCCCCGAGGCGAGGCATCCCCCGACCGCTCCGGCCCCCATCCCATGAATCTTCCCCCGCCGGCCCGGCCGGATGACCTGTCGAGGCTGATCGAGGTCCTCGCCCGCCAGGCCGAGGCGTCGACCCGACTGGTCGAGCTGATCGAGTCGCGGTCGTTGCCGCTCCTGGAGCGGATCGCCGAGGCCCTGGAGCGGGCGCCGGCCTCCCCTTCCGGTGGCGACGGCCGGGCCCGGTCGCTGGTCGAGCTGGCCCTTGCGATCGACGAGGGGCGATGGGCCCGCGCCGCCGAGGTCATCGAGTCGCTGGCCGTCTCCCACCCCGGCGACCCGGAGGCGTCGGACCTTGCCGGGCGGCTGGAGCGGTCGAGGCAGGTCGCGGTCGACGGCCTGCTCGGGCGGATCGAGGCGGCGAAGCAGGCCAACGACCCCGACGGCGCGATCCGCTCGCGCGACGAGCTGGCGGCGATCCTCCGGGGCGATTCGCTCCGCGCGGTCGACGTCTCGCTCGTCCGCTGGCTCCTCTTGGCGATCCAGCGGCGGCTGAGGACCGGGACGGTCCGGCCGGACGTGGTCGAATTGGCCTCGCGGGTCGCCGAGGGGTTCGGCGGGACGACCGAAGGGGCGAGCCTCCGGGCCTCGCTGCCGACCCTCCGCCGGAGCGCCGGGCTTTGCCCGAGGTGTGCCGAGCCTTACAAGGGCGTCGAAGACGCCTGCCCGAAATGCCTGGCCGCCGCCGGGCCCCCTCCGGCCCCTCTCTCCGAACCGGACACGGCCGCCGCCGATCTCCCCGAGTCCGTCGAGCCCGAGCCCGGCGACGAGGCGATCGGCGAGCCGGTCGACCTGAACGACGAGCGCTTCTGGCAGGACCCCTGAAGTTCCCCGTCGGCCCAACTTGACGGGGGGCGGGACGTCGGCAAGGATAAAGGATGGATTCTCGGGCCCTCTCCCCGTCGATCGGACGGCACCCGCTCCCGGCCCCACCTCTTCACCGAACTCCCCGAGGGACGTCATGCACGGTCGAATCGCCCTGGCCTGCCTGGCCCTGACCCTGGCGGTCGGGTCGGCCCGCGCCCAGGTCCCTTACGGTACGCAAGCCATCCCGGCGAGGCGGTCGCTGGCCCGGGTCGGGTTGGACCTGCAATTCACCAGCGTCGTCCCGCTCCAGGGGTCCGAGAAGCTGATCCAGGTCAGTATCGACGACGGGATGATGTTCGCGCAGACCAACAACGCGAACTTCTACGCCTTCGACGCCGAGTCCGGCCGCTACCTCTGGGGCGCCCACCTCGGTGACGTCACCCCCAAGGCGAAGCCGGCCTCGGTCAACGCCTTCGGCGTCTACGTCTCCAACTCCAATGAGCTTTTCGGCCTCGACCGCAGGACCGGCCGGCAGATGTGGAAGAAGGAGCTGACCGACCAGCCGGCCAGCTCCACCGCCGCCGATTCGGACCGGGTCATGCTCGGCCTGGAGTCCGGCAAACTCGTCACCTACGACGCCAGGACCGGCGCCGAGAAGTGGAACATCCAGACCAACGCCCGCCTCAGCTCGCGGCCCGTGATGGCCGGCAGGGTCGTCGCTTTCGGCAGCGAGGACCGCAAGCTCTATCTCTCCAACATCAACCAGCCGACCCTCTACTGGCGGTTCGCCACCGGCGGGCCGATCGTCGCCCCGCTGGCGACCCACGGCGTGCGGACCTTGCTCGTCCCCTCGTCCGACGCCTCGCTCTACGCCATCGACCTCTTCACCGGCGTCGGCCAGTGGAACCTGGCCACCGGATCGCCGGTGAAGCAAGAACCGCTGGTCTCCGACAACGACGTCTACGTCGTCAACAGCGAGGGGACGCTCATCGCCGCCGACGTGACCACGGGCCAAACCCGCTGGTCGGTCTCGACCCTCGGCGGTCGCCTGCTCTCGGTCAGCGCGACCAAGATCTATCTGGAGTCGCACGACGACGACCTCTTCGTCGTCGATCGGGCGACCGGCAAGATCCTCTACGACCCCAACACCACCTTCCAGCGGTGCGGGATCAACCTGAGGGACTACGAACTGGGGCCGACCAACCGGTTCGACGACCGGCTCTACTTCGGGACGAGCCACGGCCTGATCGTCTGCCTCCGCGAGATCGCCCAGCTCAAGCCCCGGCTGATCGTCGCCAAGGACGCCAAGCCGTTCGGCTACATCCCCCCCGAAGGCTACCCCGAGGCCGTCACCGGCGCCCCCCCGGCCACGACCACCCCGCCGGCCGAGGCGGCCGACCCGAAGTGAGCGTCCCGGCCGCCAACTGGCCCCAGACCTCCCCGACCCGTTAGAATCGGAGGCCGACCCGCCCGCGGGCCGGCCTCCCCCTTTTCCACCCGAAGAACAGGACCCGTCAGCGATCATGGAAGCGACCGTACCGATCCGCCGGGCCTTGCTGAGCGTCTCCGACAAGCGCGGCCTGGTCGACCTGGCCAGGGCCCTGGCCGGGCGAGGCGTCCACCTCCTCGCCAGCGGCGGGACCCGGACCGCCTTGGCCGAGGCCGGGCTCGAAGTCACCGAGGTCTCGGCCCACACCGGCCAGCCGGAGATCCTCGACGGACGGGTCAAGACCCTCCACCCCAAGCTCCACGGCGGCATCCTCGCCCGGCGCGACGTGCCCGAGCACCTCCGGGCCCTCGAAGCCCAGGGGATCGACCCGATCGACCTCGTCGTGGTCAACCTCTACCCCTTCGAGGCCACCATCGCCAGGCCAGGCGTCGGCTTCGAGGAGGCCGTCGAGAACATCGACATCGGCGGCCCGAGCCTGATCCGGGGCGCGGCCAAGAACCACGAGCACGTCGCCGTCCTCACCTCGCCCGACCAGTATCCGGCCCTGATCGAGCAGCTCGAATCCACCGGCGGGACGACCCTCGCCCTCCGCCGCTCCCTGGCCCTCGCCGTCTTCGAGCAGTCCACCCGGTACGAACGCGCCATCGCCGACTACCTCGCCGGGGCCGTCGGGGCCCGGACCGAGGCGGAGTCGGAGCCCTTCCCCGCCACCTTGGCCCCCCGATTCGAGCGCCGGGCCGTGCTCCGCTACGGCGAGAACCCGCACCAGCGGGCCGCCTTCTACGCCGAGCCGGGCTCGGCCGGGCCCGACCTCGGGACGGCGAAGGTGCTCCACGGCAAGGAGCTTTCGTACAACAACCTGCTCGACCTCGACAGTGCCCTCCGGCTGATCCGACTCTTCGACGACCCCGCCGCGACGATCCTGAAGCACAACAACCCGTGCGGCGCGGCCGAGGCCGACGACCTCGCCGCCGCCTTCGAGCTGGCTTACGAGGGCGACCCGGTCAGCGCGTTCGGCGGGATCGTCGGCCTGAACCGCACGGTCGACCGCGCGACCGCCGAGCGGATCTGCGTCCCCGGCCGGTTCATCGAGGCCATCATCGCCCCAAGCTTCGAGCCCGACGCCTTCAAGTTCCTGACCACCAAGCCGACCTGGAAGAACAGCGTCCGGCTGGTGGCACTGGGGGCGCCGATCGGCCCGGGGTCGAAACGCCCGGCCGGGTTCGACCTCCGGCGGGTGGAAGGCGGGCTGCTAGTCCAGGACTGGGACGCGATGGAGCCCGACCCGGCCGCCGGAGCCGTCGCCTCGAAGCGCCCGCCGACCCCGGAAGAACGCGCGGCGCTGGGTTTCGCCTGGCGGGTTTGCCAGGCGGTGAAGTCCAACGCGATCGTCTTGACCCAGGGCCGGCAACTCGTCGGCGTGGGAGCGGGCCAGATGAGCCGGCTCGACTCGGTGCGGATCGCCGTAAGCAAGGCGGGCGAGAAGGCCAAGGGGGCCGTCCTGGCCTCCGACGCCTTCTTCCCATTCCGCGATGGCCCCGACGTCGCCGCCGCCGCCGGGGTCTCGGCCTTGATCCAGCCGGGCGGCTCGAAGCGCGACGACGAGACCGTCCTCGCCTGCGACGAGCACGACCTCGCCATGATCCTGACCGGGCGACGCCATTTCCGACATTGAGCTCAGGGGTCGCCCACCCTTCGGACCGAAAGCGGACGGCCGGCGTCGGAGGATGATCCCTCGACGCCGGCCGCCGTCGTTTCGCGAGAGCTTCCCGGCCCCGGATCAGTGGTGGCCGCCGCCATGCCCGCCGCCACCACCGCCCATGTGGCCGCCGCTCATGCCCCCGACATGCCCGCCGCCGCCGCCGCCCATGTGGCCGCCGCTCATGCCCCCGACATGCCCTCCGCCTCCGCCACCCATATGCGGGGCCGAATAGCCGCCGCCGCCCATGTGCGGGGCCGAGTAACCGCCACCGCCCATGTGCGGGGCCGAGTAGCCGCCACCACCCATGTGCGGGGCCGAGTAACCGCCACCGCCGATGTGCGGAGCCGAGTAACCGCCGCCGCCCATGTGAGGGGCCGAGTAGCCTCCACCGGTGTGCGGGGCCGCGTAGCCGCCACCTCCGAGGTGCGGGGCCGCGTAGCCGCCACCTCCGAGGTGGGCCGCCGAATTGCCGCCGACGTGGGGAGCCGCGAGATGACCCCCGATGGCATTCCCCCCGCCGACCCGGGGGGCCGCGTGGCCGCCGCCGCCGAGGTGGGCCGTCCCCGCGTTCCCGCCTAGATGAGCCACGGAACCCCCCGGATGCCCACCTCCAAGCTGTCCCGCCCCGATCCCCTGGAGCGGCCCAGCACCGCCGACGCCCGCATGGTTCAGCCCGCCGACGCCAGGCTGGTTTAACCCGCCGGCCCCCGCATGGTTCAACCCTCCGACGCCCGCGTGGTTTAACCCGCCGGTGGACGCGAAGTGGGGCCGGGCCACGGAGTGGGCGAGCGTCCCCTGGTGGGGCTGGACGCCGTTGAAGTTGGTGTGGCTAGCCTGATGACCTCCCGCGATCCCCCGGCTCACCCCCGGGGCGGTCTGGCTTGCCTGGAACGGGTTGCCATAGGGGTGGGAAGACGCGGGCGACATCACGCCGTGGCGACCAACCTGCGAGGCGAAGTTCGCCTGATTGCCGATCCCGCCGACGTTCCCCCGATTCCCGACGATCGAGGTCCGGTTGCCCGAGTTGACGTTGTTGACCAGGGTCGTCCGGTTGCCATTGCCATTATTGACGAAGTTGCGGTTGTTGTTCTGGATCGCGTGGTTCGGGGCGTGGGGATAGATCTGATGCTCCCCGTTGCGGAAGCCATTCTGGTAGCCGTTGTTATATCCCCGGTTGTAGCCATTATTGCCGTAACCGTAACCCCCGTAACCGCCAAATCCGCCATAGCCCAGACCGAGACCGAACCCGCCGTAGCCGAGCCCGCCGTAGTAGCCCGGATAATAGCCCAGCCCGCTGCCGAAGTAAGGGTAGCCGAAGCCGCCAAAACCTCCGAGGCCTCCGAGTCCGCCGAAGCCGCCAAGCCCGCCAAATCCAAGCCCTCCGAAGCCACCCCCGTATCCGCCGAACCCGGAGCCAAACCCGCCGTAGCCCCCATAGCTGCCGATCCCGCCATAGTAGCCGGAGTAATAGCCGAGGCCGGACCCGTAGTAGAGCGACCCATAGCCATAGCCCCCGTAGCCACCGAAGCCCCCATAACCCCCTACGTAGGAGACGGCCTGGGCATAATAGGGGTAGCCATAAGAGTTGCAGTAAGGGTAGCCGAGGTAGCCGTTGTACGTCCCGAGGTTGCCGTAATTGGCGTAGCCGTAATAGCGTCCGGTGTTGTCGTAGTAATAGCCGGGGTAGCCGTCGTAATTGGAATTAGGCCGGCCGAACGAGCCGTAGAGCTGGCCGTACTGCTCGGGGGCGACCTGGGCGTAAGGCTGATAAGTCGTGTTATTGGAGGCCTGGCCCTCGGCGGTCACCTGGGCCGGGGTGAAGAGGGTCCCCCGGTCTTCAAGGGTCCTGTCCCAGTATCCCTCCTGGAAAGTCCAGCCTTCGGGCTGCCGGACCCATTGCGAGGGGACCCACGACCAGCCGGTCTGGGCTTTGGTCCAGTAGCCCTTCTTCCAGGTCACGCCGTCGCCGTCGGGGGCGTAGTGGCCGGGGAGGTAGAAAAAGTCGTCGCCCGGCGAGGGGCCGGGGTCGTCGGCCGGGCTTGTGGCGGGAGGGCCATCCTTCCTCCAGTCGATCCGGTCGGTCTGGCGGTCGCTCCAGAAGCCTGGGACGCGATACCAGCCCTGGTCGTCGCGCTTCCAGTAGCTGTTGACCCAGAACCGGCCTGGGGGCGGATTTCGCCAGGTGCCGGTGGTCCAGACGTATTCCTTGGCCGAGCCGTTCCACTCCCAGTAGCCGGGGATCCAAACGGCCGTCGGGCTCGGCGGGTCGACGCCGGGCCGCTCGTTGATCGGATTGGGAGGGGCCTTCTCGACGTACGCCGGGGCGCGGTCCTTGGCCGGGGAGAGGAAGGCCTCATGGAGCGGCCCCTCGGCGGCCGGGCGGACCGGCCGGTCGTCGACCGGCGGCAGGGCCGGGATCGTCGGCAGAGCTTCCCCGGAGGAGTCCGAAGCGTCGGCGGTCGACGCGATCGGCGTGCTCGTGACCGTCGCCGGGCTGAGGGTGGGGGCCTCCAAGGCTGGCAGGTCCTGGGCGAGCGAGGGGGTCGAGGCGGCCGGGCCGCAGAAGGCGGCCAGCCCGAGGCCGAGCGTGAGGGTCCCGAGGCGATTCATGGCGATCAACTCCGCGAGGCGGCGCCGGCACGGTGAGAGGGAGTGCATTCTCCCGGTTATACGAATCGCAGGCCAATTCGGGCTAATGGTTGGCCAATTTTTCGTGAGTCCAGGTCACCTCGGACCCGGATTGCATGCAATCGCCCATCTTGTCGCCCCGAAGTCGGCTCGGTTAGAATCGACGTTTGGGCTAGGATGCGGCGGCGAAAGCGGTCCGCTGGCGGCTCCGGGGGGTGCGATGAAAGCCGAGTTGATCCCGGCCGAAGGGGGCGACCCGATCCCGATCACCAAGGACGTGACGGTGGTCGGCCGCCGCGAGTATTGCGACATCCAGGTCGACGACCCGAGCCTTTCCAAGCGGCATTGCGTGCTGGTCAAGACCGACGGCTTGCTGGTGATCCGCGACCTGGCGACGACCAACGGCACCAAGGTCAAGGGCCAGAAGGTCCGCTGGGCGGCCCTGCTGCCCGACGACAAGATCGCGCTGGGCGGGGTGAAATTCCGCATCTACCTCGGCCCAGACGACATCCCTTCGCCTTCGGAGCGGCTCGCCCGGGGCCAGTCGCCCTTGCCCGAGGCACGCAAGCCGCCCGTCAGCCCGAAGCCCTACCCCGCGACGCCTTCGCCGGTGCCGGCCTCTTCGCCGGTGAAGCCGCTCAAGCCGGCGGCCAGGCCCTCGGCGGCCCGCGACGACGACGAGTTCGACCCGCCGCTCCTGCTCGACGCGGCGGCCTGGCGGGACGCGATGGGGTCGGACTCGGAGGAGGACCCCGAGATCATCGACCTCGGCTGACCAGTGAAGGCCTCCTCCACGCGGGATCATGGGACA
>JAABUK010009064.1_pt1 | contig 13736 bp, 16 predicted proteins | sample 5559141 | NCBI WGS metagenome assembly JAABUK01 (sample SAMN10711869, study PRJNA513367) | rock metagenome | isolation source: Antarctica rocks | place: Antarctica: Victoria Land, Pudding Butte nord | collected 2016-01-03
ACAGACAGACAGTCAGAGACACAGACACACACACAGAAGCAATGTGGCTACAAAATGCTGGACCAGCAACCAAGTAGTTGCATCAATATTGTACCTCATAGCCACAGTGCTGGTAAAGAAGTTGCCGTAGCAGGTGGTCGTGCATGGCCAAGGCGCTGGTCATCACCACCTGGTTCCTACAGTGTAAGCATTCACAGGCAGTCTCAAACATTCATATTGCACTGTGACCATGGTCGATGCTTACAGCCTGGCAGCAGATGATCAGCAGTCTTGAATTGTGTACTATTGCAGATGTTATGAAACTCCCAAAAGTGCATTGCAAGGGGTTGACATATGCTGCGCGCTGCAAAGGAGCATGCAAATGCCACAAACTGAGCTGCCAGAAAACAAGAACCAAAGCAGGGGCTGCAAGCGTGCCAGCATGTAGCGAATACCCTGAGAGCACATACCATTCCCAGAGACGCGAGGAGCCCTGCACATCTGTCATGACGATGCTGACCTCCTTGGACACCAGCCCCAACTGCTCCGCCAAACCTTCCTTCAGAGTCCCTGGCGGTTGCCTGTGTCACAGCATTTTGAACATCAGTCGCATGACAATGAACGCCTGGAGTTTGGTCCCTTGCTGTCACTGCTGTGAGCTAGGCTCTGTACGCCCTGCAAGTCTGTAGACTGCTGCTTGCAGTGTGTCTGAGGCTGTGCTAGTGAAACGTCTGAGACAGCTGACCCATACAGCACACACAGCACAGCTTGTGCTGTGGTTCCATTCTTCAATGTTCAGCCTGCGGTTATGTGGCCCTTAGCTGCTGGCAGTCACTCAGCATGCAGGAAAGTGGATTGACCACACAAAGCAAGATTGCTTCAGCAAAAGATGCTTGAGGCGGATGGTGCTACGGTTTTGACTTACATGTAGTGAGACGGCAACAGCCAATTTGCCAATCAGGTTCAACACTGGCTAAGGCAATGATGTGGTGAGTGACGTACGTGTACTGAGATGGCAAGGACCAAGTTGCCACTCAGTGTTAACACTGGCTGAAGCAATGATGTTGTGAGGGACTGACATGTAAGGAGACCGCAACAGCCATACTGTCACTAAGTGTCAACACTGGCTGAAGCAATGATGTGGTGAGTGAGTTACAGGTATTGAGATGGCTGCAGCCGAATCTCACGCAGTGTCAACACTGGCTGAGGCAATGATATAAGGAGTGACATACATGTACTGAAATGGCAACAGCCAAGTTGCCACTCAGATTCTACACTGGCTGAGGCAATGATGTGGTGAATGACTTACATGTAATGAGATGGCAGCAGCCGAATTTTCACTCAGTGTCAACACTGGCTGAGGCAATGATGTGATGAGTGAGTTACAGGCAATGAGATGGCAACAGCTAAGTTGCCACTCATTGTCCACAGTGGCTAAGGCAAAGGATAGATGCATCCCCAGGGCATACTGATGATGGGCAGCCAGCAAATTGGCCTTTGGCCATGTCCCAGCGGCGTTGCAAACAGGCACAGCAACAAGCTATTTGGGCAGAAGCACCATGACGACAGGCAGGATGCAAATTGCACCACAGCAAACTAGGTTTGAGAGATTTATGACTTGTGACCCGGAATGCCCAAGGAGGAGCGCTGTACCTGCGCTTGTGCCACAGCTGTTTGTAATTTGCAACGTCACCAGCCAAGCGTCTCCAGTACAAGAACGCCAGAAGGGCGATAGCAAGGATAGCCACACCTCCGATCAGGGTGGGGGCTAGGTACACAGCCAAGGGCACCGACGATTGTTGCTGACTACTGGATGACACACATGTCATGCTCACAGTGCCTGCAAGGCAGGTCACACTCAGCCATACTGTACCCTCCAAGATGGTTAATCATTCACAGTGCCTTGTGTGAGCATCATCTAATCAAGCTAATACCTATCTGGAGATCTGAGTTGCTGAGAGAGGTTGCTTCAGCAGATACCAATTGTGCAAGCGACTAACATGCTATTGACCAGTCTACCCAACACAGCCAATGCTGACACCAGTGAGAACTCGCAAGACATGGCTGTTGCTGCATGGCAGGCCCCTGAGATGAGAATGTTTGCAGAAACACAACTCGCCGTGATAAACAATGCATGTCTGCAGATGCATTCAGTAGCGCTATAATCAAGATGTCACACATGCTCCTCAGCACTGGACTGCACTGTGCATAACGACTTAATGCAACATGTGTGACGACCTAATGCAACATGTGTGGCAATCTGAGGCAACATGTGTAAATACTAACTGCTCAATGTGCAGGAAGCTCACCATTACTGGCTATGGCATACACCCTCTCATCACTCGAGGTTGAGCAGTTGCAGCCCACCCAGCTGTAAAAGTTGTCATCAACGTTCACGGTTGCCACTAGCTGGCCAATGGACGGGCCCAGGATGCTGCCAGCTGTACCATCTGTTGGACAGCTGTAATTGCTTGTGTAGGTGGTCGAAGTAAACGCAGTAGCATCGCCCAAGATGCTTGCAAATAGAGATCCGTACTCTGCAATAAGAGTAGTAATCTGCACCACAAGTAAAGCACAGTCATGTTCCCAAAAAACACGTACGCCAGCGTTGTTAGCTATAGCTCTTGAGGGTGATCCAGGGGCTTGCAAATAAGCAATGTCCAGGTGCAGACCTGTTCAGAGCAAAGTCAGGCTTAATCAAGTCACTATGAAACATTAGCTGCTGGCATTCTAAGCAAGCAAGTGCAAGCTGTACAGCCTGCACAGGAGACTGCATTGTCAAAGATCACCTGTTGCTCAATCTCTGGGTAGACTGCAGCGGGCCTATCAAAGGCAATGAATGGGCATTCCTGGCCTGTACTTAAAGCACTAGTTGCCGGACAGAACCGCAAGAAGTTGGGCAGGCAGTCAGTCTCATCTGCTGTATCAGCTACGCTGCCAGCCACTGCGACAGTCTGCAGTCACATGCAGACAATCAGGAGGACCTTCCGGCAAGGAGCAGAGTTGAGGTGCATTGGCAACTTGCAAACCGCCCCATCCAGGCAGTGCTGTTCCTTGCAGCTTGCATGAATAGGACATTTTAGTCAGCTATAGCTACAGTCAGCTATACGATGCCTGCAGGCAGCTGAGTGAAAACTGAGAGGCAAACCTGGGACATTGTTGATGATTCTATTTGCTATGAAAGAGAAAGTTGCAGTTGCTGTCAGGCTGCCAGAACATTACCGTGCCATTGGCAGAGTTTGCTAAGGCTGCAATGTGACTGGCATTGCACTGCAGCAAGGAGGTGTTGCGTAGTTCCAGGGTCTGAAATTTGGCCGCCACCAGAGGAAGCACATCTGGGAAACGACCTGTTAGCCCTGCAAGTCACCCAGCAACTGCTGATGTCATGCCTGTGTGCTTTTTGCAGCAGCACGCGCTTGCACACCAAATGCACTGATCAGGACGCTGACTGCAGTGGGAGTGCTTGAGCGCAAAATTTGCATTCTAAGGACCTGCCCCAGAGCTATTGAGTCTATGGAAAAGGCAGACTTATGACACCATAATAGCTGTCATTATGCTTTCCCACATGCTCATATATCTGATGATCAAAATGCAAAATACGTTGGGCAAGCTTCATAACGCATTCCCAATGCCATACTGCGCACATGCAGTTGAGAAGTGCAGCTCATGCAGCACGCACATGTGAGACATAGGTGGCTGACACAGCAAAAGGCCTGCAAACATGACTGGATCTGTACCTGGATTGTCTCGCAAAGAAACAAGCTGTAGGTCTGGCAACTTCTGACCCAGACTGGCTGGAATGGTCCCTGTCAAGTTAGCATCTGCAAGGCCAATGACTGCATGTCAAAACTGCACGACTTGCTCAATGGCAGAGAACAGCAGTTCAAGCAGGGACCAACTTATGCAACAAGCAAGGCATGTTCAATTGAGCCAAATTTGTGACAATGTCTCAGCTCAACAGTGCAAGTGTCAGCTTGACTCACAACCAGCTTGTGAGTCAAGCTGATTGCTGTCAAATGGGCCCCAAGATACAAAGAAGGTTGCTGAGTACATGTAGAACATGTGCTTCACACACAGGTAACAGGTGTGGTCATCAGGCTGGGGTTACTGCAAGGTCTTGCCTGTCAGAAAGATCTGCGCCACAGATTGACTGCCTTGAGAGCAATACTGAGAGAAGAAGTCCCCAGCTGTCTCACAGCACGCTACACCTGACCACTGGCAGTAGCTCACATCTGTAATCAACAACACTGACAAATCAGTAGGGCTGTGATAGCAGGCTTGTAGGCAGGCATCCAGGGAGGCCATTGTGTCAGACAAGAAAGGGTAGCTTCTGCTTGCAGGACCTTTGTGAAACATGACCACGAGGAAGACTACTTCCAATGATGCACTGCATTGCTGTCTTGAGGCAAAATTGCAGCTATGCCGTGTAACAGTGAGAGGCCCAGGGTGTGTGATTAATGCACAACATGCGCTGATGCACACACAGCAAATCAAAGCAGTAGCAAGTGCACTGAAACTGAACAGCCACGTCTGAGGCACTCACTAGCTGTATTCCCTGGGTACTTCACCAGCAGATTGATAAGCTGCAGTGTGCGTTGTACGGTGCAATTGACAGACAGCGCATCTGCTGCTGCAACCACTTCCTGATATTCTGTGGAAAGATATGATATGTCAAAGCCTGACGCTGAAGTTATTTCGCCAAGCTCAACCAAATACGCGTCGAAGCCGCTTATTGTGCTTCGCAAAGAGGAAGTAAGTACATATGAGGTCCAGTACTCCCCGCCAGTGGCGTTGTAGAACTCTATCAGGGCATTTCTTTGATCAACTAGATCATTGTCCGCATCCCAAGTAATAGTATCAGACAGAATGGAATCACAGTCTGCGATAGTTGAGTCTGCACCTGGACAGCAAGAAAAAGCAGAATGTGAGTGAAAAAGGTGATAGCTCTGGTAATTTGCACGATGTTGTTGCTTGTGCCGTACTTGCGGTGGTAAAGAGCTGACTCCCTGCCAAGAGAGTCCAGCAAGTCAAGTATAAACTGTTTGACCTCCACTTCCGCTGGCACCTCATCAGGATCCAGTCAGTGCCTGTAGAGTCAGCAGAGCATAACTGATTTACGGATGCCATATCGCACTCGTGAGCAGGACCTTATCGGCACACCGTCAAGGTCAAACCCTGTGCGTTGATTGTCAGCTTACCACAGCAGCCAACTATTCAGGTCAAAACATCGCAGCAAGCCGAAGGGGCAAGCTGCTGATTTGCTGAAAGCCATCAGAGGACGGAGTGGCGTGCCGAACGTACAACCAATGGTACTGCCCTGCGTTCGTAAAAATGCCGTGTTGCTCCTGTTACTAATATATTGTGATGTGGTATCAGCCTTGAGATTCTTGGTCCGTAATCTGCATGATACATTTGCGCATAAGTGGACATGTACCACGGTGCGGCCATGACTAGTTGATTGGCTGCGCCTTGAATCTTTGTGCAGGAATTTGACGTTGTAATAGTTTGCGGATTCTTTGTAACCCGAGCCTGCCCGGCCGAAAGCTGCTATCACCCACGGCTATAATCCACTCACGGCGTAGGGTGACGGGTGACCAAGACACACGTTAGCAGGTCCGAACCATCAGTCGCTTATAGACATCGAATGGCCGGACTGATGTTGAATCCGACCCATTTAGTCTTTGGCATGCCTGCTTGTGTTGACTGCTGTTCAATGCTGAGTTCAACTCGCGCTTGGCAGAGGCGGATCAACACGAAGATGACAGTACAATACTTAGTTGCCTTAGTTTCGCAGACCATAGCTAGAAGATGACTCGCAAAGAACGGCTCATGTCTCAAGCACGCCTGTCAGAACAAGGCAAGCTTGAGCTTGTCCTTGATTTGAATGGAGATTTGCTGGAAGGCCCAACATGGGATGAGCGCATCCGCAAGCTCCATTTCATCGACATTGACAAGCAGCTCATCCATACTTATGACCCTCACGCAGAGTCAGAACATGGCAGGTGCACGGCTAGTGCTACCATATGGCTTGGCAATATTCAAAACCGAAGCCAAGTCTTGCATGAGCCTCACAGGCTTTTGAACCCTTCTGCGCTGCACTCAGGCACTCAGAAGTAAAGCTGCCAGAGCCTGTGGGCAATATAGGACTTACTGAGGACCCCAACATTTTGTTGGCTGCACTCAGAAGATCCCTTGTACTGTTTGATCTGACCAAAGAGAAGGTTGTCAGGTTAATACTGTGACAAATGCATATGTACCCGATCATCTCGTGCAGAGGCTGTTTGGGTCAAATTATGCATTCATGTGACCTTGTAGCTCATCTGTTTGGCAACTGCCAGTATTGTATCTCAGCGTGACAACAGTGTCTGGACACCATTGCTGCAAGAAAGACATGAAAGCTAAACAGTGAAGGACAACGTAAACTGCAGCTTGACATGAAAAAATTTGCTGGAATGGATGCTGTTCAGCCTGGCAAGCCTGTTTGAGGCATCTCCTTGTGAATAGCTTCAGCAGTCAAGACACCAGCTCACTGTGACCCCCTTGATGCAGTGAGAAGCTCTGGGCTGCCGCCATAGGTGCCCCCATTATGGTTGCTGAACATTGTAAGTTCTCTTTCTCTCTCTCTAATGCAGTGAGATTGCAAGCGTGCCTGAAGAGCATGGAGTGGAGGACTACAGATTCAATGATGGCAAGATCAGCCCTGCTGGTGTGTTTATTGGTGGTCGCATGCACTCCACAGGCGCTCAGCTTGATGGCAAGCACAGTCACTGGTACAGACTGGAGTGGCACAAAGAGCAGAAGAAAAGTTGTCTGGTACAGGTGAGGAAATCATTCCTTGCACCTATTTGTCCAGGAGGGCAGTCAGGGTTTTCAGCAATTTACTGTTTTTGTTCGAGGTTTCCCAAAGGTTGACAAATATGTAGGGCCTTCCTTGCAGCCACCAGAAATGTTCTGTTCTGCCTCCCATGTAGCTTTCAACAGTATTCTGGTCATTTTGTCTGATATAAACACCAGTGTCCAGTCTGGCATATAAGCTTACATTCTGCTGTTGTTGGTCTTTGTACAGCTGGGTCTGGTATGATATAATGACTCTTGTGCAAGTTTGCCCTGTGGGTTATGCAGCTTCTTGGGCCAGACGGAGTCCAACTACCCAACGGACTGGATTGGGATGATAAGAAGGGTGTCATGTACTTCAATGACTCCATCAACAACCACAATGAACCTCCATGCAGTACAATGTGGGAGTACAAGACTGATGACATGGGCATCCCATTAGACACACACCCCAGCAGTGAGCACACCAGGTGACTAAAGCAAGAGCCATTGAGGCGTCTGCTCCAACACCTGGTTGCCGATGGTTTTGCCCTGCTTGGCTGGATGTGCATAGGATGGTTTGTGCGGCCCCACATCACTTGACTGCTTCTTGACTATAGAATGAGGAAGGTACGCAGATGCACATTTAGCATGCAACCTTACACTCACAACTGTGCAAGAAAGAGGAGTTGTGTTCTGCATCCCAGCAGGGAATTGTGCCACTTGTGTTTGGGCTCAATCAGGAGCTTGGTACTCAAGCCCAAAAAGGAAAGCAAGTGCTGCATTGCAGGAAAGTGAAGAGTATGGGGTTCAACAAGGAGGGCGGGGTGCTAGATGGAATGTGCCTTGACCATGAGGGGCGCATCTGGACTGCCCTATGTGGTGGCAGTGCAGTTGTCTGCCTTGACCCTGAGACTGGCAATGAGCTGCACAGGTTAGTTGGTGTTGTTGCAAGCCAGGCAATATGTCTCAAAATGTTGGGCATGTGAACAGTGCACCATGTTTGCTATGCAACTCTTGAACATGCAGCTTGTTTTGTGGTCAAGGTGTGTTCACATCGTCCTGCTGCGTCTGTCAGGAATGCCTTGCAAGTGAGTCATGCTCAGTCGAATGATTGGCTTGATTTATGCAGGGTCAGTATACCTGTCAGCACCCCAACAGCATGTGCTTTTGCTGGAGCTGACATGTCAGTGCTGTACATCACCACCATCAATGACAAGAGCAAGGGTGCTGGAGGCTTGTGGAGCTACCACTTGCCAGGCCTCTCTGGCTGGTCAGCTGCTCACATTGCAAAGCCTCTGTATTGACAGCTGAGTGTTTTGCACCAAAGGAGCTGGGCAACTGCAACAGCGTGCGTGTTATGGATCTCTGTTGGCAGCGTGTTTGTATAGCATAAAAGGTCCTCAGCCCTGAATCTATCCACCCCACCTCCATGATGTTTTCATGAAGACGACAAATGCAGACAGCGCAACTGTTTGGTAGCTGGTAAGAAAAGAAAAGAAAAGACTACGCCTTTCGGCGTCAATTTATTGAGAAGCCAAGTATTGTACCGGGCTGCCCAAAGGTAGCTGGTAACAATTGTAGTTATGTGCACCACATTGTATGCGCAATACACACAACATGCCCATTTGCTGCCATGGAACGCCCTTCCATGAGCTGAACTCAACAAGCTGCTGTCACGAATGGTCGAATCAGATTGCTGCCTACGACTTCAATGTCCATGCAAAAGCAGACTCAACAACACACTCCTGTCAAGAAAAGACGATAGCACCCATTGGTCATGTCCTCTAATGAAGGAGGTTGGTCAGGGTGAATGTATAAACCTACTCACAGACTTCAGCTGTGGACTAGGCAGGCAGCTGAAAACAGTATGATGGGTCATTTGGCCAAGCTAGGTCTGCTATTTCATCATGCATGATACAAGATGGGTTCATTCATTGTGATGTATTCCTAGCAGATTGGTGTCACAGCTCAGGAGTGAGTCCACGCCCTATGCGTCAAGGCTTGCGACTGGGGACGACAGAAAGCAGATTAGTGACACCAGCCTACTAGCTCAAAATTAAGTAACATCGTACAACACATACAATGCCTTACAGGACAAGCTACCCTGAGGCATGCCATCACACAACATTGTCATCTGTCGTAGAATAGCAGGGTGGCTTGACATGCCAGAACATCCTGAAGACTAGCCTGGCGCACAACCTCATCTGATATACTGAACCACAGTGTGTGCTCACCAGCTGCAGCCGGCACATCCTGTTCTGGCTGTACTCTTCTGTACACAGTGTAATGACCGCTGCCAGTGCTGCCACCGTGATGCACCACAGCTGCAGTCAGGTGATACATCATATCATTGCCGTGGAGAGTCCGGGCATGGCAGTCATCTTGCACCTTGTCCTCGATAATCTCAGTTGGACAAGGGGAGATGATAGTCCTGCTGCTGGAGGTGGCAGGTGCAGGGTAGCTTTCATCCTGCTCTGTGTCTACAGGTGACTGCCCAGATTCAGCATTGGCCATTGAGCTGGCTCCACTGACACCAGCATCACCAGATGGGGATGCAGCTGCTTGAGCATGACAGCAAATGTCAGCGCTGCCATCAGCTGCTGCTGCAGCTGCAGCAGCCTTGTCATCATCAGCTTCATCTGCAGTTGCACCATTATCACCACCTGCAGTGGAGTGTGCTTGAGAAGCAGCAGCTGATGCAGGGGCTGCTTCATCACTACCATCAGCATCATCCACTCTTGCTTGCTGATCTCCTGCTGCTTGATGCAAGCCTGTTGGGTTGCCACGTTCCTGACTAATGGCATCTTCAAGCACATCATCATCAATCAGACTGCCCTCTGACATCAAAGAAGAGGCAAGGCGCAGGGCGTGAGACGCCAGGATTCTGTGCACCGGCCCTGCCCTTTGGACACTGCCCAGTCTGCCTGCTTTACCATTGGGCACTCGCCTTGCCAACTTTTCAGCGACTGCTGCTGCTGCTGCTGCTGCTGTGGGTCCTGAACTGCCTTGATGCTTGGATTCGCGAGTGCCATGAGGAGTGCTGAGCAAGTCCCCATCGAGCAAGCTACTCTCTGAGGTGAGAGAAGAGGCCAGACTCAGAGCATGAGATGCTAACAGTCTCTGAACAGGCCCACGTGCAGACTGGTGCCCTATGGCAGCATTCTGCCCAGTCATCAAAGCGTCATCACCCTTGTGATGGTCTGGGGCGTCCTCTGGAGTGCTGTCAGCTGAAGCTATAGCAGCTGCCTGGCTTGCAAATGCGCTAACCGGTGCAAGATCACCATTGCTATACCCGTTCCTGTTGCCAGCCTTGAGCAAACCCAAGGGAGAGCTGTGGCCGGCACTGCTGCTGCTGGGGACAGCTGGGGCATCCCCATGAGGTGAAGCAGCCCTGCTGGTCATGTCAGGGTCATCCTCACTGGTTGTGACAGGCCTGCCAGAGTTGCTTGCAACATCTTCAGCAGCACTGCTAGCAGCATCCTGAGGTGCAGAGTTGCCCTTGTTGGAGTTGCTGGAATCAGAGCCCCCTGGGCCCACCCACTGGGCCTGGGCAGGGCTGGCTAAGGCGGCGTACTGCTGGCTGATACCTGACAAGGGAAGCATGTTGGCTGCGCTGTAGGTGGCAACATCCAGACTGACTGGAAAGTTGACGTGGCCACTCAGCTTGAGATGGTGTCCAGCGTCGGTCCAGAAGGCACGGCGCAGGTGCAAGCAGAGGGTCTTGGGAGCTTTGCCCAGCGAGATGCGCTTCACACATGCTGTTCCATCTGGACTCCACTCAAAGCCTGCATACATGAGCTTGACATGTTATGGGAAATACTGCCAAGCGCTTGTGTTAGGACGCAGCGTTCCTGAGCGCCACCGTGGAATTACTAAAAACGTCCATGCAATGTAAGCAATGCGCACAGCACATCAGACGCTAGTTCGGCAAAACATGGGGCTGTCATGTGATGCAGAATGCAAGTGGGCAATGCAATGTTAGATAGATGTGATGTATGGTGTAGGGCGTTGGCTGAGGGATGATACCACAAATGCGTATGCTGAACAAGCAGCTGCCAAATGGGATTGCAGGGCTGTCAGATTGACAGAACACAGCCCTGGATACAGAATGCTACAGACCTGCGTCTATAGCTAGCTGCTCATAGTCCATATCGGGCCAAGGGGCTGTTCCTTGCAGCAGCCTTTCTATGACATCCCTCTTCTGAAGTTGAGTGTCTGCATCTGTACCAGCACAATGACGACTGCCTGCCCCCTGGCGCTCAGGCGGGTCCCCTTCTTCTGCTGATGTTGAGACAGCAGCCACTGGAGCAGATTCCTCTTCCAGCTGCGCCTCAGCAGGCAGGATTCTGGTTGCAGTTGCCTGCGCTGAGGGCTCTAAACCAGACTCAGCGGGGGGGTCTCGTCTTGCTGCCTTCAGAGCTGATGTCTCTGTGTGGGAAGCAGTTGGTGAGTCCACTGCTGAACTGGCTGGCCCTGATGAATGAGGGAGGCCAACTTTGCCATTGAATGTTTTGAGTGCTGCTCGCAGTGTGCACCTGCATGGCCGGATCATCAAGAAAAAGATTGCCAAACAGACTGTTGATGCATTCATTACAACACTGGCATCAATTGGTGCTGTTTGTGTTGATATTTGATGTGCTTGGGATCAAAGACGTAGAGTGCAACTGCATCCAGCCAATTAGCAGGCACATGTAGCCAATCAGCAGGCACATGTAGCCGATTAGCAGGCACATGTAGCCGATTAGCAGGCACATGTAACTCATTAGCAGGCACATGTAACAACATGCAGCACAGCAACTGGATCAAAGATTAACGTGAGCTTTGCTTGCTATGCGCAGCACTACTGCAAAGCACTATTTCATCCAGGTATGCAATGCGTGATGCCCACCTGGGGCAATGAACTCCATGTACCAGTTCCAGACTGCAGAAGTCAGCCAGGCATTGCTGCAGGTGGGTTTTGTGAGCAACCACCGTCCTCTGCAGCTCAATCCTGTCACGCCTGTTTGTCACCTGAGCATCAAAATTGCCATTGCGCAGGCATAGCAAAACAACTATGGCTTTGAAAGTGTGTGTAGCGTCAAAGGCATGTGCAGTTGGCTCTGTGCATGCAACAGCATGTGCACGATTGCATTGCCTTGCTGTAGCCATGAAGGATATACAAGTTCATGCAGACAGAGCTGCAGATGTTTGGTAATGGAAGGCCACAGAAGCAACATCCGGGCCCATCCATGTAGTGCACACATTGCACAGCCTGAACAGTACACCACCACAGCCAACAGTACTGCCACTGTGGGTTGGAGTTGCCCAGACACAAATGCTCACACACTCTTTAACATTGATCGTACCTTTGTTACCGGCAGGGCCAACGGCAGCACCAAGAATGGGGCATGCTGAGTGGTGAAACTGTGTCGACATTTGACGCACATCATGTCATTGACAGTAGTTCCCTGCAGAGGAGCAGTACCACAGCAAACCCCTGCGATGCTGCCGGAAGCATCATGCCTGACTGTGGCTTTGGCATCTGATGAGGTTGTGCTAGGCTGATGACTGATGTTGGAACTGAAGCTGGAGCTAGAGCTGCTGCTGCTGGCAGAGGTTAAGGGGAGTGATTCGTCATGCCTGTTGGGGAAATCCTGATGAATCACTCTGTGCATTGCTGGCTGCTTGGGTTTACTTGAGCTTGCCGACAGCATAGAGGAGATGAATCTCCATGATGACTGTGCTTGCTGCAAAGCTCTGCCAGGAATTGAGGCTTGTTTGGCAAACTCTGAGGCCAAAGTACTATACAGAAGCTCCAAAACTTCTGCAGAATCGTTCTGCTCGCCATCTATGAGACAGTCTGCAGGGAGGTATTCCCTGCGTGCAATAGCAGGTTGTGACCTTCTGCGAAGGTGCTATGGGATCTTGCCAGTCTGATAGCTTCTCAACACGCGCAAGGAGGTAGCATGGCGTGCAGTGTGAGGGGCTGACGTACCGGAAGGCATCCAAAACGGACCGAGGGCTGATGCTGCCGTTGCGAGGCGGAGAGGCTGGCTCAACAAGAGCATCGAGACACTCGGAGATCGCACTGGCTAAGGGGACGTTATCGTCGGACGCAGCGACTTGGCGCAGGTGCTGTACCGCCGCTGGCGAAGACGCGAGAGCCTGCTCATACACAGATACCGATTGCACAGCATTTTGACGGAACGGCATCACCGAGGGGACGAGGCAATGCAGCATACCTGAAGTATAGCATTCAAGAAGCAAGTGTTACCAAGATTTCGGATGCCACATACGCTCTGCCTAGGCGAAGACATAGTTGGGCTGCAAAGTGACCATTGGCAACTGTCCATGCTGCCAGCGCAAAGTCCAAGTCCAAGTTTGGCCACTTTGGCCGTAACGCCAACATGCAAGCAGGTCAACTTCTTATTTGCAGTCGTACGGGGTGTGCTTGCCCGATATGCACAGGGCACGACAGGGCCTCTGGATTTCGCGGGGCCGCCCCCATCGGACGGAAATTTTTGTGGGGGCTATGCCGCATGCTGTGCGTGCGTTGATGGGGGCGGGTTGGTTCAAGACTTGTTGAAGCTGCAATGTTACTGGCTAAATCTCTAGTGCGTCGTCATCCTTACTCTCAGTTTAAGTACTTTGTGAAAGTAAAGTATTTTGTGAGCACGTCATTCTTGCTTTTTGGCATGCTTGTCATGCACAAGTAGCTTTGCACCTGATTTGCATGTGTAATATTAGTAGCGGTCAAAAGCGCTTTGACGGTGTGCCCGCAAAGTCAGCAACCGACTCTGTCAGTCAAGCGGGCTTCCCACTGGAGCACCAAAATTTGAAGGGGGCAAAGCCCCCTTCAAAAAATGGCATTAAGCTGTTTTGGGGGGGCGCCCCCCCATCAGCCCCCCCATCGGCCCCCCCATCAGTCCCCCCATCGGCCCCCCCATCGGCCCCCCCATCAG
>JAABUK010009065.1_pt1 | contig 13736 bp, 15 predicted proteins | sample 5559141 | NCBI WGS metagenome assembly JAABUK01 (sample SAMN10711869, study PRJNA513367) | rock metagenome | isolation source: Antarctica rocks | place: Antarctica: Victoria Land, Pudding Butte nord | collected 2016-01-03
CCTGCGCCTTCGGCTGCGCCGAGGCAAAGCAGATTGCTATACCCCTCGCTGACAGCTGAACTCTAAAGCTATTCCTTTCAAACTTGATCACGCAATCCCCAGTGATGAGCTGACTCATGATACCAAGACAGTTGGGGATGCAAAGGAATGCTGCAATGTACAGCAATGCAAATGTTTGGATGCAGACTTTTGACTGCTGCTGTATGTTAACCCCGTCATTCCGACGTTTTCCAATGTATCGAACCGTACAGTCTGATATGCTGGGCAGGCGATCGCATAAATTGCTGGCACAAGCGGCTGTTCTGGCAGATTTACTTAGTATAATGTGACATGCGTGGAAGTTGAACGCATCTGATGGTCCGCTGTCATGGGGCCTTTCTGCTCACAAAGACGCGAAGGAAGCACCTTGCTCCTACTAATCCCCTCGTTATACCTTCTCGTATTGCTTCACGCATAGCTCCCCATATTCGACATGTGCAGCAGCAAGCAGCCCTTTGTGTTCCAAATGGTCTAGCTAGCTGCTGCAAGACGTTGACAAGCAGTGTTGTAGCTACAACGCCGCATATAGAGCAGTTTTCACCAGCAAATTGGGCCTTCAGCCCCTGACGCACGTGCTTCACAGCCTGCGAGCAAATCAAAATGGTCAGCATGCAGTCAACACTTGGCATGCTAGGTGTGAGACAGGCTGCACTCAGGCACACTTGTGAGTCGTGATCAGCTTGATATAAGCTCAAGCACACTCATAGGCATATGACTGTGTCGTTAGTGACAAGCATGCCTGGTCTGCATGATGCCTGCACTGCTTCTGAGAGTTGTTCACCACAGGACATGATGTCAACAAGTGCATGTAGTTTTCTGCAGAAACAAAAAAGTTTGGCACATAATGAATGAACTTGGTTTGCTTTAGTGTTTTGCCAACAGGGTCAAGAGCACAGCTGTCAAGCTCTGATATCAATGATGATGTTAGACTTCATCAGATATCATGTTGGTAGCTGCAAGTGGTACAGCGTTCAATGCAATTTGCTTATGCGTGGGCAGCACAGCAGCTGTGCGTTGTCAAGCAGTCGGGGAATCAAGGTGAAGCAACCTGACTGCTCAGACTTGCAAAGCGTATTCTCAGGAGCACTGAACTTCTCATTGTCGCTGGCAGGGCCTGCAGAGCCTGTTGGTGTTATGCAGCTGCAGCTACACCCAACCCTGACAATGGTGACAATGTGCGGCAAGGAAATAAAGCTGGCAATGGACCTCAGTCTGGGATTGCCACTCATAGAGTATGGACCATCACCCAAGCTCTTGGCTGATGGCCATCAATTCATGAGTGGCATCCACAGATCTGGACTGATCAGACTCATGAGGTCTAGACTGAGGTCCATATATGCACAATATTATATACATACTGAGACATACAATATGTGTGTACAGAACTGCCAAGATAATAGATGAAAGCAGCTGCCCAATAACATGATGAAGATGTCAAGAAGACCTTGAGCCAGCATGGCGCCATATGGCCATTCATGCTAGCTCGGGATCACTCACAACATCTGTATCACCTCAGGTCAATCTGCACACTTCTGAGGACAAGAAAAGAGAAGTTTTCGCTTTTCAGCAATCATAACAGGGTCCTTCTTGGGCAGCAGCCTGAAGCAATGACATAGCAAGAACGCAAGGGAAACAGTGGTGTACCACCCTACCTTGTTGCAAGCCTGTGAACCATATATACTGGCATGGCCAAGGGTCATTGGCACCACACAGCTGCTTAAACCGCTTAAACTTTGCTAGAACATGTTTGGCATGGCCATGGACTGTCAGGAGCAGAATATCATGAGTCTACACCAAAGCCTGCAGTGACCAGTCAGTGTAGGCTTTGGTGCCAGATTCATGCTGGCTGCTGCCAGCTGTCTGTGGCCTTGACAGGCCAGCTCTGGGCTGCCGCCCTAGGAGGCTCACGGCATACATGTGTGCTCATGATCCAGCCTTGTCCATCCGTCCAGATTTTGCCAGAAGATTTCAATGAGCTGATGTGCCTTGCGATCATCAGCCTGATGGTGGTCCAGGCTCACCAGCCAGCTCTTTGCAGCCAGGCAATGCAAGGGCAACTGCACGGCTGACTCACCCTGCAAGGTGTTGTTGAATTGGTTACTGAGCCTCATGATGACCTGAACTCTTCAAGAGGTCTCAAACAAGTAGCCTAACTTTTAAGTTACTGATTAGTAAGCAGCATTGATGATATAGCTATATAGCAATGTGAAGTAAATTTTGGTGCCGCCAAATACTTCTTTAATGCAGCTCTCAAAAGGCGTTGGATGACCGCATTGGCAGAGCAAATGTTGGCACTTGTTTTTTACTACTCAGCCAAACTTTGAAAGGCCCAGATTTGCATGATTGTGCTCATCTGTTGCATGTTGCGCAACCTAGCTAGGGCTGGTAGGCAGCAGTCTGCAGGAATGCTCTGCCTCAAGAGGCATAAGTGAAGAAGCATCTGGCTGTTGCGGCTGCCATTGCACGGGCGCATGGATGTAGGTCTTGCAAGCCATTTGCACAAGGGGTCCCTAGGGGGAGTTGTGATGGCAGGCTGGCGCTGAGATTAGTCAGAAGATATTTTCTGCGGATGTATACATGCCATTTTTGAGTGCCACAAGCCTTAATGCCAGTGTTGTAACCAGGGCTACCTAGGCTACCTAGGCCACCTAGGTTAATTTAGCAAACGTGAGGAGACCATTGAAGTGATGGTCTGAGAGAGCACATACAATCAGACTGCTCTCTGCGACTCATTGCACCAAACTTTACTCAAAGAGCAGGCTGAATATCTGCATTCTGTACCTCCTGATCAGGAGATACAGAATGCAGGAATTCAGCCTGCTCTTTGAGTAAAACTGATGATCTTAATGGGTACCATGTTCACTAATGACTCATGCAAAAAAAGCAGCCTTCGAAGCCTTGAATTAATTCAAGAAGCTGCCTTAAGGCTGTCGTGGATCTTGCGCAGGGCAGCACCTCTCACTCCATCAGCCTTTGATTCAAAATCACATGCTCACTCTGCCTTGCCAAGGCTTGGCGGTGACCACCATGTGCATGAAGACACTTCAAGATGACCAGTTGCAAGCAGCAAATGGCCAAAGTTACGTCACTGTCAAAAACAATCTTGAGGTGGATTGCCAAGGCTTCACAGTGGAGACAATGCCAGATGTTGTCACCTTGTATATACGAATGTCGCGCGACAGCATGCATGCACATATGTGTGCGTACTCATATGTTCACGCATATAGATCTTTCTTATGCACATGAGTTGCATGGTGGCCATCATGTGACATGGCCGCTTTCAGGACTTGTGCAATGCGTATGCATGCTCAATGCTGCAGATTCTGCATGCGCATCTACCTCCTCAGGGTCTTAAGCTACTATAGTAAAAATACAGACTCTAACGACAGTTGCTGCAAGAGCTAGCATGCAGCGCTAGCAGTGGCTCTTACAGTTGGTAATTTTTCACATGCGCAGAGTATCCTGGCAGCCATTTGCATGATGCATTCCTTGTCAGATCATCACACACTGGGCCATCACCTCCTTGGAAGCTTGTATAAGGAGCTTGATGCATGCCATTAGCCGATGTGCGCGTCACATTAGTAGTGCCTGCCATGGGACTCATAATCCTAAGGAACTGCGGTGTGATGATCTAATCATCAAGCTGCAGTTCCTTGGCGTTATGAAGCCTCTGACGAGACCCTGGGGGCAGGACTAACTCATCGATAATGATATTCTCACACAAGAACAGTGACCACTGCGCAGCATGCTGCCGAGAAACATCCAGGTTTGCACAACTTGTAAGCTGCCCATGCTTGAAGTTTTTGATGAGACTGCTTTCAAGTAAATGCAGCAGTACTGGCGTAAAACCAGTGACAAACATGCCATGAAAACTCTGTGCATCTCCTACTTGTGAACTTGAACTTGCCAGCAGCAGCGAGGCAAAGTCCAACGTAGAATCAAGCCAGACAAGTCTACACAGACTGAAAAGCTGATACAAAGAACAACAATAAAGCATAAAAATGGGTGTTGTTGCTTTGTAGTAAATTGCAATAGAGCCACAGACCCTAAAAAAAACTATGGGCACATCTGTACAACTAGGAGCTGGAATAGCACAATGTCACAACTACTGAGGGACAGATGTTGCATCTGTGCCTTCTGCAGCACTGCATGCAGGACAGATATTACATTTATAGTGGCCTGCATCTGGTCTGTCTACACAGATGTTGCATCTACAGTGGCCTGCATCTGGTCTGTTTAGACAGATGTTGCATCTGTTTTTGGCTTCTATGGATGCTGGACACTTCTGGTCTGTCATTGCAGTTCAGATGCAGCATCTAGTCTTGTGCATCTTCTTCTCACTGCTCTAATCAACACTTCGGTCACTGCTGACATCATTAGATTTGCTGTTGACACGTGTGCATTTGCATATCTGGATGCACTGTGATGTTCACACTGTCACTGCCCAAAAGCAGAGCTTCTGGATCAGCAGCATGACGTCACTCAGCAGCTTGAGCAACAACAGCAATCTGTGCAGGTGATGTCACTGACTTGTTCCAATGCAGTCTATTGGCCTCAGGTGTGCAACCTCATATGGCCTCAGGTGTGCAACCTCATAGAATCAGCGACTAGCAACACGTTAACAGACTGTCAAGCTTGCCTGATTATCATGTCAACAAGGCTGCTTGTCAAAGGCAGTACACTTGTTCAATAGACTCCATGCTGCTGTTGCATGCAGGCTAAAGTAGCTGAGTCCTGGTAGTCTCCCTGTGAGTCGCAGGATCAGTTGAGCCAGCTCTCCAAGAAGCTGAACATTGCACAAGGCAAGGCTGCAACCGTTGCCAGATTGCATGCAGAGGTGGATGAGCAGCTGTGGCAGCAAGCCACTCTTCTGATCCAGGTATGATGCTCTGTGTAGATGTATAATATGATCGATTGAGAGCTAGACTGAGCGTGCAACAGCCATAGGGCTTGCCTCTGCTCATCGCAGTCAAATGTCGTAGGTCAACAAAATGCAGCACGCACAGCAACACTACAACACTGCATTGCATGTGGTCCACAAGCATGCAATTTTTGTGTGTCTACACAACAGCAAGCTTATGGAACATAGCTGAACCAAATTTTAACTTCAGAGATACAGGGCATGAGAGCAAGGACCTAGAAGGCTCTGCTCCATTCCGCATGCAGCTTCAAGTTTCAAGCTTTGCTGTCAATGTAGCTGCAGCACTAGCTAGTCTATATACATCCCCTGCATGATGGCTTCCCGGCATCCTGCAGAGACAACACTGCAGCAGGCCACAACAGCAGCCAATCAGGCATTGGCGGAAAGGACTGCACTGGCTAGTGGTCCACTACGATACATCACGGGTGAAGGTTGCAAAAATAACCAGGCAGGCAGGAGTTCAGATTGTCAAGTAGCTGTCATGCTGGTGGGAATTTGACATCAGCGCTAGCATCAAGCTGGAAGACAGCAACATCTCCTGTCACAAATAGCCAGCTGTACTAAAAATTGACTGCAGCGGGGGCAGATCTGCCAGCACTGGCTGCAGCTCTTCGCACTGGGAAACTGCTGTCTGTTTGTTAGTGAATGATGTGCTTTGACAGTTGGATAGTCGCACATGTGCTGTCTCATTGAGGACATCAGTTGGATACAATTGCACAATCCAATGTGATAATAGTTCCACACATCATCATATGCTGACACACATCATCACATGTTTGTTCATACTACATAAAGTCTTGCCCAAGAGTCAGATACTTACAGTACCTGCCTGTAAGCAGTCGTACGCCGCAATCAGCGCACCAAGCCAATTGCAAGTTTGCAAACTGAATTGATACGTTGCAAATCAGACTGCACATTACAAGCTCACATCAGCTCTGGTGCTGCACCCAAACGTGCCTCTCAGTGACTATAAGCGAACCCATACAGCTAAGCAGACTTGCTACTAGTACTGTCAAATCTGGTGTTGAGTTTGGAATGCAGAGCAATAATATTATGCAATGTGAGCAAGAGATTAGCCCAAGACAGATTTTCAAGGAGTACCAAAACCTGACGTAACTTGCGAGCCAGCAGCAAGTAATCTCAAGCTTGTGATGGGGTTCCCCCCGTTTTTATCGACGCCGTATCCTGGCTGATGTCGCGGGGTACCCCGCGTAGATTGACGCCGTAACACACCCACTAACCGTGAAAGTTTGAAATTGCGTGCACCACTTTGCCGTCGACACACTGCCTGCGCTCTTGCTGTATGTGGCACTCATCGTGTGCACAACAGCGAGGAACGCATCAAGCAATACAGTGCTGAGCTACACTCTCTAAGTGTGCTGAGTCGGCACCCGAACCAGAGGCTGTGACAGAGGCAGACGCTGTTGAGCAGGCCACGCGTGAGGGCTTCTCTTTCAGCAAGCTTGTCAGCTCCAAAGACAAGCAACCTTTAGCCACAACAGGCAAGCAAAATGCGCTAGGAAGGCTGCTTCCGAGTTCCTTGTGAAGGATGCTGTAAAGTCAAACGATCTGGAAGACAACAAAATTGACCAAGTGGTTCAAGCCCCTGTCATCATCTCACCACATACGGGCATGTTTTGACAATTAGGTTTCGCAGGCCCTGCAGAGCCTGATGGTCAGACTTATGCCACCGGATGCAGAGATCAGCTCAACATAGCAGATCTCCAGCAAAAGGTGTACACCGGCATCACTGCATGTATTTTGTAGCTGATAGTGTCACGTATGGTGTTTGTAGTGCTGTAGCTTCTGCTGTCTTGACTCTGGAGAAATGGCAGGCCTTTTGTTGTGCAAAGCTTGTTCTGCACAAGAGCTTGCACCTTCTGCTATAGACTATACTTGGCAGCTGAAGCTCCCAGGCTGATGCAAAGTGCTGCAGGCTAGTGCCTCATAGTGTGTGGTGCACTTAGGCAAAATTGTATGATTTGCCTCTCATCCTTGCAAAGCTGCATTTGTAAAAAACAAGACACTGCAGCTGCTTTTTGAAAAATGCGCTGATCATGTAGTAGGCTGCGCAAGTGACAGACCATGTACCTTGCAGAACTCACGGCACAGCCAGAAGTGCTGGCTGGACCACAGTCAGTAACTTTTGCTGGTCTGGAAAGCTTTTTGCAAGGCATCTGGGAATGCAACTGCCATTACTATGGTGAAGGCAGTGGACAATGCTGAACAGGTGGGGCTGGCATCTGTTGTGCTGCCTTCTTTTCAGACAAGAAATACTGCGCTGTGCATCCTGCACGCTAATCTACCCTTGCATCTGCCTGTATATTGAGTAAGCACCATTGCATACAACTTCTAGTGTATGTGTGTGCTACCTTCCACTTCACATCAGGTGCAGCTCTGTGTATGTCTTGCACATGAGCTTGAGCTCTGCAGATGCTGCTTTCTGCTGCCGTAGTCTGCAAGCATTATGCATGAAATGCTGTTGTCAATGGTACTATATGCCCCATGTTGCACTGTACGCTTCTGTGGTCATTACTGCATTCTCCCTTCTCAGTAATGCAACACTGTACTTGTAAGGCTTGGAGCAGAGCATGTTGTTCTGCAAGAGGCTGGGCAAGACACACAGTACATACCATGCACAGTTCTGGGCACTACCAAAGGAGCGGACTGGAGTGAAGCCAGCAGCTTTGCTTGGCTTGGAAAGCCGTTTGACCATGCAAGAGCTAGTGGATGATGTCAAGCAGGTCAGGCTGAACGTCACCCTGTGCACCTGATTACAATTGATCGCCATCACCTTGACCCTTTGCATTCCTTGATCGTGTACTAGTGTACACTTTAGCTTACGTTATCCTTTTCTACTTGCCCAGCAATGCTGAGCCTCACGACTGCTGCAAGAGATGCAGCAGCAAGCCAGTGGTGTAGCTGGCTCATTTGCTTGTTACCTTTTTTGCATGGTCAAACATGAGTGCTGGCTTTTGCCCATGTGTGTGCAAGGCCGTATTGTGTTCTGGCCAGGCAGTGCCATGGTCAAGGATCACCCATTAGAGATGATGCCTACTCTGCCTTTTGAGCACTGTGTGCAGTTCGTGTCAGAGCATCTCCCAGAGGAGCTGAGACATTGAACAATGAAGACGGGCCTGTGATGCTAGCCTGCACCATTCTGTTCTTTATTTGCAAAATAGCAAACTGGACAGCTCATTGTTTGTGGACCTGTACTAACAGCAAAGTGGCTGCAGGCACATGCACCTGGAGACAATCCAGCCTCCAAAACGAACAGCAAGGGGCCTGGCAAGAAGGCTGCAGGCTAGACCGAGAAGGCAGAGCACATGCATACGCAAATATGCTGCAGCAGCCACATGTTAGAGACAAGTCAGCAAACCAGCCAGCACTGCCTGAAGTGCAAGGGTTTAGTGATGGTGGTCAGCTTAGTCACAGCTTAGTCACAGCCTGCATGCTGATACACTAGGGTTTGTTAGGGTTTATAGACAAGCAGATGCAGAATCTGTGCAACAGACTAGATTTGAAATCTCCTTTGTCATCAGTTGTGACATCTGGCCTGATATCAGATGTAAAATCTATGAATAGCAACAGATGTAAGATCTACTACTGTATTAGATGTAAGATCTACAGTGCCATCAGTTGCATCTGTGCTCTGTAGATGTAGCATCTACAATACTACTAGATTTTTCGGCTGTCAAGATGCAACATCTACACTGACACCAGATGTGACATCTGTGAACATAGCAGATGCAATATCTACACTGACACCAGTTGTGACATCTGTGAACATACTAGATGCAATATCTGATTGCAAATGTAGTTGTTACATCTATAATGTATGCAAACCAGCTCTCCAGATGTTACATCTTGACAGCCGAAAAATCTAGTAGTGCTACAGATGCTGCATCTGCTCAGCACAGATGAAGCATCTGATGGTGGATTTGGCCACCTTGCTTGTTTGTAGTTGCAGTATCTATGTTTCTCTAGATTTTTTTAGGGTCTGTGGCTCTAGTGTTGAGGCATGGTCGGGATAGCCTTTAGATTCAGGGCTTTGTCCAGCATGCCCCGTAGCAAGTATATGTTGCAACTGAGATGAAAGCAAGTCCCTCAGCAGTGGCACAGAGCATTCGTTTCCAAGGACACTGTTGCTCTAATGCCACCCCAGAGAGACTTGCGCGTTCAGTGCCTGAATATTACGCAGCGTCACCTAATGTGCAGTTGCCCTGTGACAGTTGACACAACAGCATTGCAACAGGCCACCAGTACATAAGGTGACATTGAGCAAGAATAACACATTGTACATGATCAAGTGTGAAATTTCAGGTGTCATGACTGATCAGTGCATGGGCAGCAGTACTTCACTGAAGAGATGCAGTGGGAGCAGAGTCTGGGCATTGCTCCGCAGGTGGGATGCTTAATTGACAACAGCCCAAAGCTGCCATCACGCTGTTGCATGAATCAAGGTCCAGCGCACACTGATTGAAATTCAGCTTATACTGAAAGTGTAGTGCATCATGTGACACTTGCCATGCAATTTGAAAGCACAGCAGAGGCTTGCCTGTGGACACATCACAGCTGCCACTCCTCTGATTAGTCACCCTGCTTCATCTCCGCTCTTCTTTTGCCTCAGGCCGTTGCTCTTCATCCTCCAGCTTAAGGTCAGTACAAGTCGATAGCCCTGCATCGTCCAGATTGGATCAAGACATTCGAGTGGTGGCCAGGTCAAGGAATTCCTTGACCTCGCCACCATAGCAACATCTGTTGTATCTGTTACCTAACAATCTCAGAGTAATATCCAGTTTGCCTCATGACAAATGCAACCACTGACTTCAGTGAGTCTCCAAAACGCACCGGTGCGTTTTGGAAACAGGGTACCCTTGTGAGTCAGCCAATGTGTTGAGTGTATTGGTTGTTCCTTTTTCCCCCGGTTTTGAGGAGCTCACAAGAAAGAAGTAAGATACAGAGAACCCTGACTGTGTAAGTGAAACCGGATCCCGTGTGCAGTCACTCACTTGCACACAAGGTGCCAGTCAACAATTCATGTTGACTTGTTGCCTCAATGCTGTATCAAGACAATATTGTTTTGGCATGCAATCAGTACAAAAGCCCCAGAAGACCCAGGGTGGCCAATGGCCATGAAGAGGACTTATCACTAAAGCTTGATGCATGTGCATCATCTATGCAACTCAGTCAGGCTTTATGTTCCACGTGCAGTTGACAAATCAAAATTTGACAACCATCAAAATGGACATCTTGCACGGTTGAACAAGCTTCAGCTATTTGAGCAATTCTTGGTGTAATACCTGAACGCCCCTGATGGCTTTGTTGAATGCTCCTGACTTGGGCTGGGTTGAGGCCGCCAGAGACATTCTGCATGCCCACAGTGCTGCCGTTGAGCTGCAGCATGGGCTGCCCCTCCAGGAAGGCTGCTGCCGTGATGTCCATGTTGAGGGTGAGACCCGACTGGCAGCCTGCGGGCCGCAGACTCTGGTTGTACTCAGATACCCAGTCCACACCTGCACAATACCACAACAAGGTTTAGTAGAGGCTGAGACTGCTTGGCACCCTGCAGGCCAACGACTCATCCTTTGCAATGGCCTTAGACCTTCATGGCCTTGGACATGATTTCTACGTAGCATATGCTTGTAGCATATGCTGCTAGATAACACATGTATGCATACACATTATTATTCTGTCAGGGTTTTTGTATACACGCTTTGGCTGCGTCTAGAGACAGAAGCCTAATTTCTTGAACAGGAACGGGGAGTTTGCCTCTCCAGGATACATTGCATCCACAGCTGTGATTGCCAGCAAGGCAGCTCAGGACAGTGCAGCGGATGCAACCGCTGCTGCTGCAGAAGTTACAACTGACAGGCAGAGAATTTATACCCAGCATCATGTAGCATGATGCAGCTTCACCTGCAGCTTCCCCTGCAACAACTGGCCTGCTGACAAGTTGCTGCAGTCAGATGGCCTACTTTGTCCAGGGCTGCAAAAAGTGGCCCTACACGAGCTGCTCCTGCTGATGCAAGGGGCTTCTGGCAGGTCAGCTCATGGCCGTGTGCACAGGGCCAAGAGCTGGCCTGCCAGAAGTGATGTGGCCAACAGAGCTGCTAGTGTTGCAATGGCGCACGCGTGATCACCATGCAGCCCTTGAGGGGCTGGCAGCTCTGGTGCCCCACGGTCCTTCAAGCAGTGCAGGTGCATCTGGACCTGGGTGGACGCCAAAAGGCGTAGTCTTTTCTCTGGACTTGGGTCAAGCTGGCCCACAGGCTATGCCGCTGTTCTGTAGGCTCCACCGGCCTAGGCCTCATCAACCCCCGCTGGCCACTGCATTGCAGCATGTGCAGCGTTAGCAGCCGCACCTGCAACAACAACAGCTGTAGCCACCTGCAGTAGCAGCAAAAGCCAAGGCAGCAGCAGCAACGGCAGCAACATCAAAGGCAACATTACATTGGCAGCAGCAGCAGCAGCAATTGCAGCATGCTCACCGGCAGCAGCAGCAGGATACGTCTTTCACAGCAGCAGCTGGCTAGAGACTGCTAGGCAGCAGTGCCTGCCTCAGGAGGCATGAGTGAAGGAGCATCTGGTTCTCTGAAATGCTGCAAGGCAAGAGGACAATGGCACAACAGGCACCTTGGCGCACAGCCTACACCCAATCATGTAAGTCTTGAAATGATTTGATTGCCAACCGGCAAGCTTTGCCACACATAGTGCGCAAGTATTCATTGGTTGACACAAGGGCTTGCTTGTATGGGTTTTCAGCCATCAAGCATGATGTAAATGCAGAAGCTTGTTTGCAAACATCTGGTTTTGTGTGCAGATCTGGGCCAGGGATGAGCTGAGGCACCTGTCCAAAGGGCAGCTGAAGCCTCCTGACACTTTGTTGGATTGCCACTTGAATCTGAAGACTGTGGATGAGCTTTCCCACAACAGTGAAGCTTCACAGGCTTCACAGTTGGCTTTTGAATGTTGATGACAGGTATGGCAGCCATTAGGTATGGGACTGTGCATACACAGATTCATGGCATGCAAGCCATATATGCTGCAGTACAATACAATTGTTTGCCTTGCACCAAGCTGTGAGAACACTGGCCAATCTGCAATGGAGACTGTGCATCTCCTATATGTTTCCAGATGGTATGATCTATCTGAACCCTACATCTCCTACTCTTCTTCTGCCTCAAGCTGGTGCTCTTCTTCTTCAAGTTTAAGGTCTGTAGCCCTGCATTGGTCAGATTGGATCAAAACAGTCCTTGACCTTGCCACCATAGCAACAACAATTGTAACTGTTACCCAACGTTGTTTTACATTCTCAGAGTAGTATCAAGTTTGCCTCATGACAAATGCAACCACTGATTGCAATGAGTCTCCAAAATGCACCCTGGTGAGTCAGCCAGTGTGCCGAGTGTATTGGTTTTTCCTTTTCCTCCTTTAATTGAGAAGCCCACAAGAAAGAACCACAAAACCCTGACTGTACAAGGGCAATGGGGTCCTGTGTGCAGTCACTCACTTGCATGCGCACATAAGGTGCGAGTCAGCAAATCATGGTGACAAGCTGCATCAATGCTGTATTATATATCGTTGGTATAATATTGTGCTTGCGCCCAGACAGTACAAAAGCCTCAGAAGACCCAGGATGCGCATCCTGGGTCTTTACTAAAGCTTGATGCATGTGCATCACTTCTGCGACTCAACCAGGCTTTGTGTTCCGCATGAAATTGACAAACCAAAAGATACAACCATCAAACTTGGACATTTTGTACAATTGAACCAGTTTCAACTATTTGAGCAGTTCTTGAGGTGGTACCTGAAAGCCCCTGGTGGCTTTGTTAATGCTCCTGACTTGGCCCGGGCTGGGGCCGCCAGAGACATTTTGCATGCCCACAGCGCTGGCGATGAGCTGCAACATGGACTGCCCCTCTAAGAAGACTGTTGCCGTGACTCACAGTGATGTCCATTTTGATTGTCCTCAGTGATGTCCATTTTGAGGGTGAGGCCTGGCTGGCAAAGCCGCAGACTCTGGTCAAACTCTGGTGGTACCCAATCCACACCTGCACAATACCACTACAGTGTTCAGTAGGCTGATGCAAAGAATTGCCGTGTGATGTTCCACCACTGTCAACGCTGGTCCGTGTCTGTTCAAGCAGCCAATGCACACTCGTTTGCTTGGCAAATGAGTCTGCATTGGCTGCTTGAACAGATGCAGACCAGCATTCACATGTGACAGGCTTGCCTATGTGGATGTTTCAGCCATCAAGTGCAACGTAGGTGCAAAGCGCTTGTTTGCAAATAATTGATTCTGTGTGCAGATCTGGGCCAGGGATGAGCTGACTCAGAGGCACCTGTCCAAGGGGCAGCCGGTGTGTGCTGACACCTTGCTGGACTGTCACTTGGATTCGTTCATTGCCCTGAGGTCTAGTTTGATCTTTTTGTAGGTGTCTTTCCCGTGTATCAACAGTTCCCCTCTCTTATACTCATTGTAAAGTTTGGTCCCATCTGCATCACCTTCATCCAGGTCTTGCCTTGCTTTGTACTCTGTGCTGCCTGCCGTGTTTCTTCTTCTCTTCCTCTTTTCCTGCGTGTGGGTCTCGTGCTTCCTCTTTTTCTCTTGGCATGGCTGCAGTGCGCTTAGCCTCGTACTTCGTCTATTGAGTGTAGTACAGCGGCCAGGCGAAACTGTTTGCTCCACGTCCATGCCTCTGGCTGACGTGTCGGGATCGGAGCTATCTGGTCCGTCGTCAGAGCTGAGTCGGTCATCTGTGGGGTTGGGCGA
>JAABUK010009067.1_pt1 | contig 13735 bp, 22 predicted proteins | sample 5559141 | NCBI WGS metagenome assembly JAABUK01 (sample SAMN10711869, study PRJNA513367) | rock metagenome | isolation source: Antarctica rocks | place: Antarctica: Victoria Land, Pudding Butte nord | collected 2016-01-03
CAGGGCTCCTCCGGCCTGGTACGGCAAGTGGCACAAGAATCAGGCTAGGTAGGCACGCCATGCTCTATGTCTGGTTGCCAATCACCCTTGCCCTGAACATACTGTGTTTACCAGATTATGTGTTGCCAAGTGCTTTGGTGTCAAGCTCTGGTGACATGTTGGTAACTCAAGTGCTTGCCGTGCCATACTGGTCAGCGGTCCTCAAGGCGCTCTTTAAGCATGCTATCAGCATTTGCTTGTGTCTAAGCGCTTGTGCCTGTGTTCAGGGAGCAGGCAGCAGCAGTAAATGATTTTCGACAGGAGGTACAGAACATGCCGTCCTGGCCTACTCTTCCCAGGAACACCAGTGCCAGCGGTGGTCCAGCTCTCATACACCCTGTCTGGGGGACCAGCACTGCAGACAACCGTCAGCGTCAAGAGCTGCTGTTGCTGTTGCTGCGGAGCGAAGCTGAACGGCTTACTGTGTGGGCCTCACCTCGAGACGTGCTGGACGCAGACAACCGCATACACTTGAGTCAGACCTCTGATCAGGACTGGGGTCGGCATTTGTTGACGGCCTGGGATTGTGATCAGCGCCTAGCGTTATGCTTGCTGGAGCGCTACCCCGCTATCTCAGCTGTCCGACGCGAGCTTGAAGCGCTGGTCTTGCAACATGCGGACGACCCTGCACTGCAAGAGCTCCCGGAAGCAGCCCTGCTGCTGGCGACGCCTGGGGCTGTGTCTCGAAATGCGCCACAGCTGACAAACCTGGCCGTCTGGGCGGTATGTCCGCTGCTGCAGGCGATGGCGCTCATGGCGGGCCAAGCTGGAGCACAGCCTGCTGTCAGAGCCTACTGCATACGCTCCCTCCAAGCCACCAAGCCAGAGGAGGTAAGCAACACCAACACCTTTGAGGATCAAGCTGTGCTGTGGTGTCATGCTAGTGAAGTGTCCGCTGACATACAGCTTTGCATGGCTGATCACGAGTGGTCAACTGTAGATGCTTGGGATGAAGGCTTCTTTTTGTGCAGGTGGCTTTCTTCCTGCCTCAACTGGTGCAGCTCCTAAGAGGGGATAGCAATGGCATGATCCAGCGCTTCTTATTCACAGCAGCTGGCAGATCCAATGTCTTTGCATACAACCTGGTCTGCATCCTCAAGGTACTTACAGCTCAATGCAGTTTGCTACTTGTTGTTGTTGGATGGCTAAGCCATTTTGCCTGCTGCATCAAGCACTGCACCTGTTTGCGCCGCAGCTGCCTGTGTTGCAGCTACTTGTACTGCCAAGTCTGGCTGCCCCATGCTTTGGCTCAACAAAACCCATGATCAAAGTCAGTAGTGCATGTCAGCCTGTATCTGGACTCACGGTCATAAGCAAAGTTGATGATGCTGCAGTCTGAGGCAACTCCAGGAGAGGATGAGATGAACCCAACAGTGAAACGCTCTGGCTGGCATGCCCCTGAAGACACCGGCCTCTGGGCCATTGCAGACAGAGTTGCAGCTGAGGCATGTACACTCATCGTCAGCATTTCTTGAGCTGCAACTTGTCGGCTGTTCATCCCTGCACTTGTTGATGTCAATATGCTTAACATAGACAATACAGCCAAAAAAGCATCCTAACCCCTGAAGCTTGTCTTGCTCAGGCACATGTAGTTGCAGTTCCTATGGATGCATCGGCTGCTTGGTCGTATGAAAGTGTGGGATTGCATGCCTGATGATGAGAATGAGGTTCTGCAGGTTTGGGAGCATTTGCCAAATGACCGGGAGCTGTTCCTGAAGGCAGAGCAGGCCTTCTTTGATGAGGTGACTCAGGTCTCAGGCAAGCTATTCCCTTTTCCCAAGGATGAGCGCAAAGCTCAGGCTGTCAAGATCCTCAAGGGAATCCATGTTCCTCGCAAGGTAAAATTGTCCAGAACCACATGTACAACAATTTGTCACTCCCATTTGGCATGGACATTAGGGCTTGCGCAAGCAATTGCAGCAAGCATATTGGCATGCAGCGATCCTCCCTCAGCACGTTTCCCAAGACACAGTCCTTAGAATATCCATCATGACGCAACTGTTGCCATTTGCCACAGTCTTTTGTTAACTAAACATATATTGACCACAAGGCACTTTGTAAAATTTGTGCACATACCAATGCATCCTTTCAATGTGATGCAAATGTTGCAGCTGCAGCTACCCTGGTTGCAAGCTGGCTCCCACAAACAGGTTGCTGGCTGTGCAGGACTTGTACCTGCCCACCAATCCTGAGTCAAGAGTGATGTCCCTGGTGCCAGAAAGTGGGCAGCCCATGCAGAGCGCTGCCAAAGTGCCCCTGCTGGTCAAGTTCAAGGTGGAGGAGTCCCTGGGGCTGGGAAGACCCCCAGAGACACGCCTGCAGGCTTGCATCTTCAAGGTTGGGGATGACTGCAGACAGGACGTTTTGGCGCTTCAGGTGGATGCACTTGTCAGACAAGCTGCTTGTAATTGAGCAGGCCAACCTTCAAATCCAGACTGTTGTTTGCTTGACTCTCACTTGTTTGCATGCAGCCAAGAGAGTGGCAGCCACCTGCTTTTGCCCATTTCTGACGTACAACATGGTATTGCCTGAATAGCTGCAACAGTTCAAGCATTCCTTTGTCAGTGGTGCAGACCAATTATTTGCTGCAAGTGTATCTGCGCATGCCTTTGAGCCCAAAAACCCTATTCCTGTTGCCGCCATACTTGCAGCAAAAGTGCAATATCTACAGCGCTCTTGAGCATATGCTTTATTGGGCATGGAGGCCTGTTCAGACAATGTGGATGCTTGCTTATCGATGCACTGTGGCTACTTGCCTGTCAAAGCAGTGTGGATGCTTGCCTGTTGAAGAAACGTGGATGCTTACCTGTTGAAGCAATGTGGTTGCTTGCAGGTCATTGGTCTGCTCAAGGATGCTTTCCAGAAAGCAGGCCTGGACCTATACCTGGCCCCCTATGGTGTCTTGCCCACTGCATATGAGTGCGGCATCATAGAGGTGGTGCCTGAGGCCAGCAGCCGCAGTGCCCTTGGTGAGACCAGCGATGCAGGGCTGTATGAGATCTTCCAGAGGGAGTTTGGAGCGCCGGGCACAGAGAGTTTTGAGATCGCCCGCCATAACTTCATCCTGTCCTCTGCAGGGTGAGACATAGCAGCAATGCTGTTGTCACTTGCATGCCTTGCACATAAATGAATGTTTTCCATTCAGGCTCTTGACACCTGGTCTCTAACCTTTGTTTGGTTAACTCCCCCGTGCTCCTTCTTCACATGTGTCTGATGCAGCCTACTTCTAAGTGCAAATTTGCATGGGTCATGATTACACAGAAGCTGGCACTAAGCTATTCAAACTCATCACTGGACCCTAACTTTGCCAAAGGTCTCTGTTATACTTGGGCTTCTTTTTTGGCTTGAATCCAGCCCTGCGAACTTGCAAATGGTATGTAAAATGCTCCATGCTACAGGTACGCCATTGCCAGTTACTTGCTTCAATCCAAGGACAGGCACAACGGCAACATCCTGATTGACACCCAAGGCAGGCTGGTCCACATCGATTTTGGCTTCATCCTGGAAATCAGCCCTGGAGCCAACATGCGCTTTGAGAGCGCTGCCTTCAAGCTGAGTCACGAGATGACGCAGCTCCTGGACCCCAGTGGCCAGCGCGACTCCTCCCAGTTCCACCTCTTTGAGGAGCTCTGTGTCAGAGGCTTCCTGGCGGTCAGCCTCACCATCTGCTTGCTAATGCTGTCTGCCTTCTCAACACCTGTTACTGCCCATCATACTGTTATGCTTTGCCTGTCATTTAGCTACTAGAAGGCAACACATTGTGATACCTACCTGTTGTATCCTGATACGCAAAGTGTTGCCACAGGACTAGGCAGATGCGTGTTCTGCCAGCAAGATGACTGACAACATGACTGAGTCCTATTCATGCTCAGCATCTGCATCTCTGCCTTGCCAGCCTACGCTGAACTGCTGCAGCTAGAGTCCCGTGCGCAATGCCATCGCTGCTGTAGGCACGCAGTGTGGCAGAGGGAATTGTGGCCACAGTCGCGCTGATGCAAGAGTCCCGTCTGCCTTGTTTTGGCAGAGGCGCTCCAATCCCCAACCTCCGCAAGCGCTTCCACCTGGACATGACAGAGGCCAAGGCAGCTGCCTTCATGCGCAGCACCATCCTAGATGCTTATGACAAGGTGATAGCAACTTGCTGCACACCAAAAGCTCTCATACATTTATTAGTTGGCAATGATAGTTACTCACTGACTATGATCACGTGTCAAAGGCCTGTGTGAAAGTGCACAACACCTGTTGCAACCACAGCACGGTATCTAGCTCTTCATGCGCTATGCCAAGATAGGCAGTAGCCTGGCATGAATGAGTGATAGCACCACTGGCAAGGCTGATTGCTGCTGACATCCGTTTTTATGCTGTTTGCAGTGGACCACTGGGGTGTATGATTTCATTCAGTACATGCAGAATGCCATTCCTAAATGATGTAACAGAAGGCTTGATGCCTGCGCGGGATGCCTTGCTCCCGTCTTGGACTCTAAAGACCTGCCAAGCTCCACAACTGAGATAAAGCCAGGATTTAAACTGGTTTTGGGTTTGCCATGACATGGCAGCCATGTGTCTTCACTTACAACGTGACTGTATATGACAGCAGCATGTCAGCATGTACACCGTACACCATTCTCCAAAGTTTGGAGCAAAAGCAAAATGTTGATGCTCGCTGTGTAGCCCTGCACTACAGGCCTAGCTAGAAGGGCGGTACCGTCATAAATTGGGGGGCGTGAGGCTACCATAAACCCTCATACATTCGCAGCAGCCTTGATGTGTGACACGGCCCATGTTTCAGGCCTGTCGCACTGTGGTTCAGAAAAGCTTCAGCTGAGCCTCTTCATCATCATGCACACGCATGGCGAGATGCCCGCTCTTCCAGCTAGCGTTTGGAGGCAGGTTTGTGCCCATCTAAGCCAACCAACCGACAGACTCAGCTTAGGATGACCAGTAAAGCCATATTTCACTGTTGTACCGGCACCAGCTTTCCCTATACAGAGTGCTGGGACGCCAACGACTTTCTCGCGGTGGCCGAGGAAGCAGGTCAAGGGCATCAGCACGTCAAGCTTACTGCCGTCGCAGCTTGCCGGGAAGCGGTGTCCTTGAGGAGCCTTGTTTCTCTTAAACAGATGGAGCTTATGTACGGGAATGATCAACCTGGTCCTTGGGAGTTTTAGGCCAGTATGAGCTCAGCTGTGTGCCGAAGGGCGTCACATACTTGGAAATTGTGTGCAGCAACTTGCCGCACAACACACCGCACATGACCCCCCCTGATTTGGATCTGAGCAGCCTCAAGCGCCTCTGCAAGCTGACCTTCCTTGACATGACTTTTACTCGCAAACGGGCAGAGAAAGGTCACCCCTGCGCAGTGGTCTTCTCTGCAATCTTTGCCTTCTCTCCAAACACTATGTGTGACACATGCGCATTTGCTGAGTGAGTTGTGTATAACATCAAAGCTGTTACATTTGTGTTTGTGTGATTGCAAAGCTGATTGACAGCCGGTGGATTTGACCGCTTGTGCAACCTTGACTGATGTAGTTTTGGGTAAAAACACTTTTTGTGTGCAGCTGCCAAATTCAGTGCAGCGGCTCAAAGTTGACTACATGGGACATGAAGTTGATTTTTAGCAGTTTTGCCAGCCTCTGATGCAGTTGCAGGAGTTCCTGTTTGACTATCGATATCATGTTATTGGGCAGAGCTGGAAAAACATTGCCTCTTCCATCCCTACCAATCACATCAACCATGCTTCAAACCTTGACTTCAGTACCCAAACATCACATAAATTGGGGTTGTGTATCTGAATATGCCAAACTACCTGAGATGCAAGCTTTTGACTGTCTTTCTGAAATTGGCAAGGTGAAGAAGCATAGGTGTAAGTTGTCTAGCAGCTCATGTTGGGTGTCACAGCAGGATTGTAGCAAAATCACTTTCCACACCAGATTTCACAAGTAGACTCATGAAGACGTTACATGCTGATTAGTCGCCTTGAGTGATCTGCATCAGACACCTTACAGAGAGATTTATTCGCTGTGTGGGCTATCAACAGCATGTGGCACCACAACATCTCTGCTGAGGTAGGATGGACTCGGTGTGTAAGCTTTACTACAACTATTGTTGGGAAGGTCAATATTGCAACTGCATTTCAAAGCATTGCGCAGCCTATCACGGCCTTTCCTTGACTGCATATTTTAGCTGGCACAATATCTGTGTGATCCATCCATGTTACAAAGCTCTGCAAATCAGTGTATGGTTGGGAACGTGTATGTCAAGTCCAACCTTCTTTTGTAAGCTTGAGTCTGTTCTGCATTTCGGAGGTGATGGCAGTCGACAATGATGGTCAAGGCTGACAGTCCTGACGGCATGAGGGCACGCACAACATATGTAGAGCTGAAATTCGAGGGTGCATCAGTGGTAAGACCTGTAGTATATATCAACCCAGAAGATTGGGTTTGTCAGCAATTGTATGAAATGTGACACTTCATACATGAACAGACATCAAAATACATATCTAGAGAAGCGCATGTTCATTTCACGTCAGCTTTTAATCTGTGAGCAACACTGTCTTTGCAGCTGGGCAATACTAGGTTTGCCCACAGCCCAATCACACACCCCCATCATCATGAAGAACACCTAAAACTTTACTACTTTGAGCTTGCTCTTTTTTTGCTTTGCTGCCTTGCCCATGCCATCTGCAACAACTGATTCAGTGACTGAGTCTTCAACTGGCTTATTCTTCTTCTTCGCCCCTTCATCTTCTGCAGCATCAATCTCTATTGCAAACTCATCCCCAAGATCATCTCCACTGGGCAGATGGGTCTTTGCAGACTTTCCTTGGGGTTTGCCAGCATCTGGTGCCTTTGCAGGTAAGGCCTGCATGACAGACTGCCCTGTTGCGCTCTTGTCAACCTCACCAGCGTTGCTGTTGGGCTGTGCTTTGAGTACAGCGTCTTGATCCAGCTGATGTTTCTGCTTCTTGGCGGACTTGTCTTTCTTGCCAGGGACCTTTGACGGCTGTGACTCCGAAGCCTTGATGTCAGTTTCTGAGGAGGCAGTGATCCCAGATGCAGTCAAAGCCTTCTGCACTGCTGTGGTGAGCTGAGCACCAATCTGCATGCATTCAGGCTGGTTACTATGAGATTGCTGGCTAGCAGGTTCAAGTCAATGGTGTACATGTTGATGTTGCCTCCTGATGTCTGATTAGCTGCACTACATATCTGGACAAACTGTACTATGCAGAATCTTTATACAACCGCATTAGTATGATAACAGCATACACGGAATTGACTGACACCAAAAGAGGTTGTAAATACAGGCAAGGTTTAGAAAGACTGTCATACCTGGTAGGAGGTCTTCTTAGCAACCTCGCCAGGGACAGTGCTGATAGCCAAGCATGCTTGGGACTTGTGTGCATCCCGGGGACCCAACTCAATGCGCACCTTCACGCCCTTCTGCTCCCTTCAGGTTTGCAGGCCCAGCGTTGACTTTCATTGCATTGTACAAGCATGTGTGCTGCACAGCAGCGCTTACAGCTATTGCATGCAACCAATCAAGCAGCCAATGCCAGGATGTTTATATGGCTTTATGCAAACAGACTTTGCGTAAGAAGTATGCCAAGCTCATGAACACAATCACTGTTGCCTCTTGAGATATAACTCCTCAACAGTCTTTGTGCCAACGCATGGTAAAGACGTTATGCATGCTGAATGGCCTCTGCATGTTCAGGCTTGACTGTGGCAGCACCAAATAGCCACTCACCAGTATCTGTACTTCTGGCCAGGCGTGTCAGCATTGGTGGTGTCAAGGCCAACCTGGATGCCCACTTCCTGCAGCTGCTGCTGCACCTGCTCTGCTGCAGCCACTACTGTTGTCTTCTCATCTGCCTTCTTGTTCCAGAAGATGGGCACAATGATGACCTGCAGCAGATTTTCAGGTTCACATGCACACTTGTGGCGGAAGCTGCTGAGCCAGGATGATACATGTCTCAAGATCCACCAGGCTTGATTGCAATGTACAACTGGCATGAAGACAAGCAGGAAGCAATTGATGAGTGTGACAGCACTTCTGTCTGCAGGGTGCAAAAGGAAGCATCACTGTGAACAGCATATCATCCATTGGCAAACAGACAGGAGGTGTTTGCCAATGGTTGATATGCTGTTGCTATCATGGTAAACTTTTGGAGTGATGTAAGAATGTGTCACCTGCACATCTCCTTCAGGCCGTGTGCCTATCTCCTCTCGCTGAGGGGCATTTGATTGCTGCTGGCTGCCCTGCTGCTGCTGTTGAGCTTTTTGAGTGGCTTGTTGATGCGATTGTGAGCTTAGCGAAGTTGTGAAAGGCGCTGAAGCTGCCTCTGCCTTGACGCTGCTCTTCTTTGCCTTCTGAGGCTTGTAGGTTTTGCCCTCTGCCCGCAGCTTGAGTGCAAGCTCCTGAGCAAGAAGGTCTCTGGCTGAGCAGCTCAATGTATGCGAGATGCGCAGACACCATGTACAGGCAGCATGCACAAGCAGCGTGCACAGGCAGCGTGCACAGACAGCACGCTTGCAACACCTGAAGCAGCTCAAACACAATATGCTACAGATTCAACGCCCTTACCTGCTTTTGTCGCTGCAGCTGCCTCCGAGCTCGTTCTGCCTCATCCAGATTTTCATCGGTCCTGCTTAGGGTGAGTATGGTTAGACAACGCTGGTCATGAAGTAGCAGGCAAGACGCTGTCCTACCTTTTGCGCTTTCGTCGGCTGCTTTGGCTCGCAGTCTTTGCCACGGGTGATTGCGCTTGCGAACTCATGAGAAATTTTCCGCGATAACCTCTCAATCACAAAACAATGAGTCGCTAGTCTGGTCGCTAGTAGCAGACTCGCCTATCAAGCGTCCGCGTAACGCTTACTGGCGAAGAGGAATTACAGCCACCACAGTTAGCACCTTAAAATCTAATGAATAATGAATGAATGAATGAATGAATGAATGAATGAATGAATGAATGAATGAATGAATGAATGAATGAATGAATGAATGAATGAATGAATGAATCTGCTTTACTAATAGGTTTGCACGCGGCGGCACGTGTGTGGATATCCACAGAAAGCTGATACATCATCTCGCGGCCGAAACTCAAGACAAGGAGTCGAGTGTCCGGCGCGATGCCCCACGGCACTTGAGAAACAGCTGGTGCTCTTAGGCCCGCGCGTAAAATGCTTGCTAGACGTCGTTACTGTGCAGCGGCAACTGTGCTGACTGTGCTGCTCTGCAGCTCGAGCACTGAGTGTCAAGCAGTGCAGGACATAGACGACTTCACAACAGCGTTGGCTCATCTCGGCCAATCTCACGTGAGCTTTGAGCACGCGAAAAGCCGAGATGAAGTCACGAATCGCACGGCAGGCAGCAGCGAGACTGCGACAGAAACAGCTGAAGACTCACACCAGCAGCTGTACACGAGCGGCGTATCAACTTACAGCAGCAGCAAACTATTTGAATATCTTTTTGCCAAAGAAGCGAAGCCTTTATCGCACAAGCCGTTATGGCCGCTCGACAGCAGGGATTGGTGGACGCTTGGCATTGCCACGCTAGCAATCTTTGTTGCAGCAGGTGGTGGAATTGGTGGAGGCGGTGTACTAGTGCCACTGTATGCCAGCGTGCTAGGTAGGTTAAATTGAGACCGGTTTTGATTGACCTTGTTTGACTTGCACAAGAAAAAGTTCAGGCTAGTCTGCAGTCCAGCTGCTGTAGCAGGCTACCAGCAGTGAGTGATTTGGCAGCAGCAGCAGCACAAGCAGCAGCGGCAGCAGCAGCACAAGCAGCAGCGGCAGCAGCAGCTGCTATTACCAGTTTAAAAAGCCTGGTGCTGATGTGCCTGCTTTGGTGCAGCTTCAGCCGACTTCAGAACAACTGCCACGCTCTCTGCATGCTATGTTTGGCAGAAGGCAGGCTGGTTGCAACTTTCAGATCCTTGCTACACTGCCAATGATACCTGCAGAACCCTTCAGCAGTGACTTTAGCATATAACAGCAAACTAAGCAAGCTTGTAGCGCTGCAGAGTTTGCATGAAGCCAACCCTTCTCGATTCTTTGCAGGGTTTCCAGCAAAGTACGCTGTTGCTCTTTCCAACTTCACCATAGTGGGTGGTGCTGTGGCCAACCTCTTCTTCAACATCAACCGGCGCCACTCCTTCAAGCGTAAGCCCCTGATTGACTGGGACCTCATATTGGTCATGGAGCCATCCACCATTCTGGGTGCGGTCATTGGCGGATACCTCAACAAGGTAACTGATACGCAACTCACAGCAATTCCTTCCACCAAGTTTTTCTAAATGATATCATATGCATTGAGCATGGTCTGACTGCATCTGTACTACACGCGATGATAGCATGAGTATGTCAGCCAACCTAAACATAGATGTTGTCATGTGCTGTGAGTCTGCTAGTTGCCCAGGCTGTTTGCTTGTAGCATGTCACAGTTGATCTGCCTTGTGAGTGATCATATGCTAGACTTCCTTATCACTGGCTGGCTTGCCCTGGACAAGGTTCAGACAACCTTCATGTGTGCTGCCCTGCTGACTACAGGTTTCTCCATCATGGCTTGCAGCACTCCTCCTGGCAATACTCATCACAGCAATCACATGGAAGCTGGCCACCAGGGCCAGCATCACATGGCGCCGGGAATCTGAAGGGCTCGCAAAGACTCAGCCTGCCTCAGCTGCCCTTGTACCTGACGTGGAACAGCCCTTGCTGACTCATGAAGAAAATGGGGAAGCATCACATGCACAGGGCAATACGGATCTGTCCTCAGCGCCTGCTAGGGCAATAGCCCCTGTTGCAATACCATCAATAGCAATTCAGTCCACAGATGATCATGATGATCATCATGCCCACAGCCCCATGGCTTATTCAGCTGTGGGATCCTTCACAGTGGGAAGAAGTGCAAAGCCCAGGTACACTTCATGCAGGCATCGTCTTGCTGACCATCCTGTTCAGCTGTGCTAGGCACAACGTGCAGTCAAGTTAAGACAGCTGTAATGCCTAGGGCATCAGCATGAGCAGCCGCGTTTGCTGTACAAATGATGCACGTGTGAGTGTTCCTGTTGTGTTTCCATCTGTTGCTTAGATGTCCCCCTAGAGGCTCAAGATGCTTTGTGAACTACCACCAGACATGCTGACCAAAAAAACAAATGCAGCTTTGTTCTATGTTCTGCTTGCAACTGATGTCAAAATTGGTGCTGTGGAACACAGGTGACTTTGAATGTGGTATTTATCATTGCCAGGCTGCAATTCTACTGCAAACAGGTCTGTCTCTTGGGCTGTACGTTATCAACATTTGGCTGCAAGTCTGCAGGACTGAGTCTCCTTCTGCAAGGGTGGGCACCACAAGCGCTTTCCACCAGGTCTTTGGCACAACTTCTGGCACGACTTCTGGCACAACTTCTGGCACAACTCCTGGCACAAACTCTGAGTCAACTTCAGCCAGCAGCAGGCGTGGGCTGAGTCAGCACACCCAGTCAGCCCTGATTAGTACTGGGCAACATCGCCTGGCAGCTAGTCTGTCTGATCTGCCACAGCTGCCAGAACATACTGAAGGCGAGCAAAACACCACACTACTTGCATACACTGCTGGCCTCGATGTACATGCCTTCTCTCTGCATGTTCAAGACTGCTTTGGAAAGACAAGACTTGTCCTGCATGCACCTAGCTCATCATGATCTGGAAAGCGTTGTTGATTAATGTGCATGCCAGGTTGTGATTTAAAAAGTGTCTTCATCTGGAAACCAATCACACATTGAAACAGTCTGCCAGAGATTGCAGAACACACTGCTAGACCAGGCGTATGCATACCCAGCAAGCTGTGCACGCTTTACCATTTGAATCACCCTCAGCATGATGTGCATGCTGTGCAGGCAGTGAGCAAACTGAGCCTCACTCACCAGTTCTGACTCTCCACAGACTCAGCCAGGCAGCCGGATTCCCGGCTTCAGACGCACCCTCAAGCTCTGTGCTGGTACCTGCTGATGCATCAGGTCTACAGAATGGCTCTTCACATCCTGAGCAGGTGACCTGACTGATTTATGCATGCAGACACTACAAACATCCTGCTGCTGCGTTTGGTGATACCAGGCACGCTTTTCCTGTCAAAAGATGACCTGTCCCTTCTGTGTTTTCTTGTTGAGGTTACACCTGCCTGAGTTTAGGGTCTAAACTTCACACATCCAGGCAGGAACTAGGGTTTAGAGCATGATTCTGTTTTAATATGAATCAATGCCGCCTTGGCGTCAGACAGATGTTATCATGCTTTGTTGTCCTGGTCCTGTGTATACATGCAAGGTTTTGGATCCTCCTTAATGTGTGCATGAAACTATTGACAATGCAGTTTGCTGGCATTACATGATTCTGAGTGAGACTGATTGACTGCTGTTGCATCTGTACAGACTGGAATTAGTCAACAGAGGCCCAGCACACCAGAGGAGAAGCACCTACAGCAGCTGCTGGCTAAGGAATCTAAACAAGTCCCAGTAGCAAAGTTGGGAATCTTGCTTCTGCTGTTTGCTGGTAAGGTTGTTTGCTTTTGCCATGATGCGCGGCCTTGTATTGTGCCATTGCTGCGCTGCTGTGCTGTGCTGTGCTGTGCTGTGCTGTGCTGCGCTGCGCTGCGGGCTCCATATGATGTCTGTTGTATCGTACACAGGTAAAGGAGGGAGATGTGCTTGGCTGAGAAGGCCTTCTGACGCTGCTGCCCCTCTTTTGAACCTGCATTCAAAGCTGACATGGCTATCTATTCTCAAAACACAGTGGCGTCCTCAGGCTTTGTCAACTCTGTAGGTGTATTGGTGACAGATCTGGGCAAGGACTATGTACGGTGTATCAGCTTGGCTTACTGGGGCATTGTGCTGTCAGTCATCCCCTTCATCCTCGTCATCACCCTGGCAGTCAGGGCGCACCTGGTCAAGTGAGCACCTAACCTTTTGGCACATGCCACATGATCACACGCTGCACATTCCAACATTCGAAGCAGAAGACAGTGTTGAATGAGTGATGTTGCTCAGTGATGATGCTCACTCAGGTAGTCTCAATTGGTCATGGCTGATGGCACATAATCATTCACCACACATCATCAGGTAGCAGGTGTTCAACTGCATCTCAGTAAAGCAGCATGATGTGCAGTATAATTGATAATCTTGACAAATGTCACCAGGTAGCAGGTGTTCAAGCTGCAACTCAGTAAAGCAGCATGATGTGCAGTATAATTGATAATCCTGACAAATGTCATGTTGGGCATTCTGAGAGAAGCGTCAGTCTGTAGATTCAGCCTGGACATATGTGCAGATGATCTGAATGTGCTATGACAAGTGTTTCACCTCCTCAACCGCAAACGTCATCTTTTTTATATCGCAAATTGATTTGATGTCCCACATTACATGCAACTCCTCTGAATCACCATCAATCTTGGTGCCATGGGTGTCTCAAGTCGGGCTTCTTATGTGCTCACAGTGTGATTATCTCGAGATGCTCAGACTTGTAGCTGAGTCCTATCAATCAATATCAATCAATATATATTTACTGTCCTTGGTGGCAACTGGGACCCAACAGACAACAAGTTCAGTTCAGTAAATTCACACAGACAAAATTTGCTCCCTACATGTAGCTCAGTCCTATCTTGGCTGAAGTCCTTGCCATGTGCATGTCTCATGACTGAATGCTAAACCTCAGTCACATCTGGCTCC
>JAABUK010009068.1_pt1 | contig 13733 bp, 15 predicted proteins | sample 5559141 | NCBI WGS metagenome assembly JAABUK01 (sample SAMN10711869, study PRJNA513367) | rock metagenome | isolation source: Antarctica rocks | place: Antarctica: Victoria Land, Pudding Butte nord | collected 2016-01-03
TTATCAGGTAGCCTTGCACTGACTAGCCTTGGGTAGCTTCTTGTGCTGCAAGAGGGCCATAATACGAACAGACTGATGATGCACAGTCAATCACTTCATTTTTGCTGACCTCCTCTGGTAGGTGACATTTTGAGCTTATCCCACTTATGTGGCTGATAGTAAATTTGCTGAACCACATTGATATCACAAATGGTAAGTAAATACTTTGCTGCACTTCGCAGACTGGCTGAGATGACATCATTGGCAAGCCTGTCCCTTGATAAGCTGAGGGCTTTTCAGCCATGCTGATGAGTCAGTAATGACAACAATGCATTGCATGGCCTAGACAACAATGCATTGCATGGCCTAGACAACAATGCATTGCATGGCCTAGACAACAATGCATTGCATGGCCTATCTGATGAATGGAATTAAAGTGGGTGTTTGCGCTGCATATGTTCTGTACGAGTTGCCAAAAAAGCGCTGCAGCTGCTGTTCTTCTATAGCTATACGCTCTGAGAAAAACTTCCAAGCCTGCATGCCAAAACACTAAGATCTTGCAATCGCAGCTGAGTCTACATGGTACAAGCTCGTTTCATGGGCAGGGCCCTTGAGTCTCTTGCAAAAGTACCAGCCGCTGCTTTATGAGCTTGCATACTCACCACAAAGCTGAAGCCTGTCAGACACACTGGATTCATGAGCAGCATCTGGGTGCCAATTACCCAAATGAACCAGCCAAGATAGCCAGGGTGCCGGCAATACCTGCAGCACATGTGGCCATTAGGGTTATACTGGCATATATGCTTGTGACAGAAAGCGCTTGCAGTCGCAGTATACTGCTAGTCAGGATTGGACAGCACCAACCTATATATTCCTTGTGTGACAAGGACATGCTCCTGGTGCTTCTCAAACTTGACATCATGAGTAAAATTGTGTTTGGCAGTGACCTGCATTCACCTCCCATCACTACCTTGCACTACATGCATCGCGACACGTTTGATGTGGCTTGCTGTGCATGTCACCATGGCTGTTTTCCTGATGCACTCGCCAGTCACAATGCCAGCAAGCCCAGCTCTGCTGATGACCTGCAGGAGAGCTGATTTGTCTCAGCATACTGCCACAGGCGCGAAACTCGTTACGGCCTGGATGCAAACGAGCTACCTGGAACTTGATGATGCTACAAAATCTGATTTCAAGCCAGTACTCTAGGCAAGCTAGCAGCATTGCGATGCAGTAAGGCTCGCTGATCAGCCATGCTACGCCGACAGAAGCACGGTCACAACATGACGATTAGCGCTTGCCAGCATACATCCGGTGGGCAGCGAATCGCAGCTGGAATGCCGGCTTCAAACTCACAGCGCCTTGACAAGTCCTTTCTCATGTATACACTGGCCAACAGAAACTCCGAAAAATGGAAAAAGGCCACTGCTGACATGAAAGTCACAAAAGGCTTCATCCTGAGCCTTTCAGACGGCCTCACATGTCTTGTGCGCTGGAGCGTCCGATGCAAGTCGCAAAGCTAGTCATGAAACATAACTCAACGATGGTTCCGGAGCGATGCAAACAAAAACGGAAAGTAAATGGGTCAAACAAGTGTTGCAGAGCAATGTGGCCTGAGCATTGTGCTAGCCAAGCGCACCCGCAACAAGTCTGCGTGCCTTCAATTCTAGTCTTGAGCATCCGGGGGCTAAGCTTCGTCCAATTGGAAGGAAGGTCACCGGCAGAATGGCTCAGGTCAGACTGGGTCCTGCTCACATGCCGCAAGAACTTGGGTGTTGGCGACAACTGAGTACGACACGCACCGCTGTAGAAGACCAGTTGTTCTTTGCAGGTGGCTTGCATCATTATTTGTCCCAATGGGTCTGCATACCCTCGAGTTGCGGCCAGCATAGGTAGACGTCTGCAGTTTGCAAAACTCTTCTGGAAACCGTCCTGCACAAAAGCAGACTCATTCACTGGCAGCTGCTGTTGCTTATACAGGTAGTCATGGACAGCGCTCACCCGCGCTTCTGCAAGTGGGAGCAGAAGTTGTGCTGGACCAGTGGCTGAGCGCTTTGCAAAGCTGCTCCTGGCTGTTGCCGGTGCAACAGAAGCTGTACATTGTCTGTGATGCTGGTCAGCAAGCCCAATTTCAGGCATGGGCAGAGAAATCCCCACAGGCACAACAGGCTGGGTTCCTTGGTGGCAAACAGATTCTATCAGCACCACTTGGCAGCAGCGTGGCTCCAAACCAAGTTGCAGCCTTATCAGCGTTTGCAGCACTTGGCAGCCCCCCAGACACACTCGTTGTCATTGACAGTGCAAGCCTGTGCGAGCCTGCTTTCAGCTTGCACCGCTTCATCCAACACTCCCTTGTGCGTGGCAAGGACTGTCTTGCCTTCAGCTCTGGGCCTACTGAGCAATTCGGCCAGCAAGTGCAACTGCAACTAAAGGGCAGCTCAGCCAATCCCAGGGTCATTGGACTACAAGCACTGCAATCAGGCAGTGCAAGTCACGGCTGCTGTATGGCACCTGTCTTTGCTTTCAAAGGCACATCGTTACCGCAGTCAGGAGCTCAAGCTGTATCAGACGCAGTGAAAATGCTTGTTCAATCTGGTGAAGTGTATGGTGTACCAATGCAGTGCAGCTTTGACCTCAGCAACCTGGATGGATACTTGTACGCAGATGCCTTTTTCTGTTTCTATCAGCAACACTGGACGTTGCTTCATTGGCAGACAGACATGTCTGCAAGCTCGGCAGTCCAGGTCAGCTTTGGGCATACTGATGGCATAGTGTGCAGCCACTACCAGCATCCAGTTCTGCATCATCATGTCATTGGTAGTCCTGCTTGAGCTGGCTGCCAATCTGGCATACATGCAGCTGTAGCGTTCAAGCTTGCTGAGTGTTTTGTGGACATGGTGCAGGTAAACACAGAGGAGGCTGGAGTTTCTGGAGCAGACACGGCTCCAATGCACGCTGTACTGCATGAGTTTAACCACAGCTATGCTGCAGCAATGACTGCTGAAGCCTATGCCAGGTGCTCAGTTTACAGACTTCTCAGAGGCACCTTGTTACACTTGTCGATGCTTTGATGCTGCCTGAACATGAAATGTTATGTTGCCTTTGACCTAATGCAGACTGTTTACATACCACACACCATATTATTGAGCACTTCCAGGTCTGCTTTCACAGATGCACTGATTTTGGAGGTACCTGCAGACTTGTTGCCACATCTGCAGGTACATGCAAGGCAGGAGTGGTGTTCTGGGGATGCCAGAGCGATTCACAGATGCTAGCCTGTGGCGCTGGCGCCGCAAGCAGCAGCACCCAGTCTACATGACAAGCAATAATGACTACGGTGCAAAGCCACCTTCTCAGCAGATGCTGCCGCCCAGCTGGCATGGGGTCAAAGGAGAGTTCACCAAGAACTATATCAAGAATGAGATCCGCACAGGCAACTTCAGTACAGGCCTACCCAGCTCTAGGGTTCATGATGCCCTCACTGAGCTGTGTTGAAAAGCTGTGCAGCAGCTGATCTGGTTGCGCTGACCAATGACCCTGATCACAGCCAATAGCTTAGTAGATCCAATTCACCAAGGGAATTGCAAGCTGGGGTGTTGTTAAGGCACTTTTCGCTGCGTGACGGACTGCTCCCGTAGTAGTAAACAGTACATGCTCATGTACAGCTCATGTACATAATGACCCAGAGACCAGACAGCAGTTTTGTTATGTTGCAAGATGACATTATCCCATATGAATAGAATTCTGGCAGAAATGCAGCAGACTATACTTCTTAAGATACACCACTCAGCTTTGTCGTCATGATGCATATGCATGGATATCCTCTCGGCATTGGTGGGTGCTTGAAGGTCATCCTGTCTCTGTCATCCTCCCACGCTGTGTGCTCTGCGTCCTCTCCCACAAGTGGGGCATGATGGCCGCTGAGGTGGGGATTGTAGAGCAATTAGCTACAGCGCTGCCAGCATTGAGCACCGAAACATTTTTGGCTTCCAACTCCATGCTGGAACTGCTGTACAAAGACTATTTAGCTGATATTTGTGGTCAGATTTAGAACCTTAAGCTTAAACCACTGTTTGACTAGTAGGCTTGCTATTGGGCGGAAAAAAGCTGACAAAACTGTGTTTTTTTTGGTTTTGGTTTTGGTGCAAGACCAAGATGGGAGTAGGCTTGCCAAGCTGGGTAACCTTCACACAAACCCTGCTTCTGACTCCTTATACAATGTGACAAAACACAGGATTCTGGATGTGGTCAGTGGTCAGACAAGGGGGGGGGGGGGGTGGGGGGTGGCTGCACATGGCCGTCACATGGTTGGAAAGCCTTCCTTTCTAGAAACCGAGACAAAGTGAACCACAAGGAAAGTGAATCAACAGTAGGGAATGCGCAGCGCTGTGAAGCTTCAGGCTCATCTCTGGGTCGCCCATCGACCATTAACCATATTCAAGAGCTGTCCGCACCGAAGCTGCACCGGTACCATCACTCGCATGGCAACGAAAGCTTTTGCAAAGGGTTTGCAGGTAAGGCCGTGCAGACCTGTCTGCACTTCATTAATCCCGCGAAGTCATAAAGGTGCATACGCAGGGCGTCCTGACCAAGTACGGCCCCGAAAACGCTCACAGCGCTTTCATATCAGGTATGTGTACTAGGTCATCAAAAGCTACATGGGATCTGCAGGTTGACCGAGCGGTTCTCTGATGCAGGTGATGATCACAGGCATCTCATTCTCATCGGCGGACTTGGTGACGGTCTTCTGCTAGCACCGTAAGTATTCAGTGCTCACCTTTCACCGGAACTGCTGGTTTGTGATCAGGTCATATGTGATCCACTATCCTTCAGGTACGTGGCAAACCTCGAAAGCGCGGCAAGAAACGGCGGCTGGTAAGGTGTTTCTCCAAAATGCATTCCAGGCATCCAGCAAATGTGCCAACCCACAATTTGCAGTGTACAGGTCACTTGTTCAGCCTACTTTAAGAAGTGCACTGCAAGGCTGGGGGGTTGGCAGCTTACAACAGGATGCAGATGATCTTCTGATGCTCACCAAGTATTTGAAAGCTGAGCATGCTTCTGAGGTGAGTTTTCAGGACTGCCTTGGCTTGAACTCTAGCAGTTTATGCAATATGATGGAGTGCCTGGACGTGCTGAAGCACACTTGAGCTGAACATGCCTGTGCAGGCGGTGATCCTCTTAGGTCATTCTACCGGTTGCCAAGATGCTGTCAGATACTGCAAAGTCATTCAGAAGGATGCTGAAGATGCAGCACCTTTGGCAGGAGTCATCTTGCAAGCACCAGTAAGAATCCTACTTGCATGATCGCTAGCACTTCCGCAGTCAGTGCAAGCACAGAATCAGTCATCACCTGCCATGCAAAGCTTTACATGACAGCTGTCTAACACAGCAGCACTTTCTGGGTTTTGGATGCCGTGTTACTACAGCATCGGCATTTCTACCATGTCGGGGAAAAGCGTGTCTTGGTGGATGCTGTTGATGCACGGTTTTATGCTGCAGTCTGAGCAAGCTGTGCAGTACCAGTACCAGTTCATGCACTGCTCCACAGGCAGTGTATCCTGCAGCTTTCACCCAGCTGGTCATAGGACAGCAAGTGTGCATCATAATGACTATTGCTCTGAGCAGCATGCAGGTGAGTGACAGGGAATACCAGGCTGGCAAAGCCACCACTGCAGATCGATTGAAGACAGCTGAGCAGATGATCAGAGATGGGCAAGGAGAAGACATCCTGTTCCGGGATGATGATCCAGTTGGTACACCTGTGTGTGCTAGCAGATTTGTATCTCTGGCCAGCAAGCATGGGGATGATGACATGTTCAGTAGTGACTTCACAGACCAAGAGTTGAAGGTATGCAATAATCAACGCTCAGCTGACATAGCTATACCTACTGGTGCAAAAGCCAGTGTCAGCTCTACACACGCTGTGTTTGCAAACATGGACATACTTCAACATGTCAGCTTTGATCTAGCAATCAGGCCTAGATGCTGCAGCTTTTATCTCTCACCATGTCTTTTCAGCAGATCTTGTCTCGAGACTGTCAACAGTCTCTGAGATGCAGGTCAATGCACTGTGAAGATCGACACAATGTTGAGACAAGCACTTACGCTATCATCTCGATGTTGTGTCTTTGTATGGTTCAGGCATCTCACCAAACTTTGCAAGTTTAGTGCATCCTGAAGAACGCATCTTTGGATGCATCAAGTGACTGATTGCTACTCAAAAGCATTGTGCATACCTTTGTCCAACTGTATTGCAGCATCTTTGTTGCAGCCGGTTCTGTGGTTTGTGTCAGATGCAGCCCTCATAGATGGCTGCAAAGATCAAAGCTGCTTGCTGAAGTGTATTGCTGCTGCAGGGCATTCTTGGGCACATGGCAGAGATTCCAACGGTGCTTGTTCTTGGAGGCGAGGACGAATGCATGCCAAAGAGTGTGGATGGCCGGGCACTGGGCAAGCGCATGCAAAAGGCTATTGGCAATGGTGCACAGCTTACATTCATACCCAAGGGTACTCACTCACTTGAAGGGACAGAGGAGGAGTTTGTGAAAGAGCTGCAGCCCTTTGTGAAACAGTGCTTTGGGCCAGCTGCTGCTACTATCAAGCCACCTTACCTATACTCCTGCACATGACAGCAATGCTAGCTGTAATGCAAGCTAACATTTCAGGCTTGTCTCTTCAGCTTCTAGATGTACCTTTGCAAGTACCTGGCATTTTTTTGCCCATCTGCAGCAAAACTTTGTTAGCTCAGGGTTGAATATGCCTGCTTCATGTGTGCAGACTTAGCAGCTCTATCAGCCAGCTGTATCAAGTCACCAACTGTGAGTACAGGTGTGGGACCTCAGGGGTATGCATGGCCACCCCCCAACATGATGCCCCCCAACATGCAGACAGACCCCAGCTTCAGACCATCAGTCGCAATGGACCCCTCCATGATCCCCCCTTACTACGGCACTGGGGTCCCCCAGCAGCAGCAGTGGCAGCCACAACCAATGCCAGTTAGTCAAGGCCTGCCACAGACTCAGCCCCAGTCTGATCAGCCCCCCTCTCAGCAGATCTCAAGTGCACCACAGCAATGAGTCTAATGTTACCTTAACACTGCAGTCAACAGTTGGGTCACAAGTGCAATGTGGAGTGTGATGTTCCTGTTTCGTCGCTAAGTGCCTAGAGTGATGGCTTTGTGAGGCAGCAGGTGCCATGCCTGTATACATGTAGGCTTTGTTTGCGCATTTACAGAGTTGTTTTTTCCACCGATGGTTTCGCAGGCCCTTTCTTGCAGGTTTTACAATTTTGGCATGTGCTATTGTTCAGGCTTTGATTTTCAAGGTATGTTTCAAATCTTGGTGAGCACCAAGCAAGGCATTTTTTCTGCAACATGGACAGCTGTTGAATTTAAGGCGAGTTGCCAGACACATTACAGCTTGAGGACAGCTTAAACGCGTTCTGTATTTGGTATGATCTAGATTCGGTGACAACAGGCACATACTACTCCTGCAAGTAAATGATGCAGGTCTGTAGGCTGTTGGTCAATTGTTGGCGTTACTCTGTGTGCATGTGTGTTGGCGTTGCAAAACGAGATCGCTCTACCTAGAAATTCACCTGTGAGGCAGTCGTTGATAACGCACCACTTGTAGACTATCTCTCAGACGCTGCGTCGGAGCAAGAGCCTACACTGCCCCCGGTCCCTCCTTGCTGACAAGCTCTCGCCGCGGCGTCAACCATACCTTTTTGCGCCAGACTTTCGGATATCGCTAAAAGCACCCTGCTGCAGCGTCGAATGTTCCAGCGTTGTCCCTGAAAGTTGTTTTCGCTTGGATTCCATGCGTGCACTACCATCGGTGCCGTCTGCCAGCCTTGTCGTTCAAGGTCGTAACGATCCCATGCAATCTGCTGGATGTGACAGTGCTTCAACGTCACGGGAGTCTGAAGAAGACATGAGACGCGCTGCAATCGTACGACTATCAAGAACGCGCACTGGCCTGCCTCGTTTACCTTGAAAGTTGCTATATCTCTCTCCACCAAAGTGTCAACAATTTGCTTCCTCAGGTTGTTCCTGCCGGGTCAATCAGGGATAGCCAGCTTGCCAGATTGGTAGCCCATCTGAGCAACAGTCCAGATGTGTCACAGCATCAAAGGAGCGCCTTGAAATTGAAAGGTATGTTGCCTGCTATAAGGCTGAAGGTTCCGAATGACCATACCACTGCATAGCCCATAAAGCAAGTTTCTTGCCTTTACGCTCATTGACTAATTCAGTAGCTCAGCACATTTGTTGCACCACAATATACAGTGAAGAAGCCTTTGGTTCCAAATCAATTTTTGGACCATAGCACCTGATTGTCATTATAAATCACTTCAGCAACAATGTCTTCAGGACCAAGTGCGATCAGCTGTTGTGTCACAAATGCAGATCAGCACTACTGCCTGCACAGCAACTAGTAGTCACTACATGGGCGCTTGAACTGGCTGCAAATGCTCTAGGACAAAAGCAGCTTCTTGTGTCGGCCCATGCACAGCTGCTGCAAAATCACTGAAAGCTCACCTCGCCATTGGCAAAGATTGCCACCAAGAAGCAACTTGCCCATGCACAGCTGCTCCATTGAGAGTCACTCTTGTGCACGCTGCAGCATCTACCTTACAAACACAGCTTGTATGGCTGTTGGAAACACTAGCTTATACACCTCCGGTGCTCCACAGGTGCTTCCAAGCCAGCCTTCCATGTGCACTCGCCAAGAAGGATTGAATCTTGCTGGGAGTTGCGCACCAGGGCACGGCCTCAAAGCCAGGGCAGATCAAGGAACAGCCCTGAGGCCACCCTCAGATCCAGCACAACTCATGCAACTGGTCAAGCCAGCCATGCTGGCAGCACATCTGCCAGGTGTGCTTGTTGCTGCCCTTCCATGGACGGTGGCAACCATTACATCAGTCAAGTTGTAGGCTCTTTATGCATCAGCAGATTCAGTGCTTACAAGTACAGGTAGAGATTCTCTAGCAAAACACATGGTTCTGAGTGGTCCAGCTGCGCAAGCAGATGATGTGTCTGAAATTCAACAAGCACAGATGCAGCACAAGTCTTGTCACAATTATCATCACCTGGCTTTTGCCATGTTCACGTTGATGCCCAAAACCTAGTTGTCACAGTACAAAGCAGGCTATCTCAGGCAGAATGGTATGTGGCTGCAGGCTGCACAATGACAGCAAGAAGATGCACGGGGCAGCTCAGCAGGAGACCTTAGTTGGCATGAGCAGTAGTGACATGGAGGACTGGTGGAGCCTATCTCCTGAAGACTTAGCTGTTGTGCAAGCTGACCCCAACTACCATCCCCAGCCCAACCAAAAGCAGGGTAGGCTGATTGCTGAACACCCCCATTGTTGGCATGTTTTTGTGAAGCAGCATCACCAAAGTGTTATGTTTGAGACGTGCGCATGTTGTGCTGGCAAAATGCTGGTTGCCTGTTGTCCAGCAGAGGCAAGCAATAGCTGCAGTGAATCTTGAGAGAGTAATTTGACAAGTGGCCACTGAAGATTGAGTGCGGTTGTTTTTGCTAGTCCGCTCTCAGGCGAATTTTTAGTTGTTTACTTACTGAAGATTGGATGGCTGAGAGAGGGCAGTACATTACAGCTGCCAAAACATGACTAATTTTGATGCTGCCTTCACAAGAAGTGTTGAATATCAGTTTGCCTGCAAGCTTTCAATTCTGAGCCCCACATCACTCAAACTTGCAATTTGCCTGCCAATACATGATGATAATGACCAGAATAGATGTCAGAGCCATTTGTTGACAAGCAATATGCAGAGGTTTCATGAACAGCTTGCATGAGGCAAGCATTGTATGGCTCATGCTGCAGGAGGGCCTTTACAGGCAGCTGTAGACCTATCAGACAAGACAGTTGACGCCTGGGCCGGGGAAATCATCAACAAGTGGAGGACCCTTATCGCTCAGCAGCAGAAGGCTTCTGCGATTGCAGGCCAGGTGGCGGACTCTTTGCAGAGCCCCAGGGGCAAGGCAGACCCCAGGGGGGTAGCTAAGGAGGGAGACCTGGCCCCCTCTGCAACTCTTGGCAGGTCAGCCTGTTTCCTTCTTGCTTGTGCAGACAAGAAAAGACTACGCCTTTTGGCATCAGTTTAATGAGAAGCCAAGTGTTATACCGGGCTGCCCAGGCTTGCTCGTGATATCCCTTTACCTGATCCACTCTGCTCTCATTCTGATGACATACTTCCATGCAATGCAAGAAAGTTTGAGCCACAAGAGGTCTGCCTGCTTGAGTTAGTGTGTCATTATGTGGCACTCAGTGTCTCACAGCAATGCTATGTCTTCAGCAAGTCTAGTAAAGATGCCAGTGTAAGAGCGCGCTGCAAGTTTTAAAGACTTGCCATGATGTAAACTGCAATGGTTTTGGTGCGTACAGCAATAATTAGCTTCTTGTGTGATGGCCAGCAGTGCCAATTCCACTCAGTACACACTGCCATGTGCCATGATAAGTTTGATGTAAGCACACTGCAAGACACAGGCAGTGTGATGCAAGCAAATGCAGGAAGTTTGTGTATTTGGCTCTGACTCCATGTCCTATAAGGGACTGCCCCAAAGTGTGAGGCATGCATGCATATGGAAAAAACGAAATGGTGCAGGCAGCTGTGGGCACGACTGAAAGTGGTGGCCACTGCTCATTTAGAAGCCCAAGCCAAACTGAAGGCCAAGCAGGCTCTGGAGGTCGCAGATGCTGTGGCTCAAGAAGAGCGCGTTGCTCTGCAGCAGTACCAGTTGAGCTTCCTGACAACCCTTTGCTGCTGCTTCTTGCAGCATATGCCCATCAGAACTTCCAAATAGCTTCCATGTTGCGCCTAGACTTGCTGCAGCTGACCTGATGTAGCCACTTAGGCTATAGCAGTTTCTGTGATGTACCGGATGCGTTTGTTCATGTGTCATTCTGTTTCCCTCTGCATCACTCAACACGTGCTGCCCAGAATGAGAGCACAGCACAGGGGTCCGTAGACATGACAAGGTACACAGAAGCAACTTCTGCTGTTGTGTGCAGGAATGGTGAGTTCATCTTCAGGAGCAGCAACTCAGTGAAGCCAGCAACTGACTTGCCTGAGGACATGATGAGGCGAGTGAGGGCTGCTACCATAGGCTACTGCCTTCAAGAGAGCCATGCAAGCATGCCAAATGCCCCTGCTGGCCCTGCCCCTAAGCGCAAAAGCAGCAAGGCTGGAAGACCTTCAGACCGGCACAAGACCAGGCAAAAGTAATGTCTTCTACGTAGCACCTGGTTGTGGTACTGTCTGTGCTGTTTTGTGTCCTGTCTGTGTCATCTTATGACAGGTCATGGACCATGTAGGACACGACTGGACTGGAAGATACGCGCTCAAACTTAAGCGGCCAAAGTCTGTGCATGCCTTGCAAGAAGTCTGTAGCTTGTAGAGGCAGCTTTATTTGGCGCTGCATACGAGTACAGCACTGGAAGCTATCTTCTCGTTTCATCACCTAGCTTATGCCAACAGCCATTTCAACGTAACAGCATGCTGAACATGGCGCTTTTCTGCAGCTGTTTGTCGTGTCTGCTCGAACATTGTCAAATTCTCAAGCGCATAGCTACCAGCTCAACAGCAATCAAACATGCAGTGCTCATGGCACAATACAAGCTCCAGTCATCTGAAGACAGACATCTGCTCAAATCTGTGCATGCTCAGTGCCTCAAAATAAGCCTCCCCACCCTCCCTTCGAGGTCCAAAACCTACATCTGAGCATTAGAATTTGAGACTGACCAGGTGTGGATGTAGTGCAGGTATCCCACACCTTGGTATGTGCCATCAGACATGTGGGGGACCAGTCTTGAGAGCAAGCTGAAGCAGAAGGTGCTGGCCAGGACTGGAGACACCGACCCAGATTACCTCAAGTGAGCCTGCTGCTGCTGCAGTCATACCAAATCTCATGACTATGTTTGTATGACACCATCCTGTGCAATAGATGTGATGCTTTTTCCAATCCCAACACCTCTGTTGTAACTCAGAGACATCATCCCTACACTGGAGATCTAAACTCAGAAATGTCTGGGGACAGTGAAACGCGTTTCTACAGTGGGAGTATGTTTTAGCTCTGAGATCATCCAGATACTAACAGTCCTTTCTTAGCTGTACAAGACCAACATCCAAATAAGTAGCATTGCATAGAAACAGGATGTGAGTGCAGGGCGACTGAGCTGGAAACGTTAGATTGGGCACAGGGAGCAGAACAGCAAGCAGCGCAGATGTTCAAGAAATACATCAGGTGCTGTCACTTCCATGCTTTTGTGTGGCCATCAAGCCACAGCTGAGCCATTGTGTAGCTGGCTTCACCATGTATGGCATGAAGTGAGTAAGTAGTCAAGCGTAAGCGTGATCAGCACAAAGAGCCAAGCAGTGTGTGATCAGCTATGCATGTGTCACAAGGCAATTGTCTTGACTGCAACTCAGTTGCTGTCTGCAAGTATTTGTATATGCAAGCATCTTCAGGTCTTGTCTCTATCTCTTTGTTCTGTTTCTTTTTGACTGATTGGCTCAGTTTTCTGTGCTTCTTCCTGAGTGCTGTTGCGTCTTCTTCTCCTCTTCACCCTTGTCCTCAAGTCACTGTCACCTCGCCAGCACTGTTCTCAGAGTCTACCCAATCAAGATTGCCAATAAGATAACACCGCCCAACACAAGCAAATCCTGGTCAACTGCATTTGCTTCTGCGCTCTGTAACGTCGCCACATTGTTTGCTGTTTTGAGTGTAGGCAGTCTGGGACCCGAGTGCCGCACTACTTGCGCTCGGTCAAGACGCCAGACAGCAATGAGCAGGCGATGCTCAACTCACACTTCAATTGGAGCTCAAGGCCAATCAGTCGCAGCAACACAGCCAAGCCAAGCATTGAGGGCATGTTTTCAAACCCCAGGGACAGACTGTTGGGTGTGTACGCTACACAAGATGGAAACAAAGATCACATGGCTGTTGTGGCGGCTGCCATGCAGCAAGGCAAGGTGGGCAAGTTGGAGAGCAGGCAGGCATCAACCAGGGCTACCATTAGAGGCATCCTCAGTGGCATCAAATGACCTCAGGGATGTACCCAGTCACCAAGTCCAAATGATGAAGAGTATCAGATGAATGTGCATGAGGGACAGAAAGTTCATGAAATATTTACATTGGACAACTTTCCTTTCTGGTATGATGAGCTTGAATGGTTCAGAGTACTCATATATGCTGACACCACCATAAATCCATGCAGGCAGTCTCAGGCCACTACTGCAAATGTAATGTTGTTATCCTGAGATGGGCGGCCAGTCAACAACATTGCCAAGAAGCCATATCACCTTTAGTACCAAGGCAGCATGAGGCACTACAAGCTTCACTGGCATTGTTGACCTTCCTCGTTCAATAGTCCTTTGGTTATGATCACTTTCAAAGAGCTGCTAACGCTAGCAATGATGACACCCATGTCTGTGTGAGCGCTGACACAAGTATGGCTGTTGCCTGTAACAGCTGCAACAACACCTTCATAAGTTTCACGAATTCGATTGTAATGATGAGCATTAAGTTCGCATCGCAAAGTCTTGTGCAAGTGCTGAAGTTGGGCAGCAATTTTTGGGCATCAAAGATCTTACTTGTTGACTTACATCCAGCAGTGCGCATGATGCAATGAGCAGACACAGACACAGACACAGACACAGACACAGACACAGACACAGACACAGACACAGACACAGACACAGACACAGACACAGACACAGACACAGACACAGA
>JAABUK010009070.1_pt1 | contig 13730 bp, 14 predicted proteins | sample 5559141 | NCBI WGS metagenome assembly JAABUK01 (sample SAMN10711869, study PRJNA513367) | rock metagenome | isolation source: Antarctica rocks | place: Antarctica: Victoria Land, Pudding Butte nord | collected 2016-01-03
CGGCGTGGTCCTGGGTCGAGAAGATGTTGCACGACGACCAGCGTATGGTGGCGCCCAAGGCCGTCAGCGTCTCGATCAGCACGGCGGTCTGGATCGTCATGTGCAGCGACCCGACGATGCGGGCGCCCTTGAGCGGCTGCGACGCGCCGAACTCGTGGCGCAGCGCCATCAGGCCGGGCATCTCGTCCTCGGCCATCAGGATCTCCTTGCGGCCCCAGCCGGCGAGGGAGATGTCGCGTACCTTGTAGTCGTGACTCACGTTCACATCGGGCATATGTGGCTCCTTGAAGATGCCGCGCGTCATATACGGATATCTTTATGTTTGCAACGCCGGGGTGCCCGCGTGAGGCTTGACCAATGCCGGCGCGGGCCGCACATCGCCCCTATGCCAGACCCGTATGTCGTGCCCGAGGAACCCTCCGCCGCCGCCGCTATCGCCGCCATCGGCGAGGAGCTGGAGGTGTTCGACGACTGGATGGACCGCTACGGCCACATCATCGAGCTGGGCCGCAAGCTGCCGCCGTTCCCGCAGGACTGGCAGAACGACGCCCATCGCGTGCCGGGCTGCCAGAGCCAGGTGTGGATGGAGGCTGCGGTGCGCGACGGCCGCATGTTCCTGGCCGGCGCGTCGGACGCGGCCATCGTGTCGGGCCTGGTGGCGCTGCTGCTGCGCGTCTATTCCGGCCGCCCCCCGGCGGAGGTGCTGGCGACCGACCCGGCCTTCCTGCGCGACCTCGGCCTGATGGAGGCCCTGTCCACCAACCGCGGCAACGGCATCGCTGCCATGGCCCGGCGCATCCGCGACGTGGCGCAGCAGGCAGCCGTCGCCGCATAAGTGCCGGACGGCGCCCGCGTCGGGCTGTTCCTGGCGGCGTTCTTCGCCGCCGCCGCCGTCACCTCGGCCTACCTTCCGCTGTGGTTCGCCGACCGTGGCCTGAGCGCGTCCGAGATCGGCACCGTGCTGGGGCTGGGGTCGCTTCTGCGCGTGGCGGCGGTCCCGGGCTGGGGCTGGATGGCGGACGCGGTGGGGCGGCGGCGGGCGGTGCTGTTCGGCGCGGCGGCCCTGGCGTCCGGGTGCGCGGCGCTGCTGCCGGCGGCGGCCCGGCTGCACGATCCCTTCTGGACGCTCCTGGCCGTGTCGGCGGTGCAGGGCGTGTCGGCATCGGCGCTGACGCCGCTGTCGGACGCGCTGGCGCTTGGCCTGGCAGGGGCGCGGCGGCTGGATTACGGGCGGACGCGGGCGTGGGGATCGGCGTCCTACATGGTGGCGACGGCGCTGTCCGGCGGGCTGATGGACCGGGCCGGCAGCGTGGTGGTGCCCTGGGTGCTGGCGGCGGGCTACGGCGCGGCAGCCGGGCTTGCGGCGCTGCTGCCGGACGCGCCAGGCAGCGGGCGGCGTGGCGGCGGCCATCCGCTGCGGCTGCCCGCCTTCCGCGCGGCGCTGCTGGCGACGGCGCTGATCCAGGGGGCGCACGCGGCCTACTACGCCTTCGCGCCGCTATACTGGCGGTCCCTGGGCATCCCGGACGGCACCATCGGGCTGCTGATCGCCGAGGGCATCATCGCCGAGGTCGCGCTGTTCGTCTGGGGACGGCGGCTGGTGGAGCGGCTGGGGCCGGCGCGGCTGACGCTGCTGGCGGCGGGAACATCGGCGCTGCGCTGGACGCTGACGGCGTTCGTCGTGGACGTGCCGGCGCTGGCGATGATCCAGGTGCTGCACGCGGGAACGTTCGCGTTCCAGCACCTGTCCTCGATGCTGGTGCTGCGTACCTTGCCGGCGGCGCGGGCCGGGACGGCGCAGGCGCTGCTGTCCGCGCTGGGCTTCTCGGCGCCGACGGCGGCGCTGACCTGGGCGTCGGGGCAGGTCTATGGGACGCTGGGCGGGCTGACGTTCCTAGTGATGGCCGTCGTGGGCGGGCTGGGGGTGCTGGCGGTGCCGGGGTTGCGGCGGGTCTAGCTGACCAGCGAGGTCAGGTGCCGTGACGGCACGGGGACCGTGCGGCCAAGCGCCTGGGCCTCCTCGATCCATGCTGCGATGGCATCGGCGACGTTGCGGGCCGCCTGCTCCCGTGTTTCGCCATCGGACATGCAGCCCGGCAGGTCGGGAACGGTCGCCAGATAGCCGCCGCCGTCTTCGGGAAGCAATGGCTCGATCAGGACGGGATAGTCAGGATGGGGCATCAACGCCTCCGGCCGCTTCGATGAACTTGACGGGCTTGCGGATATGCACCGGCTTGACCGGACGTGCGCGGGGGATCGTCAGGATGTCCCGTTGCGACGGATGCGAAACCTTGTGATGCGATCCTCCGCCCGTCGGCGAGGTGCAGCGCACGCCGTATTGGGCACAAACGGTTGCAACATCGGCGATGGTCCAGTCAGCAGCCGGACTGCGCCGCATCTGGTCGAGGATGTCCCTCATGCCGCTACTCTTGCACCGTCCAGAAGCCCGGCAGCACCCCGTCCTAAAATGAGGTCGGTCAGCAACGGCCGGCTTGCCCATGCGACTGCACTTGATGGCACAGCCTGCCTCACGTCCGCCGTAGCGCCTCGTCTATCAGCTCCATCTGCCGTGTAATCCGCGCCGATGTACACATTGAAGCCTGCTGGGTTGGACTGTAGTGTTCATGGCATGAGGCTCGTCCTTGACACCGATGTCGTCAGGAGCGGCTTGCAAAGCTCGGGGGGCGCATCCCGGTTGCTGTTGTGCGGTATTGTCGAAAGAGCGTTCGTCCCGCTCGTGACGGTAGCCACGCTGCTTGAGTATGAGGATGTCCTAACGCGGCCGGAAAGCCTGGCGGCCACTGGCCTGACCGTTCAGGAAACATCCGAGTTCCTGAGCGGCCTCCTTGCGTGGTCCGAGCGTGTGCTGGTTCGGCGCCGGCTTCGACCAAGCATACGTGACCCCTCGGACGAAATCTTTGTCGAGGCATTGGTCAACGGCCAGGGAGCTGCCATCGTGTCGTTCAACCGGCGCGACTACCAGAGCGCAGACTTGGCGTTGGCGACGCAGGGCGAAACGGTGGTGCCAGTCATCGCACCTGGAGAGGCACTGAGGAGGTTGGCTTGGCGACCCACGGCAACTATGCCCTTCGCGTTCCCGCATCGCTGATGGAGGACCTTCGGGTTGCGGCCGACCGCGACGGCGTTTCCCTGAACGGCTTCATCATCCAGGCCATTGCAGAGAAGGTCGCGGTGCTGCGCGCGCGCGGGGCGTTGCAGGACATGCTCCCGGCCGAGCAATCCGCCTACCTGGAAGGGCGCACTGCGGACGCCAGGCCCGAACACCTGGCGCAAGTGCTCGCCAAGGCCGGCACGACCGGGGCCGTGCTGCCCGGCGATGAAATCCCTGCCGGGCTGCTACCGCCGTAGCGCCCCGTCCATCAGCTCCATCTGCCGTGCGATCCGCGCGAGCGGCCCCGCGCCCTCGACCGCAGGCGCCGCGCCCGGCAGCGGTGCGCCTGCGGCCAGCGCCGCAAAGGCGGCGCCCAGCCATCCCCGCCAGGCCCGCAACGCCTCCGGACCCGCGGCGCCCGCCAGCGCCGGGTCGTGCTGCAACGCCGACAACCGGCCCGCCAGGCGGCGCAGGGCGGCGTCCACCACCATCGGCGTCTCCAGCCCGGCGCGCGCGGCCCGGCGCGGCTCCTGCAACGCGCGGGACAGGGACGCCTCCAGGTTGTTGCTGGCGACGCCCGCGGCCCGGCGGGCGGCGTCCAGGCCGGCGCCGGACGCTTCCCCCAGCAGCGACGCCAGCTCCAGGTCGGCATACGCGGCGTGGGCCTTGATCGCGCCCAGCAGCTCCCGCTGCACCCGGTCCGGCTCCCAGCTTGGCCACAGCACCCAGCAGCCCAGCACCGCCAGCGCGCCCCCGGCCAGGGTATAGGCGGCCCGCAGCGCGGCGATCTCCAGCTCGCTGGTGCCGGGCCGGCCCAGCTCGGACAGCAGCACCACCAGCGGCGTCATGCCCGCCATCAGCAGGCCGAAGCTGACATACCGCACCGACAGCGCTAGCACCGCCAGCGGGAACAGCGCCGCCGCCATCGCCAGCGGCGTATGGACCACGACCGAGATGCCAGCCGCCACCAGCCCGCCCAGCACCGTGCCGCCGATCCGCTCCACCGCGCGCTGCCACGTCAGGGCGAAGAACGGCTGCAAGGTCAGCACCAGGGTGATCGTCAGCCAATGGGCGTAGGTCGTGCCGAGGTGCAGCGTCAGCACCAGCGCCGGCCCCGCCACCACGGCGGCCCGCAGCGCATGGCGGAACGCGGCGGAGGACCAGGCCAGGTTCGCCCGCAGCGGCACCAGCAGCCGCGCCCGCCGTCCCGGCCCGCCCGCGTCCGGCGCGGCCTCCGCCAGCATCCCGGCCGGGGTGGTCAGCAGCAGCGCGACCCTCATGCGCGAGACCATGCTCGCGGTGATGCCGGCCAGGGTGCCGGTGCCGAGGATCGACATCTGGCCCAGCATCCCTTCCAGGACGGCGCGTTGGGCCGGGTCGCCGGCCGGGTCGTCCTGCCGGGTCTCGTCGGCGATGGCGGCCAACAGCAGGCGGACCAGGCTCAGCTCCCGCGCGGCGGCGGCGCGTGCCGCGGGACCGGACGCTTCCAGCACGTCCGACAGGGCGATCAGCGCACCGAACAACTGGTCCGCGGCCTCCACCTGGATCAAGGTCTGCCCGGCGCGCGGGCTTGCGGTGCCGCGTCCGCGTATGGTGTCCAGCAGCAGGGTGCGCGCGGCCTCGATCCCGTCGCGGACGTGGCGGCGATGGGCGCGGGCGTGGTCGGCCCAGGCATGGGTGGGCGCGGCGTCGGTGGCGGCCAGGGTGGAGAGGTCCCCGGCCAGCGTGCCGAGCCGGCGATACACCTCGGCGACCGCGCGCCGGGCCGGGCGGTAGGGGTGCAGGCGCCAGATCAGCATGGTCAGCACCAGCGCCCACAGGCTGCCGCCCACGAAAGCCGATCCCAGCACCGCGGCGGCCTGCAGGTCCTCGCCCCGGTCCAGCGCCAGGATGGTGACGACGGTCAGCAGGTTGCCGACCTGCAACGGCGATTGGCCCCACACGCGGGCGAAGCTGGTGCAGAAGATCACCAGGCAGGCCAGCGGCACCACCGCCAGCAGCCCATACGGCCGCAGCACGCCGAACCCGGCGGTCAGCAGCCCGCCCAGCACCGCGAACGCCAGCAGCGCCGGCACCCGGCGCCGCACCGGGCCGCCCGCGTCGCACAGGCAGGTCAGCAGGGCGGCAAGCACAGCTTCGTTCAGTTGCGGGACGTGTAGCCATTCGTTCGCCGCGACCAGCACGGCAACCGCCAGGGCGGCGCGCACGCCCTCCGCGATGGACAGCGCCCGCAGGTCAAGGCTGATCGGCAGGTGCCCCAGGTCGGCATCCGGCCCACGGCGCCAACGTGCAAGTATCAAAACAGTGCTTGCTGCTCCCTCTCCCTCCGGGAGAGGGCCGGGGTGAGGGAGGCCGCAAGCAGCGTCCCCAGCCAATGCAAGCAAGAGGCCCACCCAGGAGGGTGCAGCCCGTGCCGCCTTTCCCTCACCCCAACCCTCTCCCGGAGGGAGAGGGAGCAGCAAGCATCCTCCACCGCGCCGCGCGGCTAAGCCGCGCAGGCCATCTCCCGCAGGACGTAGTGCAGGATGCCGCCGTTGCGGTAGTATTCAACCTCGTCGGCGGTATCCACCCGGCACTTGACCATCAGCGCATCGGTCGTGCCGCCGTCCCGGTGTATCAGCATCTGCAGGTCCATGCCCGCCTGCAACCCTTCCAGCCCCAGGATGTCTATGGTCTCAGCCCCTGTCAGCCCCAGGCTGCCGCGCGTGGCCCCATCCTTGAACTGCAACGGCAGCACGCCCATGCCCACCAGGTTGCTGCGGTGGATGCGCTCGAAGCTCTCCACCACAACGGCCTTGATGCCCAGCAGCGCCGTGCCCTTCGCCGCCCAGTCGCGCGACGATCCCATGCCGTATTCCTTGCCGCCGAACACCACCAGCGGCACGCCGGCCCTCTTGTAGCGCTCGGCCGCGTCATAGATCGGCATCTGCTCGCCGCCGGGCTGGTAGCGCGTCCAGCCGCCCTCGACCCCGGCCACCATCTCGTTCTTAATGCGTATGTTGGCAAAGGTGCCGCGCATCATCACCTCATGGTTGCCCCGGCGCGAGCCATACGAGTTGAAGTCCCGCTGCATCACCTGCCGTTCGCCCAGGAACTCGCCCGCCGGGGACGCTTTCTTGATGTTCCCGGCCGGGCTGATGTGGTCGGTGGTGATGTTGTCGCCGAACAGCGCCAGCACGCGGGCGCCGATGATGTCCGTAACCGCCCCCGGCGTCATCGTCATGCCGTCGAAGTAGGGCGGGTTCTGCACGTAGGTGCTGGCGTCGTTCCAGTGGTAGGTCTGGCTGCTGGCGTCCACCTCGATGGCCTGCCACTCCTTGGTGCCCTGGAACACCTCGCCATAGCGCTTGATGAACTGCTCGCGGGACAGGCTGGCGCGTACGGTCTCCAGTATTTCCGCGTTGCTGGGCCAGATGTCCTTCAGGTAAACCGGCTGCCCGTCGCTGCCGGTGCCGAGCGGCGCCGTCGTGATGTCCACGTTCATGGTGCCCAGCAGCGCATAGGCCACCACCAGCGGCGGCGACGCCAGGTAGTTGGCCCGCACGTTCGGATGCACCCGCCCCTCGAAGTTGCGGTTGCCCGACAGCACCGACGCCACCACCAGCTTGTTGACCTCGATGGCCTCCGCTATCGCATCGTCCAGCGGCCCGGAGTTGCCGATGCAGGTGGTGCAGCCATAGCCGACAAGCTGGAACCCCAGCGCGTCCAGGTCCGTGCTGAGGCCGGACCTGTCCAGGTACTCGGTGACGACCTGGCTGCCCGGCGCCAGCGAGGTCTTCACCCAAGGCTTCGGACGCAGCCCCTTCGCCCGCGCGTTGCGCGCCAGCAGCCCGGCGCCCAGCATGACATACGGGTTGCTGGTGTTGGTGCAGCTCGTGATGGCGGCGATCACCACGTCGCCATGGGTGAGCGTGTACTCCTTGCCGGCGACCTCGGCCACCATGCCGGCGTCGGCGGCAGGCACGCCCAGGCCCTTCGTCAGGTCCGCCTTGAAGGCGGCGCTGGCGTCCTTGAGCAGCACGCGGTCCTGCGGGCGCTTCGGCCCGGCGATGCTCGGCATCACCGTGGACAGGTCCAGCTCGACGATGTCGGTATAGACCGCGTCAATCGTGTCCCCGTCCACCCACATGCCCTGCGCCTTGGCATACGCCTCGACCAGCGCGATCCGGCTCTCGTCGCGCCCGGTCAGGCGCAGGTAGTCCAGCGTCGTGGCGTCCACCGGGAAGATGCCGCAGGTCGCGCCATACTCCGGCGCCATGTTGGCGATGGTCAGCCGCGTGCTGACCGACAACTCCGCCAGCCCCGGCCCGAAGAACTCGACGAACTTGCCGACGACGCCTTTCTTGCGGAGCATCTGCGTCACCTGCAGCGCCAGGTCCGTCGCCGTGCTGCCCTCCGGCAGCGCGCCCGTCAGGCGGAAGCCGATCACGTCGGGGATCAGCATGGCGATGGGCTGGCCGAGCAGCGCCGCCTCCGCCTCGATCCCGCCGACGCCCCAGCCCAGCACGCCGATGCCGTTGGCCATCGTGGTGTGGCTGTCGGTGCCGAACAGCGTGTCGGGATAGGCAACCGTCTTGCCCTCGATGTCCGCGGTCCAGACGGTCTGCGCCAGGAACTCCACGTTGACCTGGTGGCAGATGCCCGCGCCGGGCGGAACCACCCGGAAGTTCTGGAACGCCGTCTGGCCCCAGCGCAGGAAGCTGTAGCGCTCGCCGTTGCGGCTGAACTCGGCGTCCATGTTCTTGTGCAGGCTGTCGGTGGTGCCGGAGTAGTCCACCATGACGGAGTGGTCTATCACCAGGTCCACTTGGATCAGTGGGTTTACCTGGCCGGGCTGCCCGCCGAGCTTGATGATCCCGTCCCGCATGGCCGCAAGGTCAACGACGCCGGGGACACCAGTAAAGTCCTGCATCAGGATGCGGGCGGGGCGGAACGGCACCTCGCGGGTGCTGCGGCCCTCGCGCGCCCATTCGGCGATGGCGCGGGCGTCGCCGACGGTGTAGCTGCCGCCGTTCTCGAAGCGGAGCACGTTTTCCAGCAGGATTTTAAGGCTGACGGGCAGGCGGTCGGTGGGTTCGCCGAGCGACTTGGCGGCCTCGGGGACGGAGTAGTAGTCGTAGGACTTGCCCCCGGCCTCAAGCGTGCGGCGGGTGTTGAGGGTGTCCTGGCCAATCATCTTCATGGCGCTTGCCTTCCGTGCTGGACCGCGTGCCGGGTTTCATGGCGGGCGGCACCTGAAACTATCATGTATGTGCAGGCTTTGACCATGTGAGGGCATGATACGCCCACAGGCCGGAACGGGCGTCGGCGCACCTATGCGGCGGAGGCATGGTGAGCTGGGCGGCACCCAGGTCACAGCCGACCGGAGATATCGGCGGCGTCGTGGAAGACCGCTAGGATGACGGGAGGATCGGTCAGGCTGTAGCAAACCCAATAGCGGCCAGACTTGACCCAGGCCCGTCCAGGCACTGCCAAACCGGGATAGGGCCGTGGGGCTGGGAACACGATACCCGGGCCTGCCTCAATCTCGCGAGCTGCCTGCCGGAGCGCCGCCAGAAGGGCGTGGCGTGCCTCAGGGCGTCCAAGCCGGTCATAGTGGCGGGACAGCTCAGCAAGCTGCTGCTCCGCCCGCCGGCTGAGCCGGATCACGCTTTGCGCTTCGCCTGCTCGGCATCTAGTTCGGCATTCAATGCTTCGAGGCGCGCCAGGGCTTCCGGCCAAGGCGAGGTGCGGCCCGCGGACAGGTCAGCCTCCGACTCCTCCAGCGTGTCGAGGAGCCACTGCGGCGCCTCCTGAGGCGGGGTCCGGGCATCATCCATGCACATCAACATAAGCCACTGGACCGCGTGATCCAAGCCTGATCCCCAAGCCTGATCCCATGTCGCGGTCCTGGGGTGCCCAGCCCGGCCCATCATGGCTAGAACGGCGCTGCGAGGTGGGAGGCGGCGTGCCAGGCACAGAAGGAGCAGGACTTGAGGCACGGGACGTCGCCGCCTTCCGGGGGGAGCGCCTCGTGCTGCGCAGCGTTTCCCTTGCGGTGCCGCCGGGCGGGGCGCTGCTGCTGCTGGGCGCGAACGGGTCCGGCAAGAGTACGCTGCTGCGCGTGCTGGCAGGGCTGAAGCGCCCGGACGCCGGGGCGGTGCTGTGGATGGGGGAGGCCGCGGACCCGTGGCCGGTGGCCTATCTCGGCCACCAGGACGCCGTGAAGCCCGGCCTGACCGCGGCGGAGAACCTAGCCTTCGCCGCGCGGACCGGGCGGGGAGCGCCGCGCGACGCCCTGGCGGCGCTGGACCTGCTGCCGCTGGCGGACCTGCCGGCGCGGCTGCTGTCCGCGGGGCAGAAGCGCCGGCTGGCGCTGGCGCGGCTGGTGCTGTCCCCGGCGCCGATATGGCTGCTGGATGAGCCGACGCTGGGCCTGGACACCGCGGCGGTGGCGCGGCTGGGCGGGCTGCTGGCGTCGCACCGGGCTGGGGGCGGCGTGGTGGTGACGGCGACGCACCTGCCGCTGCCTCTGCCGGACGCGGCGGAGCTTCGGCTGTGAGCGGCGGAACGATGGCCGCCCCGAACCCATCCCCGGACCCATTCCCGAGTCCGTCCGCGAACCCGCCGTTGCGAGCCGCTTGCGGCGCGGCGATCCAGGGGCCGCAAGCCCAGGAGCCGCAACCGCTGTCCTGGCCGCTTCCCTGTCGCTCCGCTGCTTCGCTCCCAGCACTGGCAAAACTCCCAGCACTGGCAAAACCTGGGAAGCCGTCCGCGGCAGGACCTGGATCGGCATGACTGCCGCGTGGGCCTTGCTCCAACGCGAAGTGCGCCTGTCCCTGCGCCACGGCGCGGACACGCTGGCGGCGGTGCTGTTCTTCGTGCTGGCCGGCGCGCTGTTCCCGCTCGCCATCGGCCCGGCGCCGGAAACGCTCGGGCGCATCGCGCCGGGCATAGTATGGGTCTGCGCCCTGCTGGCCGCGCTGCTGCCGCTGGACCGCCTGTTCGGCGCGGACTTCGAGGACGGCTCGCTGGACCAGCTCATGCTGGGCGGCATGACGGCCGGCGCCGTGGCGGCGGTGAAGGCGCTGGCGCACTGGCTAGGCACCGGGCTGCCGCTGCTGCTGGCCGCGGGACCGCTGGCCGTTATGCTGCAACTGGACCCCGCCGCCGTCCCGGTGCTGCTGGCCGGGCTGCTGCCGGGCACCCTGGCGCTGTCGCTGCTGGGCACGCTGGGCGCGGCCGTGGTGCTGGGCGCCCGGCGCGGCGGGGTGCTGCTGCCGCTGCTGGTGCTGCCGCTGGCGATGCCGGTGCTGATCTTCGGCGCGGCGGCGGCGGAGGCCGCGCAATCCGGCTTGACGCCGCGCCCGCATCTGCTGCTGCTGGCGGCGGTGCTGGCTGGGGCGCTGCCGCTGTGCCCGCTGGCGGCGGGCGCGGCGTTAAGGGGGGCGGTGGAATGAGGAGGTGCATGTTGCTGCACTGTCATCGTGGGAAGCGCACCCATTGTAGGAAGCGCACCGGCGCGGCGCCCCTGAAACCGAAAGCGCAGTCCATGCCGCTTCCGGGGCCGCTTCCGGGCTGCCGCGCCGCAAGCGGCCCGCAATGACCGCTTCTCCCGGCTTGCCGTCATCCCCGGTCTTGGCATCCCCGGTCTTGGCATCCCCGGTCCGGGCATCCCCGGTCTGGGCACCCCCGCTCCCCCCCGCCGCCCCACGCGGCCTGTGCACCGACTGCGGCCTGTCCCGCACCGCGCAGCCGGGCCTGTGCGGCACGGCCTGCCAGTTCATCGCCCCGGACTACCCCGGCCTGGAAACCCGCGTCCACGGCCGCCCGCGCGACCCGGCGCGGCCCGACGAGCTGCACTTCGGCCCCTTCCGCCGGATGCTGCGAGCCTCCCTGCGCCAGCCGAGCGAGGGCGCGCAGTGGACCGGCATCACCACCCGCATCGCCGAGCGCCTGCTGGAGACCGGCGCCGTGGACGCCGTGCTGACCATGGCTCCCGACCCGAACGACCGCTGGCGTCCCGTTCCCGTGCTGGTGACGGAGGCGGCAGGCATGGCCGACTGTCGTGGAATGCGGATGGGTTTCGCGCCCTTGCTCGCCCTGCTGGAACCGGCGAGCCAGCGGGGCTACCGGCGCGTGGCCGTCATCGGCATCCCCTGCCAGGTCCACGCCTTGCGCTCCATCGAGCAGACCCTCGGCTTCGACCGCCTGTTCGTCATCGGCACGCCCTGCTCCGACAACACCACGACGGAACGCTTCCACGAGTTCCTCGCCCTGCTGGCCGAGGACCCCGGCACGATCACCTACCTGGAATTCCGCGCGGACTATCGGGTGGAGCTGCGCTTCACCGACGGCCGCACCCGGCTGATCCCGTTCCTGCAACTGCCCATCAGCAAGCTCGCCCCGGACTTCTTCCCGCTGACCTGCCGCACCTGCGTGGACTATACCAACGTGCTGGCCGACCTCACGGTGGGCTACATGGGCGGCCAGGGCGAGCAGTGGCTGCTGGTCCGCAACGACCGCGGCGAGGAGCTGTTAGCGGCGCTGGGCGACGAGGTCCGGCTGTCGGCGCCGGGCAGCGCGGGCAAGCGCGCCGGGCCGGTGCGCGGCTTCATCGGCAACGTGGCGCGGGCGGCGGGCGGCCTGCCGCTGCGGTCCATGCCCAACTGGCTGCGCCCGGTGGTCGGCTGGCTGATGCCGCGGATCGGCCCGCGCGGCTTGGAGTTCGCGCGGACGCGGGTGGAGATGAAGGCCGCCGAGACCGTGCTGCACCTCCGCCGCGCCCATCCCCGGCGGCTGCGGACCATGGTGCCGCCGCACATCTGGGCCTTGCTCGCCCCCTATGGCCTGGCGCCCGCGCCGGACGAGCTGCCGCGTTCCAAGCCGGACGGGGAACGACTCCATGCGCCGGGCGTAAGGACCCCGCAGCCCGCCGCAACAGCCGAGACGCAGGACCCAGATGCAGGACGATGACCTCAGACCCTCCTCGAACATCGAGGACCGGCGCGGCCAGCCCGGCGGCGGCTTCGGCGGACCCGCTGCCCGGGGCGGCCTGGGCATCGGCGCCGTCGTCGTGCTCAGCCTGATCGGCTGGGCGCTGGGCATTGACCCCCGGGTGCTCATCAACGGCGCGGAAGTCGTGACCGGCGGCGGCGGCCAGCCCCCGGCCCAGTATGCACCGCAGTCTGCGCCGCAGCCGCAGCAGCAGGCGGCCTCCGGCACGCCGGGCGACGCCGCGGGGGGCTTCGTGGCAAAGGTGCTGGGCGAAACGGAGGACGTGTGGTCCGTCGAGCTGCCGCGCCAGGCCAACGTCCAGTATCAGCGCCCCGTCCTGGTGCTGTTCTCCGGCCGCACGCAGTCCGGCTGCGGCACGGCACAGGCCGCAACCGGCCCGTTCTACTGCCCGCTGGACCGCAAGCTCTACCTGGACACCGCGTTCTTCGGCGAGATGCAGCAACGGTTCGGCGGCGGCGGCGAGTTCGCCTACGCCTACGTGATCTCGCACGAGGTCGGGCACCACATCCAGAACCTGCTGGGCCTGCTGCCCAAGGTGCAGCAGGCCGAGCGCGACGCCGACCCGGCGACGGCCAACAACCTCTCCGTGCGGACCGAGCTGATGGCGGACTGCCTCGCGGGCGTCTGGGCCAAGAAGATGAACGAGCGCCACGGCAACCTGGACGCCAACGACATCCAGCAGGCCGCCCGCACCGCCAGCAGCATCGGCGACGACCGCATCGCCCAGTCTGCCGGACGGACGGCGGTGCCTGACAGCTTCACCCACGGCACCGCGCAGCAGCGCACGCGCTGGCTGGGCGTGGGGCTGCGGGAGGGGACGGTCGCGGCCTGCAACACCTTCCAGGGGCCGATCTAGCGGCGTCCCGGCGTCATGCCTCGTCGTCGTCCCCGCCCGTCAATTCGACATCGGCGTAGAGTTCCGTCAGGGGGATTTCGATGCCGATTTCCGGCATGTGAAGGGTGGCCTTGTCACCGGCCACCACCTCCGAGGCCCAGTCTTCGCCCTTCCGGGCGAACACCAACGCGCCGGCGTCGGTCTGCTCCAGGATGACGTAGCGTTGGACGGACGGGGTTGCGCGATACTCGGCGTTCTTGACGATCAGATCCCGGCCTGCGGTGCTGCCGCTCAGTATCTCGAACACGACGACCGGCTCGGTGACGACCGTGGCGCGAGGCGGGACGGGGGTGCAGACCACGAAGGCATCGGGGTAGCGGATGCGGCCGGCGACCTCGATCTTCAGGTCGCTGCCGTGCGGCCGGCACGGCTTGCCCCGCAAGCGGCTCCGCAACGCGGTGAGCAGGTTAACCTGGATGGCGGAGTGCGCGAGCCTGACGCCGACCATGGCGACAGGCTCGAACCCGTTGAACTCCCATTTCGCGGGTTGCACCGCTTCCCAGGCCAGGAACTCCTGCAGCGCCATCGGCTTGCATAACGCGATGTTCATGGCGGCATCCTAGCACCAGGGCGGGCCTCGTCCGCAAGCCAGGCCACGGCGGCCAGCAGTTCTAAGTCGGCTACGGACGGTGAGATCATCACCTGGCGACCTGGGCTTCGATGTCGGGTGGGGGTTTCGAGTCGATCAGGGTTTGCATGAGGGTGGCCCAGTCTGGGAAGACCAGG
>JAABUK010009071.1_pt1 | contig 13730 bp, 15 predicted proteins | sample 5559141 | NCBI WGS metagenome assembly JAABUK01 (sample SAMN10711869, study PRJNA513367) | rock metagenome | isolation source: Antarctica rocks | place: Antarctica: Victoria Land, Pudding Butte nord | collected 2016-01-03
CGGCGGCACAGACGCCGTGGCGGTTCTGGCGCCCATGCCGGCTTAGCTCAGTGGTAGAGCAACTGATTCGTAATCAGTAGGTCCGCGGTTCAATCCCGCGAGCCGGCACCAATCTCTTCAATAGGTTAGACCAGATTTAGGGTGCATTTTGGTCCTAATTGTCTCGACTGCGGACCTTGTGCGGACCTCTTGGAGCGGTTGCTATTGGCTGATGAAGGGAAAAAGCAGGCTGACAGCCCCGACGAATGGCAGGAGCTTGCGACAGACAACTTGAAAGCTGCCCAGACTCTGTTGGCAACCGGCCATTGGCAGCAAGCCTTCTATTCTGCGGGATTTGCGGTCGAGTGCGCTCTGAAGTGTCGCATCATGCGCAGAGAGGGACTTAACCGCTGGCCGGAACGAGGTGAGCGACGGGAAGTCTATAGCCATAGATTGACTGCACTTGCTGAAGTAGCTGGTCTTCAGCCGTTCCTACTCGCGGAAGTGTACAATGATCTGACTGTCTTGGGACTAAGTTGGATGGTGGCCAAAGACTGGGACAATGAAATCAGGTATGCTCCAGGGGCCTTCCCGCAGGTGCGGGCGCGGCAGATGGTGGAAGCGGTCAATGATGGAGGGCTACTAGAATGGTTGCTCACACCCCCGAGTTAAGCGCCCTTCGCGAAACGAGTGGAGGGGTCCTGCTGAGGATGACAGATGATGTCGGATTCGGTGCAGTTGGGGCGGCTTGGGTTTTGGATGAGGAAAGCCAGGCCTGGCACTACCTCTTGATTAGCCCAATGATTGACAGCAAGGGGCCTCGCTGGGTCTACGAACGACTGCTCCAAGTTCTCCATAAGCTACACTTACCTGAGGGCATCACTCCTTTGGATATCGTAATTGCGAGCCCGCGGCAGATCAACATGCGGCAGTTAACTCAGCTTGGCCAAATTGATCGAGCGTCTGTGATCCGATTCAATGACATTATTATTAATGGAATGCACGTTCACTACATGGCTATTTATCGAATGTTGCCGATGAAGACACATGCAGGCGAGCAAGCAACTACGTTTGATGCTCGTGTGCGAGAGTTGATGGCTGCTTAAAGCTTGTCATCTGTTCCACCCGCACGGTCTCACAACGCAAATAGCGCCGGATCGTCGAGGGCGGTTAGAATGCTCGTGAGGGCGGATTTGGCGCCAGGACTGGTACCGGCGCTCGGGTAGCGCCCCGCCTCTAAAGTTCGAAGAATAGGGGCGGGGTAGTCCCAGCGCCACCTCCCAGAGGTCAGACGTCAGGGGCCAGGAGCAGACTGCTTATGGTGCAATTCCCACGCGGCGGGCAGAGACATCACATCGTTGCGCCGCGAGGACCCAACATGAAATGTCCTACTTGGGAACGAAGTGTTACCGGCCGCGGCAGCAATCCCAGCAGTCAATCACCCGGATAGGTGTACGTTGGGGCCCGGCCCAACCCCTGCATGCCGCCCGCCGCTTCATCGACCGCGCTGCTCAGCTTCATCGCCTTGAACACGCGGTTAAAGCGTGGGTCATTGAGCGGGCGTTCGGCAACTCACGCGGCGCGAAGGGAAAAGCGGACGCGGTGCGGTCGTTGGTAGCGGACATGGTGATGCTGCGGGGGGACAGGCGCCGACGCTGGCGGGGTGACGTCGTGACGGACACCGTGCCCGGCGCCGATCACCCTGGCTGGCGAAGGCGCTGGCCGGCGACCCCCTGGAGTGTGGGGTGCTCGCCCTCGCCCGCAACCTGCCGGAATACGAGTGGGACGCCTTTGCCCGACGCGTGGAACGGATACAGGTAAAAGCGCCGGCGGCGGACGCGGAAGCGGCGCTGCAGCAGGAGGTAGGCCAGACGCTGGCATAGGCGACAAGGCGTGGACTTTGGTGACGAGGCGGTCCTGCGGGGCCGCCTTTTCTTACGGGCGTGCGGTGGGCTTGGCTGGATGGCGCAAACGGACCCACCAGGGCCGGTCATCAAGGTGGAGATACGGCGCAAATCGTTCCACCATCACGGGGAAGGAGTTCATCAGCTTCAAGGCATCTGGGCCGATCTTTGAGGCTGCTTCGGCCCGTTCTTGTGGGGTGTTCCACGCAGAGGCGTCTCGGCAGAGCTTCCGTTGGGCATCTATCCGGAAAACCTCTTTGTCGAAGGTTTCTAGGAAGACCGGCATATCAGGTGCGAACAGGAAGTGGCTCTGCGCCCGCGCGACAACTGCGGCTGTCATACGGCCTTCAAAAGCATCATCAGGACTGCTGAAGGCTGCGCGGACCAGCTCGTAATAGGCTTCAAAGACGCGGAAGCGGCGGTCAAATAGATCATACCGTAGCTTGATGCGAGCGATGTCGGCCTGAGTGAGAGACACGAACATGGCTGCGGCTGAGACAATCAGAGCAATAAGGCCGAGAGCGACTGACAAACTGACCATCCATTTTTCCGTTCTGCTTCCCCTTGGCCCGTCTGCGGGTCAGGGGGCGTCTTTGGCGGGGGCCTCAAACCCCTGCGTGCGGATGCCGCCCGCCAACCCAGCAAGGGCAGCGGCGGCTGCCAACGCAGGCGACGGTTCCCGCATCCTCCCTGCCGCATCGGCAAGGCGCATCCAGACGGCCAGCGCGTCCGCCGTCGCTCCGCAGGCGCGAATGGTGGTGGCCTCGCGGTCAATGATGGCGCGAGCTTCAAGGTCCGTTCCCTCATTGGCATAACGGCTGCGCCAGACGCTTAGGATGTTGGCCGGAAGGTTGTCGATCTGCTGGCGGAGGGTTGGCGTTGCCAGGGTGTCAAATGGCGTCATGTTCTGGTGCGGTCCTCTATCCGGCGAGCCTAGTGGCCACCGCCGCCGCCGCTGTCTCCCCCGCCACCTGCACTTCCGTGCCCGCCGCCATGGTGACAGCTATACCCGCCGCCATCATACGAACCATAGTAGCCGCCAGACACGGCCTGCAGCGACCTCCCATGCTTGTCACAGCCGATGTACGGGCTGGCTGCGGCCCGTCGTCGTTCTCTGCGACCACCCCACAGCACCAACGCCACCATGACAATCACGGGGATGAAGAACCAGAGGAAGTCGAGGGTCATGTGATCTCTCCCTGATGCACCATGCTGGCCTTTGCGCTGATCGTGTTGTCAAGCATTACTGCATCATAGCGTTGGGCCTCTCGGACGCTCCTGGGAACGCTGGGCTGCCTCCTGGGCGGCCTGCTGCGGGGTCTGTGCCGTCCGTCTGGCACTCTGTCGCGCCGCATCGCGCATGGCCTGCGTGACGGTAGGCGCCGCCTGGGCCTGCTTCGTCAATTCGGCCGGCATCTCGATGCCCTGCTTGCTTAGCTCGGCCTGCACCAGCAGCCGCACGGCAGTCTTGCCGTGCTGGGCCACGTGGTCGTTCCAATCGGTCCCGGCATCGGCGGCAGCAAAGGAAGGCTGCAGGACCACGCCGCCGACCTCCTGCGCCGCGGCCGCGGCTTTGATCGCCCCCACGTTGGGCAACGGCACCTCTCTTCGGGGCAGGTGATGATCGTTGTCGGCGGCGATCAGGATGGGCCGGGCTGGATCTCGCTCACGGTACGCTCGGGCGACTTCGGCCAAGTTGCCGCTGTCGAAAGCGACGGCGACGGCTAGGCTCGTACACTCTCTAACCGTCGCCGCCGTCGCAAACCCCTCGGCTATGATCAGTGGCTGACCCGGCTGCAGCTCGCCTAGCAGGGCGTGCGTGCCCTGCTTTTTGCCGCCCGCCATATACAGCTTGTTACCGTCTGGCTTGATCGTCTGCACACCCCATAACTTGCCGTCCGCATCCCGCATGGGCACCAGCAGATTGCCTTTCCGGTCCTGGCGCAAGCCGTGCGCCGACACGCCCTTGTGCGTCAGATAGGGATGCGCCTGGGCAGGTTGGGCGCGGTTCCAGATGGCGCGGGCCTTGTGCGCCGCGACGGCCTCGCAGCGGCTGCGTTCTGCGTCCCTGGCGGCACGGTCAGCGGCGATCTGCGCCCTTTCGCGGTCCCGTTCCTCCGGCGTCGTCTCCTTGAACGGACGGGACGCGCTCCACCTGATCTCGTCGCCGGTCTTGAAGTTGTGGATGTAGCCCGCTGGGTAGCCGTCCAGATGCCCGATGTACGTTCCGGACAGACGGCCCTTGCGGTCGCCGTCTACGGGAACTCGCCGCATTCTTCCGTCCATGATCGGCGTGCCCCTCGGCAAACGCAGTCCAGCCCGGTGCAGCGCGTCGCCAAACTCCGCCTGTGCCTCGGTGGGCGTTATGGGCGGCTGCCTTCTTCCCTTCTTTGGCCTGGCTGCCGCCGGACGCATAGAGCGACGAGCTTCCTGCAGGGCTTTGCGGGCTTCGCCTGGCCCGGCCAGCCGCCGGGTGATCTCGCGGGTGGCGGTAGCGCTCTGTGCCGCTGCGGTGCCCATCGCCTGCGTCTGGCCTGCAACGTCGCGTTCGGCCCGGCGCTCGGTAAAGGCGGAACGCAGGTCCGGCGCTGGCCCACCCGTGGCCTGGCGTTGCTGGCCTGGCTGGAAGGCCGTTGCCAGGCTCCTGACGGTGCCGGTTCGCATATCGCGCGCCCGGTCCAGCAGGTCGGTTGCCAGCTCCTTCGCCGGCTGTTGGGACAGGTTGCGGGCGACGTTGGCCCACACGTCGTCCTCGGTGATTGGCGCCACGTTGCCGAGTGCGCGCCGGCCGATGATTTCGGTACGCTCACGCCCGTCCGCGACAATCAGGAAGGTTGTCTCGCGGGACCGGGACTGCGCGACGTATGCCTTGAAGCTCTGCACCGCATCGGACCCGCTGGGCATGGCGTTGATGTGCTCGGTCGAGGTGGCGGACTGGATGGCGTCAATGGTGATGACATCGCCGTAAGCCAGGCGGACGCGCCCGCTGGCGGGGTCGCGCAAGTTGTCCCACTTCACGAAGCCGGCGTTGCCTTTGCCCTTGGCATTGCGGAGCTGCACCCCGCCCGCCTCGATGCGCTCCACCTCCACAACCGACCCGTTGTTTCCTAAGTTCCCACCCCTGCCACCGAATGCCGCCTGAGTGCGCGCGAACAACCGCACTCTGTCGCCAACGGCCAGCGGCAAGTCATATTCCGCCCGGTTCTGGTCAGTCGCTTTGACCGTCACCTGGTCGGCGCCGACCTTGCCGGCCTTGCGCCTGCGCTCCCGGATTGCGCTGCTGATGGCGTGAGCGTCGGCGTTGGTCGGAGCGCTGACGGTCAGCGTGTAGCCCTGGCGGCCGGCGTTCTCCCGCTGCCGGGCTTCCCATAGGTCCGCCACCGCCTCCACCGCGTGGCGATGGCCGCCCTGCACCAGCATGGCATGGCCATCCTCACGCAACCGGGTGATGCCGCTAGCTGCGTCGCCCTGCCGGAACATCAGGCTCGTCTCTTTGTCGCGGTCGCGGAGCTGGCGGACGGTGCTTTCCAGCTCGGGCACGGCCTCGGTGCCAAGCGCCTTGCGCAGCAGGGCGATTGTGTTGCCGGCGTCGATGGCCTGGGCCTGCTTGTCGTCGCCAATTGCCACGATGGCGAAGCCGTATGCGGCTTGGAGGCGCAGCAAGCCTAGCGCCTGCGCAGTGCCGACCTGGCTTAGCTCGTCCACCACCACCACGCTGTTGTGGTCGAGGTGCAGATTGCCAGCCTTGGCCCGCGTCAGCAGCGCCGCTATGGCCATCGCGTTCTCTGGCTTGATCCCGGCATCCGCCAAGGGTTCGGCCTGCCGCCAGGCCAGGGCGGTGCCATACACCTCGCGCCCGGGGCGAACATTGGGGATGGGCGCGGTCCATGCCTCTACCAGCGGGCGCAGCAAGGTCGTCTTGCCGGCGCCGCCGACGCCAACCGCCACGGCGAAGCGGCCGGACGTGCCCAAGGCATCAATGATGCGCCGCTGCTCGGCGCCGTGCTCACTGGTAAAGTCCAAGCCGTCCCGCCTCGATACGTGCTGCACCGCGCGCTCGATCTCATCGGGCTGCAGGGCGGGGCTGCGGTCGGCCGCCGCTTTGGTCGCCAGCCGCATCGCCTCCTCCTCCTGGGCGACGTGCAAGGTTGTCGTGATCTTCACCCGGGGCCGGCGCCCGCCTGCCGTGGCGTCCTCGCCCTCCGCGGCGACCTCGGCCCACATCAGCGGAACCTGCTTACCGCTGTGCTGGACGCCATACTCGCGCATCGCCGCGGTGATCTTGTCGATGTCGGCGGCAGAGTCCACACCGGACGCGATCAGGCCGCGCGCAGCGGCTGTCCGGGCCACGCTGGCATACATGGTCGCCCGGCTCTCGAACTGCCGGGCCAGGACAGGCAGGGATGACTTGTAGCCGTGCAGCAGGCGTTCCTGCTCGGTCGGCGTTGGGCGGTGTTTCACCTCGGGGTCAATGACGCTGGCGTGCTCGTAGCCTGCGGCCTTGGCCTGCGCCTTCCATGCGGCCAAGTCCGTCATGTCGTCGCCGCGCTGACCCGTCTCCTTCTGCCGGCGGGTTGCGCGCGCCCCGCCCTTCAACACGCCGGCCAGCTCCATCGGGTGCATCGCGTTCCAATCGAGGCCCTGCGCCGCGACGTATTCCCGGGCCGCCACTTCGCCGTCCCGCGTCCGCTTACTGAACACGGCGCATACCGCGTCCGGCACCGCGACGACGCAGGCGGTATCGGTCCGCTGGTCGAGCACAACGTCGATCCCGTGCGCCCGCAGGTTGGTTGCAAGGTGGGCCTGATAGTAGGCGCCGACCTCATGCACCCGGTCGTGCATCGCCAGCATGTCCATGCTGCCAACGGTGCCGTCGTCGCACACCACGACGTTCGGCGTGGTCACATGGGTATGAAGCTGCATGTCCCCGGCGACCTTGGCGTTGCGCACCGTCTGGATCAGCGTGGTGCGGGTGCCGTCCGCTTCGGTGTGGGGTATCTCGATGGTGGGGCGGGCCGTGTAGTGGTCGTATGTGACCCATCCGAGTTTGCCGGGGATGCTGCCCTTTGAACCTCCATCGCCCTTTCGGGCGCGTGCAACGATGGTTTCCAGGTGCGCCATGCCGGCCATCACGGCATCACGGTGCGCGCCGACGATCATGTGCCGCTCGGCATCGGTCGGCGCCAGCGCCATCGCAACGGACACGCTCTTGGGAGCGGAGAAGGTGAAATCGACGTAGGTGATCCGGTCCTTGCCAGCCGCGACCCGGTAGTTCTTCTTGCCCTCTATCGCCTCGCCATCTGCCCGGACGCCCCGTAGCAGGTTCACGACCTCGGCCTTGGTCAGCGTCCGGTTCATGTCGATGCCTAGCGCCTCGGCAACGGCCAGGGGCATGTCCTGCCGCGGCATGGCTGCCGTTCCCTCGGCCTCCGCGCGCGTAACCCCCCGCAAGTAGTATTCGGCCATGGCGACCATCTCCTCGGGCATGGTCTGCTCGCTGAGGTGGTCAGCCATCGCCTGCGCCGCGGTCGGCGTGCCGGCAGTGCCCTTGCGGAATGTCAACATCGGGTCAGTGCCGGTCGCTGGCCTGGTCGCCGTCGTCCTGGTCGTCAAAGGCCCCTGGCGTGGCCGGCTCCGTCTCGTAGCCCTCGGCCTCAAGCTCGCGCTGCATCTCCTCGCGGATCGTCACGGCCAAAGCTTCGGGAAGGCCGGACAGCAGCCTCGTCTGTTCCTGGGTTGCTACCAGGATGGCTGCCAGCGCCTCCGCAACCGGGCTTGGTCCTGGCTCCACCGTCGCCGCTTCTAGGATGGCGTCCAGCTTCTCGTTGTGGATCGCCATCATGTCTAGGATACTGTGCGCGACCTGCTCGTAAGCGGCTTGGCGCTGCTCGATACGGGCCAAGACGGCAAGCATTTCCTGGTCAGCCATGCTCTGCGTCCCCCGTGAACCTGCCGTCCCTAAATCTAGGCTTGCATGGTTCTACCATGCAATGGTCTGTGACATTTCCTTCTGTTTTAGCACCTACCCTGGAAAGGCAGGAAATTAAGTAGGATTTGAGATAGGGCTACTGCAGTAGGAAATAAGGTAGAAATTACAGTAGGAACTAGTCCTAGCCTGTGCCATCGTTGCACCGTGAAGAACACGAAGCCGCCCCGTTCCGACGATGAAGTGCGAAGGCTGGCGGCTGCGTGGGCCAGCAAGTGGACGCCTGCGGACGGGATCGAACCCTGGCTGCGGCGCCACATGGACGAAATGCGGCGCATGATCCGCGTGGATCGTTGGTCATGGAGCGACCTGGCCCGATCCCTCAATGAAGCCGGCATCACCTATGCTGGCGGGCAGTGGACGGCGGCTCTCCTAGGCGACAAGGTTGCCACCCTCCGCTGGCGGCAGCGCAAGCGCGAACAAGTTGCGGCTCCACACCATGCCTTCCCGGTTGAGTTCCTGCGCGAGGCCCTGGGCAACTTAGGATCAATTCAGCAGCTCGTGATCAACGTCCAGGCCACGCCATCAGGTCAGATAACGGCAACGCTCGCCGGGCTGCCGGCAGCGGTTCCAACCCCGCCAGCACCACCAGTGGCCGCCCCCATGCCGGCGTTGGTCGTCAGCCCGGCACCCGTGATTGGGCAAGTCGCACCTCCTGGTCCCAGCGGTGATGCGGAACCACCCCGGCGGACATTCGGCTATGCCACCCCGCGCGGCATGGACCCAGTTGCGAAGGCGCCAGCGCCGCCGTCCCCACCACCAGTCAACGCTGAAACACCCACCCCAGCAGAGCCGACCGTCAGTGCGGACGATGTGCTCGCCCGGTTCGCGCCTGGTGCCACCCGGCGATGATCTCCACCCCAACAAAAGGTGCAATCTCCATGGCTGCTAAGCAGGACGTGACAGCGAAGCAGGAAGCCCCTGCGCTGCCTTCAAACGTGGTGTCCGCCTTCCGGCGCCGGCCGGTTGCGGAAGGTGAGCCGGAAATCAGAATGGGGTTGGCTCCGGCCAGCAGCCTGGGCGGACCCGTCGAGGTCGCGGTGAAGTCGTCGCTGGACCTGACGGGCAAGCCTAAGGTCTGGTTCATGATCGGCGGCGGCAACAGCGGTAAGACGGTCGAGGTCCGCTATCTCATCGGACGGATGCAGGAACAGGGGCGGCAGGCGATCCTGGCGGCCCTCGATCCCGCCAACCGTAGCCTGGCGACCTGGTTTGAGGGGGTCGAGCAGCCCCCTAGCAGCGATGGCGTGCAAACCGCGCGCTGGCTGCGGGAATTCCTGACCTTCCTGATGGCTGAGAAGCAGCACACCGCAATGTTGGACTTTGGCGGCGGCGATACCGCGCTTGCCAAGCTGGTTGACGCTGCCCCCGGCATTGCCGCCACGATGGAGGATGCCGGGCTGGCTCCGATCGCCTGCTACACCCTGACCACGCGGCCCGATGACCTGGCGGCGCTGGACACGCTGGAAGCTGCCGGCTTTCAGCCCAAGGCCACGGTCCTGATGTTCAACGAAGGCCGCGCCGACAGCTCCATGTCGCTGGATGAAGCCTTCACGCGGGTGCTGCGGCATACCTCGGTGCGCTCGGCCCTGGAACGCGGCGCTGTGCCGCTCTGGATGCCGCGGTTGGAGCCGGAGGTCATGCAGGAGGTCGAGGGCAAGCGGCTGCAGTTCGTCCAGGCCCGCGATGGGCAGGTTCCGGCATCGGCGTCCTTCCCACCCATCGGGGGGTTCGAACGCGCGATGGTCCGGCGCTGGATGGAGCGCATGGAAGCGGCACACGCGGCCATCCCGACGTGGCTTCCGTGACCGGCCAGGCGACGTCTGAACGCGGGGCGCCCCCACCTACCGCAGTGGACGACGAGGCGTTCGCCGCGCTGGTGCTGGAAGCGCAGGCAAGCCTGGCGCAGGGCGTCGAGAGGGCCGGGCTGGGACGCGACCCCTACCGCTTCCTGATGGGTGCGCTAGCACAGGCGCTAGGCGTGCTGCCGGTGTTCATGGGCAAGCTGGACGGTGCCATTGACCACGCTCGCCAGCCGGTGGACCCGGTGACGCTTGAACGAAGCATGGACCAAGCCGTTCGACGGCTGGAACAGGCGGCAGCGCGTGGGGCTAATCAGCACACGTTGCAGATGGTGCGCGCGCACAACCTCCGCACGCTGCTGACCTATGGCGGGGCCTTTGTCGTCGCCGTCCTGGCTGCGGCCGGCGGCGGCTTCGCTTGGGGACAAGCATCGGCTGATGCCGCCGTGCATGAAACGGAACAGCAGCTCGCTCTGGCTTTCCGGGGCGGCACTAGCGCGGCAGCAAATTGGGCGAACCTGACGCGGTGGAATGATATCAACAGCTCATTGGCAGCCTGCACCGGGTATGCGCTCAAGGTCGTTGAAGGAAGAAAGGCGTGCTTTGCGCCTCTGTGGATTGAGCCGCCAAGCCTGGCGGTGCCGTCTCGAGTGCGGTAGGCAGCGTGGGACGGAAGCCTGCCCTGCCCTCCCAAACTACCGTCTAGATGTCGCATCCGCCTTCTTGGGCGGACCATTAGGCGGTGCATCGCTACCCCACTCCACCAAACTCCAACCAAGGCTGCGATTGCTCACCAAACGCTTCTTATCGCGGCACAGGTAGCCAGACACGTTCGCAACAGGACTCCGCCCGCCCACGATCAAACCGTGTTGTGTCATCTGAGGAAGCAGGTCGCGTGTGTGAATCGGCTGCCCTTTGGCCCGTATAAGGTCAACGGCCATGTCCGTGACCTTGCAGGAAAGCGTTTTGCCATTTGATGTGTCAGAAGTAGACGCTGCTGTGGACGCCGGCCCATCTGTTTTCTGCTTTGATCTGGATTTCTCATACTTACGCTCTACTACAAGGTAGGTGCGTAGCTGACTGGCCTCTTCTTCATTCTCGGCCAGTTGGTTGTCAATCTCGGCCCGTTGGTTGCGGGCACGTTGGGCTTCTGCATCCAAGTGCTCCAGGTCAGCTAGAGCTTGCTCAATGGACACCGGCAGTTCCCCCGTCCCGTTTGTGAGGGAACCCTAACGACACGTCATGCCAACAACAATGGAACTGACGTTCCACCTTGTCGGCTATCATGCGATCAGCGTCTTGTAGGTTAACCGCTGGTCGCAATGCCGTAAGCTACCCCCATCTTTTTACGCGTGTCCGGCCCTGGCTCCAACATAAGCGGCTATCTCGGCTCGGACGATCCAAGGTGCAATGCTGGCGCTGCGCAGCAAGTGTGCGCGGTTAGCAGCTACTTCAGCGAGGTGGGGTTTGCCCCCAACGTGCAACCTGTTCCTGAACCGGCGTCGGCGGCGCTGCTCAGCATCGCCGCGTCTGCGGCCTGGCTCGGCAGGGGCAGGCACCGCGCCGCATAAACGCTTCCCGCTTATGACCCGGCCCAGCCTGCGGCGCCGGCTGCGCCCGGTGGCAGGCGGCCAGCGTCTCAACCCATACAGCAACGTCGGCCGTCTCGGGTGCAGTAGCAGGGCCCGGCCGCGGCTGCCCTAGACACTCTCGGCAACGGCGGCCAGGTATCCCGTCCGTCCGCTTGGACGTGCCGGTCTGGGGGGAACCAGCAGGTTCCAGCCCCGCTACTTCGGTGTGACCGACGTTTCGGAAGGGGAGGGGAATACATGGCAACTCAAGGCTATCCCGGCACAGCCGCCGAGATTGTTGCATCGCTGGCGAAGGAGAGCCTCGTCGGCATGATTCAGATCGTTGAGGCTATGGACGAGAGTGAGATTGCCGGTGCTTTGGCAAAGATGTCGTTCGACCCCGAGCACGTCATCGACAGCATGAGCGATTCGAGAGAGCTAAATTGGGACGCCTTTGAAGCGGGCGGGGCGCTGGCCCCCGATCACGTCGAGATACGTATCGGCCCGGCCATCACTGGCATCGTAGATAAGGAAGACCTTCTAGCCCTGCTACGCCGTTTTAAGCCGGTGGAAGGTGGGCCGGTATCAGCAACGAAGTGGCCCTGGCTTTACTGGTGGCGTCCGCTGGGGCTGCCGGCGTGCCTGATCACGCTGATGCCACTTTTGGACGGGGACCGTGGCTTCGCGTGCATTGTGCACATCGGGCAAACGCACCTAAGCAACGCGTTCGCGGGCCAGAAGCCAGAGGCCATACAGCAAGCGCTAAAGGCGGACGCGGCACGTCGGCTAGACGTCTGGGTTTTGGAGAACAAGAAGCGACCCATGAGCGACCACCCGGGCTTCGACATCTTCGTCCAAAAGCCCGCCGCGGGCTTACCCGGTCTCTGCGCGGTGCGGGTGCCAATGCCCCCGTTCACGCCTATTCTTCCGCTTGAGACCTGGGCGCAGCGATACGGCATCAACGTTTTCGAGACGGTCGATGAACTCGCCGAGATGGAGCGGTTCTATCAAAAGCCTGGGGTGGCCTTCCACCGTACCCCACCTCTCTTCCGCAACCGGCCCTCCCCGTCTCTCAGGCCCGCACCCCTTGCTGGGGGCATTCTCGAAGGTCAAATTCTGATGGTGGAGACGCCCTGGCCCGATGCCGGCTGCGCGTGGTCCTGGACCCTGCCTAACGTGCTGCTCAACGCACACACGAAAATCCGTGAGGCGGCACACCGCGGGAGGTACATGGTGCAGATGTCCAGGAACCTCGATACTGCTAGGGCGGAGATCGACAAGGTCACGCATGGGACCGTGCGCTCAAACATCCTCGTCGTGCAATCTACGCGACATCCAAAGGCAGCCCTTCCTTGGCGCACCCCAGAGCCTGGACTCCTCCGCCACGTCGTCATCGGTGATGCCCTGGACGGCCGCGATGCGTATGCGCTGACTGTTCTCTCGCGTTACCAAGACCGACCAGCCGTGCTCACGGCAGCGGCGGATGCTGAGGAGTTCAGGTCCGCGATCTCGGCTTTCGCGACCACCTACGATTGTCAGCCCGCGGACACCGCCGAGGTACTGTCGGGTCCGAACGCCGCCTCAATCGGCCTTATCGTGCTCGACCGAGACGCCGCTGGCTTTGTCGCTGCCGCCTTGCCAGACCGCGGAGAAGGCGTGGAGACGTTGGCATCAGTCGTCGCGTGCGTCGTCCTCCACCGAGATGAATCGGATCTACCCTACTTAGCAGAAGCGCGGACCTTGGCGGCGAGAGTGGCTGCGAAGCTGTTGCTTGTGCTGGTAGAGGGTGGAATGCAGGCACCTCGCGACGAAGCGTTTGATGCAGCAGTTTCCCAGGCACGGGATGAGTTCCAGGAAAACTTCCGCATGATTGATATGCCCCCACCGCCGTCCATTCCACTCGCGGCGATGGCGACCGAGATTCTTTCGCGCCCACCGCGATCAACCCGGTGATCGCCACCGAGGCGATTGATCTGGTGCTGGCCGGCAAGGCCATCGTGATCCTGGGCCGGCGGCTTGAACCGGCCGCGGACGTTCGGGATGGATTGCTGGATGCGCTGGACCTGCACGCATCGCCTGATGACGTGACGGGTCAGGCATGACCAACAGTGAGCCAGTGACCCCGTATCAGCTCAAGGCTGCCCGGTCCTTGTTGGGCTGGAGCAGACTTCGCCTAGCGCTTCGCAGCGCTACGTCAGACTACATCGTGACGACATACGAAAAGACAGGGCAGGTAGCCGCGCAATATGGCCGGGCGGACCAGGGTGATCCTATTGCCGCTATCCGTGCCACGCTAGAAGCGGCCGGCATCGAGTTCTTCAATGCGCGCACGCCGGGAGCACGCGTGCGGAAACCAGGCCAGTGACGCCTGCTCAGATGAAGGCCGCCCGGGCGTTGCTGGGCTGGAGCAGGACCAGGCTGGCCGCCTGGAGCGACACAACGTCCCGCGTTGTGACGACGTTTGAGCAAACCGGGCAGGTTGCTCCCA
>JAABUK010009072.1_pt1 | contig 13728 bp, 19 predicted proteins | sample 5559141 | NCBI WGS metagenome assembly JAABUK01 (sample SAMN10711869, study PRJNA513367) | rock metagenome | isolation source: Antarctica rocks | place: Antarctica: Victoria Land, Pudding Butte nord | collected 2016-01-03
TGATGAGCAGGCTCAGGAGGAGAAGTTTCATCGGGACCTGGCGCATCCCAACAAGTTTGCGGCGCTGGCGGATGGTGGAGAGTTGAGTCAAGGACCTCTGGGTGAGGCAGATGACAGGTTGGTGCCTCTTTCATGCCTCGATGCTGCCTATCCTTACTGCTTGCTCGGGTGAAAGCACTTGACATGCATGGTAACAAATCTCTCGAGACTGTTTGTTGCACGACGTTGCTTTGGTCCTCACAATGATTGAGTCTGTGTTCTGCAAGACCATGCTGGCTGCAGCTGTGTCCTTTGCCTGTATGACGCTGACTGCCCAGACCCCTGATACATGCCAAATGCACACAACTGAGCAGTGTGGGTTGAGGGTGAGTCCAGCAAACTGCACCTCGAGCAAACACACTCTTGAGCAACACCACCCCCATGCACCCTTGTGCAGTTGATTGTGCTTGTGAAGCTGGCAGGTGAGACTGTGTCTTTTGGATTTGCAGGCAGGGCAGTGCGGGCTCGCGGCGCCCCAACTCCGGAGACCATGCTGGTCCCGGAACCAAGTGCTTGGTGATGGCTGTTGCCATCCCAGTGCTGGCAGGCGCCTGCATGTTTGGAGCAGGCCTGGTCTTGGGCTCCCACATCATGGGGGGAGTTGGCAAAGCCAAGACCAGCATTCTGAGCTGGTGAGCCTCTACAACTTGCATTGCTGTTGTTTGTGCTCAATACATCAAATGACACACTGTTGTTTATCTTGGTGCACAACTGTATGTGTTCTAGCATGTCTGCAGTTGCGAATGGTGGCTTGAGCACGGACTTGGGCATGAATGCTAGTTGGCAACCATTCTGCATGCCTGGGCAATGTGGTGCGCCCAGACTGCATGTGTGTGATGCCAATCATCCAATCAAGAAGTCAACAGCGTCTTTTGCCTGCAGGGGAAGAAATTGAAGGAGCAGGTGGGGGCGGGCTTGGAGTAAGACCCTGGGGGTGGTGGCTGTTGTAAAGGAGCATCCTTTGACAACTACTTTGGTGGTCACAGAAATAAGAATCAGGCTGTGAATTCCTGATAGGACAAGATGTGCGCTGTACAAGTGCATGTGTACATTAAGTTTGTCCAGTGTTTAGTTGAGGCTTGAGCCACTGCATGCATGTGACATCCCGGTTGTATAATACAAGGCTGCTTGATGGCTGGGATACTTTTAGTGTAATAACAGCATTGCAGCACCCCTAGTAGGCTAGTAAGAGCAGTTGCGAAGTCTCAGACAAAGTTGCAGGTCATATATCTACCACCTGCTTGCCATTCCAGAACTATATAAAGATGTTTGTGGCTTTCCTCCTTTGAAGAAAGGTCTGTATGCATATAGTGCAACAAGGCAGCATTTCTGGCATACTGAGACAGTTTACCTAACTGGGCAAAGCCATAACTTGTAACATTCACTGCATGCTGCTAGGCCTATTTGCCTGTCAAATGTTGCTCAAATCAGTCACTGTGCTGTGTGATGTGCTTGTGCTGCTCCGCTGCTCGTGACAAAACGCAGCGCTTCAGTCTGTTTGCGATTCATTGCGAGTGTTCTCAGTTCCAAACACGACAGAAATGCGTTAGTTGCTGACCTAGCAAGCTGTCTCAGGTTAAGCATCTGGTCTTCGACGACTGATCAAACCACTTGGCACCACGTCCTGGTCGCTGATGCTGATAGTGGGACTTCTGCAACACTCCTGGTCACTATGTAGCAAGCAAGCAGAATTGGACAGGTCAGAAGCTCTGTTGTCAGTGTTTCTATCAGCTCTTCGGATTACAGAAACGCCTGTTTCCTTGAGATGGACAAAATGCAACATATTGTTGCAGGATTTAGTGCCAGACAAAGCCTATGGAGCAACAAAAGGTCACCTGCTGCCAGCAGCAAATAAGGCAGTGTTTGTTGATGGGTTGCATCCCCACAGAACTGCAGAAAGAGAGCTACTGAGGTAACACCTGAGCCTACAGTTTGGTGGCATGCACCATTCTACAGCGGTGGGGGGGTATAGCTCAGAAGCTGTGGTATTCATGCTGGCCATGTGGAGCTCATTGGCTTTGTCGCGCAAGCGGTTGTGGATTGCACACACATGGAGATGATTTCAATAAGGACGCATATGATGTGGGTATTGCACAGATGGCACACAGCAAATCTTTAGGCCTTCTGCTTTGGTCTGCTCTGTTTGCATCTGCCTCTTCAAGTCATGACAAGCAGCCATTGCTGCATGCATGCTTCTGTCTCGCCCTGTCTCATGCTCACCTACCACGGTCTTTCTGAGATCTCTACTGGTTGCCAGCAGAACTGCTGCAAGGCTGACAAGCATTTGTCCTCAAAGTCATCCCTGTGCAAACAAACTTGCATCATATGCTGCATAGCACAGCTCCTGCATTGATGCCTAAGCCTGCATCACATACCAAGCTTGTCTGCAAATGTGAGTGTACCAAAAGTGCTTTTGCAAAATGCTAGATTGGGTTCTGGCGCCAGCAGCTCGGCCTGCTTTGAAGTCCATGGAAGGAGGACATCTTTCCCTGAGCAAAAGGCCCCTTAGTCCTTGCTTGCCACGGTGAGCCAGGCAAGCAAATCTGGTCCCTTTTAAATTTGCTAGCCCCTTGACTGTGTGCTAGCATGGGTGGTGTCTTGTGCATCTGTAAGTGATCCGAGCGGTGCTCATTGCCAGCATGCTGCTTGTCAAGTTTGTTTGTTCAATCTTCTGAATGTAGACCATATGTATTGCTTGGCATGCACACGTCGTCTGGCATGTAAGACCTGATGGTCACCTTGATTCTATAATGCACTCATATGGCACAGCAGCTCTTGATCATGCACAGCCTGCAGATACACACAGACATGAGAATACGATTTGCCTACAGGGGCTTGGTCCGTCCCCAACTTTGAATGGGGCAGCCCCAACAACCTGCAACCAGGTCAAGCTTTCCTGGTGGGCCGCACAATGTTGGAGACAGACCGGCTGAGTCCCGAGCACGAGCGCCGCTGCAATGCCATGGATGAGATCTGGGGGCCGACTGAGTTCCATAGACAGGTCTTTGCAGACTCTGGTGTCAAGGCAGACAAAAAAGACCTGCAGAGTCTTGTCAGCCTGACTGACAAGCTCCCTGTACAGCATTCTGCTGACTGCGTATGTCCACAGGCTAAAATATGATGTGCAATGGTGTACATGGGACAACAAGAATGCATATCATGTTTTGCCCTTCAACAGGCATGCATACATTACTGGTGCCCGGCCATGCATGTGGCTGCTTCCAAGACATTGTGGGTGTGGAGTTGGGTCTGCCAAGCTATGCATTTGCAAGGAACATTGTGTACAGCATAGTATGCCATACATGCAGTGTCGATATATCAAGCCATGTTTGCCAGTTTGAATGACATGTGGCGCTCCTTGTTGCAACTATCTTATCCAGATTCAATGGCGGATTGGCAGCTGGGTGCATGCTGGACATGCACTGCCAATGCATCATGATCATAAAGACTTGTGTGTTGCACAACTTCTTCACTTATGCATGGATGTGCTGCAGGTTGCGTGTGGCTCAAGAGTCGAGTCAGTGGATGTGGACTTTTTGAACCCCTATGGAGCTGCTTTTGGAATAGCTGATGTTTGGGCGGGCCTGCTCAGAGGGCAAGACTGTGGCTTTTCCTTTCTGTAAGCCTCTGTCACATCTTTACATATGCATGCTGTGCACGACAAGCTAGAAGCAGGCACTCTGTGGGCAAATGTGGCATTTGATGCTGCAAGCCCTGGTTGCAACGTCACAGACAACATACCTCAAGTTGGGTCTACTCGTCTATAACAACAGCGCTTTGCTTTTCAGTAGGGATCGGCCTGATCTCAGTCTTCCCTGCCTGGAACCTCTGACCTTTGGAGACGCCTCTGGGTTCTGTCCTTTGGCTTGTTGCCTTGCCTCTGCCAAAGGCATGGCAGAGGCAGGGTCAAAGGCATGATCAGGTTGATCAGCACACTGGCAGCAGAATGCCACACAATGCAGCGTCTAGGTTGTATAGTTTCTTGCTTACTTGCTTTATCAAAGCATGATGTGAGTTGTTAGACCCTCAACCAACAACCTTGGTTCTGCAGATCTTCAGGTGGGAGCTGCGCAAAGGCTGGGATGTTCTCTTGGCAGCTCACCTGGGTCAATTCACAGCAGCAGACAATGTTGCCCTGTACATGGAGACCAGTCCATACCACAGTGACAGCAAATTCAAAGACCACATGAGGAAGTGGGCAGCAGAATATTTGCCGGCTTCAGACGGGCTTGACATGGACAGCCTGCCAACAGTGTATGTGGTTGATAGAACATGGTTCAAGACAGAGTGAGGCGGCTGTACACATCTGCAGACTGCTTTGTGCTGCCTTCAAGGTGGGTCATCATTCTGTCACCACCACTCATTGGGCGTTTGCATGATTGGTTGCAAGTGCATGCTTCTTGCTTGAGGACTGGATGCCAGGAACAGATGTCGCAGGCGCAGCAATTAGAATACAATGCCTTAAATGCCAAACTAGCAGAACTTGTCCACTCAATCATGGACCTTGTGCTGCCAATGAGGCACCATCCAGCCTTGTTGAAATCTCCCATGTCGGTGCTTGCCTTTTGTCACATCCTTGCTTGTTTTGCTGCCACAGTGCATGGACAATAGCAGGAGCAGTTACTGTGCGACACAGCATGAAGTTGGACTCATTCACAGCTGCAAATGCCTGGACCTGACCGGGGTTTGACAGGGCCCCTGGAGCTCAGTGTGGGGGCCCTGCTGAATTGGGAGCATGCCCTGTTTTACCCTCTTCAAAGGCATTATAGATTGTAGACATGGGTTAGTTCAGGGAGGGCTGCTCATGCCTGTGCTTTGGCTGGCCCTTGCCAGCGCAGAATTTAAGGACGGGGCAGGCCGAAGGGGGGGGGGGGGTTAGGAGGCAGTCAGAACACTGTACCTGTTGACTTTCACCTTAAAGCTCGACTGTGAGTGCAGGGGTGAGGGTTGGGAGAGGCCTCATGTTGAAGCCATGAGTATGGGTCTACCTGGTGAGCCTCATGCTTGCTGATAGCTCCCCAGTCCCCAGAGTAACAGTGCCTGAGCTAGTCCCCAAATGTGTCTAGTTGCGTGTTCAAGTTACAAAATAGCGTTTTCAAGTTGAGTAGTGTCAGATCTGCATCCCTAATCAGCAGCACTCATATGCGACGCCGACACAGAAAGACCCTTACTTGGAGTTACTGTGCATACTTGATGGTGGCTTCAAGTGTCTGTCTGTGCATCTGTAACCATCACCAGTCTACTGTTACAGCAGGTACAGCGAAATCATGCATCAGATTTGGTTTGACTGATGCAGATTCAGTCTTGCTTCTCAGGAAAGGCTTGTGCTGAGCATGCATATACAGATGGGTACCAACACCCAACTTACATTGGCCCGTCTTCAGATGCCTGCGGTAATGAGAACTTCTGTTGTCATTACCGCTTTAATGTGAGCTCTGGTTGTTGCCTTGCAGTGATTGCAACATGTCAGGCCCCACAGCATTCCTGGATGAGGAGGTGGGGTACCCCCTGGCCATTGATGGGCTGGAGTCGGTTGAGGACAAGGGGGCCTTTGAGGGGCACATGTGGTCAGCCCCCTCTGTGCACCGCCTGAAGCAGCCGATGAGCCATGTGGTTCAGAATTGCAAGGAAGCTCAGAAGAAAGGCAGGTGAGTGGCTGCTGCTGCAACCTTCATCAGCATGTTTTCAACTCCTACTTGGTAATGCATCACACGTGACTGCATGGTGAACTGTTGATGTCAAACTGGTGTTGTATGTCACAGCGTCAAGCCTTGTAGAATGAAAACATGAACTTCTGTAGCTCCAGCAGCAAAGCGTGCCTTAGCCAGGACATGTGTCAAGTGCGCATCAGCTGAGTGCCTATGTATGGAAGCTTGACTATGTAAAATCCTCCTCCTCCTCTTGCACTCAGGATGGTGCCAAATCTCAACTGGGATCAGTTCGTTCATTGCACATGCCTGTTGCAATGACCAGTATGCTCTCAGTCTGCTTCACTTGATTGGTGGCCCATGGCACGCAAAGAACCAATGATAGTAATAAACTGATAAATAAAGCGCTTTCCATGTTTTGTTGCTTCAGAGCAGCCTGTCTTAAGCAAAATACCAATGCAGCGACGATTTCCAAACGACATGCAGGGCAGCAAGAGCCAGCATGATCAAGAGCTTTGCCCCGCCAGTGGTTGCTCAGCAGATCATTGCCGAGTTCTGGCGCATAGAAAAGGTGAGGGCTCAAACGCAAGGTCCAGCAGCGCGAATCCTGCACATAACGCGACGCAGGAGAAGGCATGGTGATAAATAGCTGGTCTTGTACCCGTAGCTGCTGTTTTATAATGCCATCAGTGTGGCGCTCACCACAAGCAATGGCAAGTACTGGGCTGGATGGGTGAATGCATTTGTGTCACATGCACCACCTGGTTGGGAGGATTGCCATCTATCTGAAGAGGCAAATGTTGGCGAGGTGGACTGGTTTGCAGATGCACTCCCAGCTGCAGGCATCAGCAGTGGTTTGTCTGTCTGCTTGGGCTGCCCAGTCTTCAAGATGACTTTCAAGATGACCGTACTGGCAATCTCTGGGTCAACCCCCTGCAAGCTAGCTTCTTTGCCTCACAGCTCTCACTCAGACAACCTAGTTGTGCTCAGCTGTTTTGCTTCTGTCATGCTTCAGGTTCCTAAGTCAGTTAAGCAGCCACATTCTCATTCTCTGTCAGCCTGAGTCTGTGTACAGTTGTTGCTGATGTGACTGGCTGCTATATGTATATGTTGCTGTTGAAACAGTCACAACTAATTACTTTAGGACTCAGCTTGCAAGCCTGCATGTGACTATGCAGGTAGGCATGTGTATCTGTGTTGCCTTTTTTTGTTCCAACTACAGTGCTTGAAAGGCTCAGGCACAATGTAGGCAAAAGGTGATGAGACTTGTAAAGTAGTTGTTGCAGTGACCTTGTGTTACAAGCCTGCAAGTTAGTTGATTATTACTGCAGTGTCAATCAACCTGGCAGTTAGAATGTTGACTCACTCAACCACTGGCAAAGTCTGGCTGTTTTACTCAGTTGCCGGCAAAGTCATATTGGCAAACAGCCATAGCCATGCTTAGCCATCACTTTGCCGCTTGCCGGCTAACTGTCGGCAAAGTCATTTGGAAAACGGCAAAGTACCGGCAAAGTTACCCCCCTGAATTTGTAGTGTCAGTGTTGGCATAATACCTCTTGGTGCACATGAAAAACCTATGGATGTCACAAGCTTGTGCACACTTTCCTGCTGTGGCTGGCATTTGATCAGTAGCCCTTGTGCTGCCTCTGAAGTTCTGCAGAGCTGCTGACAGCTGTCCTCTGCTGCTCAAACTACATGACTGCTTGCTCACTCCGTCAAGGGTTGCACGAGCATGCTCGTAGTGGGTGCTGGCACAAAAACAGAGACTGCATGCATAAGGCAAACAAGTCTGACCACCACATACGCAATGAAATGAAACGTGCGTCAATCTGGATTACTTCAACAAATTACACGTCATCGACCAGGACATCTTCCGCATAAAAAGAACGGATTCTGGCGGTGTGCATTCATTCATTCATTTATTAGATTTTAAGATCTTGGGGCCAATCATGACCATTGGACCAGTAGTCTGAAAATGTCCAACATAACATCCAACTGTTTCAAAGCACTTATGAAACATAATGTTCACAGCTGACACTGAGCAAAAACTAGAGGCTATGGCGGGAACCTGCAGACATTCACTCTTCTTCCTCTTTCGTGGAAGCTCTACTTTGCGGCAGCGAAGGTGTAGTGGGCAGTGCCCACTGGGCACTTCACATTCGCAAAGAACCCTGTCAACACTTGGCAGCTTCGAAGACGACACTGGTCGTGCCACCAATGTCTCCTTGAAACTTCCAGATGTTGACAGGGTCCTGATAATCCCAAGCTGCCAATCGACAGGGAAGGCTCATATGGGGCATCGCCAGCATCTTCACCCACCGAGCTGCAGAGGCCAAGCTTGAGGACGACCATCAAAACGGGTGCGAGTGCAATAGCATCGCCAAAGATACTGCCTAGCAGATCTGTCCAGGGTGACGAGCCGTTTCAGAGCGGCGTTGGCGGGGCAGGAGATGTTGGATCGTGCACTCCTTGTCAGCAGGTCAGTTAATCCTGCATTGCACCAGGGATGAGCTCAGCGTGTCTTAGTGCATTCCAAAAATAGGAGTCTTGATTTGATTGTTGTTCCCGGACATAGCCTGTCAAGGTGACGGCTGAAGATCTCTTTCTTGCCGGCTGCTGCTAGGTTGGACCATCAGGAGGATGGCTCTGCACCGCGTTTCCCAAAGAACGTCGTCACACCAGCAGCTCAGGGAAGCAGGACTGCTGACGAGCAGGCTAGGGAGGAAAGATTCCATCAGGACCTGACAGGAAGCGCCAGGTCTCGGTGAAACCTCTCCTCCCTAGCCTGCTCGTCAGCAATCCTCCCGCGCTGTGCTGCTTTCATAATCACCGTCTTTGGGGAAGGCGGTGCAACGGATTTGCGGCACTGGCAGATGACAGTGTGGGTGAACAGTTGAGTCAGGGACACCTGAGTAACAGGGCAGACAACAAGGAGGAGCGTGAGCAGGATTCTGAGGCCAGCTCTGAAAAGAGGTATGTGCCTCTTTCATGCCTTGATGCTGCTTGTTCGTACTGCATACTCATGACGTGCATGTTCATACTCCTGATCGGGTGGAAGCACGTGACACGCATGGCAACACTCCTCTGTTTGTTGCATGACATTGCTCTGGTCCTCATTGAGCCTGTGTTCTGCAAGACCATGCTGGCTGCAGCTGTGTCCTTTGCCTGTGTGACGCTGACTGTCCAGACCCCTGACGCATGCCAAATGCGCACAATCAATCAGCGAGGGTTGAGGCTGAGTCCAGCAAACTGCACCTCAAGCCAATACACTCTTGAGGAACACCACCCCCATAAAACCACACCTGCTGGCATAGCCGCCAACAGCAGGAGTGTTGTCTACTCTGCTACTGCTCAGCACGCTCCATGCATGTTTTTGCCACAGCTTTCTCCCAGCATATGCCATCAACATTACAACAAAAAGCCTGACTTGTGCATGTGTTTGCACGGAATGTCATGCATGATGTTGGCTGCCATCCATTGCCCTGACCTGCACCCTTATGCAATTTAGTAGTTGGCAGCTGAAACTGTGTCTTTGCAATTTGCAGGCAGAGCAGTGCTGGCTCGTGTTGCCCCAACTCTGGAGACCATCTTGGTTTGGGGCAGAAGCGCTTAGTGATGGCTGTGCTATGATCTGGGAGCCCAAGAGCAGGCCTGCTCTCAAGATGCAGGCGCCTGCCAGCACTGGGATGGCAACAGGCAGGCGCCTGCATCTTGGGAGCAGGCCTGCTCTTGGGCTCTCAGATCACGAGGAGAGTCAGCAAAGGCTGGACCAGCATGCTTAGCTGGTGAGCCTCCAAAACTTGCATTTTGTCGTTTGTGCTCACTAAATCAAACACACTGATGTATACTTTGGTGCACAAATGTCTGCAGTTGCGGATGGTCCCTTGATTCCAAAGCAATTGGCCCATGGGCACGAATGCTAGTTGGCAACCATTCCGCATGCCTGGGCAATGTGGTGCGCCCAGATTGCATGTATGTGATGCCAATCATCCAATCAACAAGTCAACAGCATCTTTTGCCTGCAGGAAAAGAAACAAAGGGGGCGGGCTTGGAGTAAGACTGGGTTGAGACTGGGTAAGCTTGGGGGTGGTGCTGTTGTGAAGGAGCATCTTATGACTAATCCTTTGGTGGTCACGGCAATCACCGTCGGGTTCATCATGTCAACCAGAAGAAGACACTTCCCTTTTGTTCCCTTTTGTACGTAGCTGCAGCAGCAGAATTGAGAAACAGGCTGTGAAGTTCCCAGTCAAGGCTCACAAAACCAGATGTGCGCTGTACAAGTGCGTGTGTACGCTACATTTTCCCAGTGTTTAGTCCAGGCTCGAGCCATTGCATGCATGTGACATCACAGTTGTCAGACATTGTTGCAAGTCATATCCCCACCACCTATCTGCTGTCAATATTGGAAGCATATGCATGCATGCCAGAGCTATGTAAAGATGTTTGTGGCTTCCTGCTTCGAAGTCTGTCTATATGTAAATTGTGCAGCACTTTAGACAGTACTGGCATACTGAGGCTTTGCCCATCCAGGTCAACTACCTCAGTATGCCAGTACTGTCTAAGCCACAAAAGCAAGGCACCCTGTACATTCACTGCATGCTGCTAGGCCTTTATTCTGCCTGTCAATGTTGTTAACATCCGTCATCACAACTTGTGCCAGTGCCAGAGATTTTGTGAGCAAACCTGTACGTATAGGCAGCCAAAGCCAGACTCTGCAATGCAGGGTTTTTTCCACACAACAACATGGACCAGTACAACACCAGCATGCACACATATGTCATGGGATATTTGTCATGGGATATAATCGATTCTTGCTGAGCTTCACGCGTTCGGAGGCAACTGCCAGGTGAGAGGAACTGTGACACTCACGCAGCTTCCGCGAAGTAGTCCCACAAGTCAGACGCGTCATGAAGTCGGACAGAGACAGCTTTACGGCTTTGATCTGCAAGCACTCGTCAACCGTTTCACAGTCGCTCACCTCTTCACTCAGTCTGTTTCACGGTTTCGGTCGCAAGACTTTGGTGAACATTCGTAGGCCTGATCATGGGGTTAATATCAAAACTGGAGCATAAGCACGGCCATGGTGGGCAGCCTCCCATGGGACAGTCAGGTGGCATGGGACAACAAGGTACTGCTTGCAACGAACCGTTCCTACCGCAGTCACCTGCTAGTCATGTGCGTGTTTCACTCTTTATATGTCGGCAAGCTCCATAGACATCGGTGCTGCCTACCTGCAAGCCTGGAAAAACTTGCGTGCAGCTTGCAACTTTAACCTCTCCCTGCAGAGCTGTAAAAACAATCCATTTGGATGAGGTTTTTGCTGTTTGCAGGCTTTGGTGGACAGCAGGGCTATGGTGGACAGCAGGGCGGAGGCATGCAGGGCGGAGGCATGCAGGGAGGTGGCGTGCAGGGAGGTGGCATGCAGGGAGGAGGCATGCAGGGAGGAGGCATGCAGGGAGGTGGCATGCAGGGAGGTGGCATGCAGGGAGGTGGCATGCAGGGAGGTGGCCAGATGGGTCAGCATCACCATCATGGTGGCATGCAAGGTGGAGGCATGCAGGGTGGAGGCATGCAGGTTGGTGCCTGTCTTTCTTGCATTCCTGAGAGAAATCGTGCCTTGCATGTTCTAGCCAGTCGTAGCTGCACCATGCCGTGCTCGTGCTTGGCCTCTAATCTGTTCTCAGATGAGTGCTTACCTACCCTGCATGCAATGTCACTTGTAAACATTTGTCTTCACAAACCGTCAATGTTGCGACCTGGCACACATTGCATTTATGATGTATATAGCATGGCTTGTTTTCTCACTGGCTTGTCCTATTCTTCCCTCTGCTGAACATTGTGCTATTCACTGCAGGATGGGCAGCAAGGTGGCATGGGTGGTGGTGGCATGGGTGGTCCTCCAGGCATGGGTGGTGGTGGCGGCATGGGCGGCGGTGGCATGGGTGGTGGCGGGGGTGGCGGGGGTGGCCCTCCTGGAATGGGTGGAGGCATGGGCGGTGGTATGGGTGGTCAGCAGGGCGGACGCCGTGACAACTACTAGATTTCAACTTAAGCTGCAACTGTAGTGACTGCGATTGATCACGTCTAGACTGGCTGGCTTCAATTGGCTCATGAACTCAGGTGGCAGCAGTGTGTGTCTGACAGTTGTGTCAGTGTGGCCTTACAGTTGTTCCGTCGTAGCCTTTTTTCGGTTTTGCTCCTGATGCTTGTGCTGCAATTGTTCATTGTCAGCTTTTTTGATTTGCAGCTGGTGAAGTTCATTTGCAGCGTGTGACCGCAGCAGTGTATGTAGTATGAGCAATTTCAAACAAGTTGAAGCTACACTGTAAGCGAATAAATGCAGAGTTCTCTTCAAATCACATTTATTTCATCATTGGGTTTGGTTTTTGTGGAGCTTGTGCTGCTGCTTTTTCCAAAAGGTTTGGCATGGCACACTATTTCAGCTGTTGCTGAACACTGTGCTGTTGATGTCCATGTTACTTGGATGACCATCTGACACATGCTATGTCAAAGGCTCATGTGACATCCCTTCATCACGTTGCCAATGTGTGGCAATATAAGTCGGGTGGCATAGTCTGGAACCATGCATGTGCAGCATGGCATGAGTATCGCACTTCAGTGAGCATGCTACAGTTGTTGTTTACGCTTTCTCCCCTGCTTTGTTAATGTTACGCATTGTGCAAAAATCTTGTACTACTTTGGACATCCGGCATTGAACTGAAGGTTCAAATACAATAGTCACCAAGTTGGACAGTGCAGACCATGGCGCTCATTGAACCCGTTGTACAGCACATTCAAGTATTTGCAAGAGCCATCAGATGACAGCATCAACAGGCCGTCAAAATCTATGACTGCTTCGGTGTCATCTCTCTGGGACTGCTTCTGCAAGAGTCACGGTGATACACTGTATGAGCACGTGCCTGGAAACGCCAACAAGCCTTTGTGGTCATTGGGGGAGCATTGCTCGACCTAGTCGGCTCTTCTGGGTGGTCATTGCGCTTGAAAATGCTGCTTGACTACTCTACTTCTTGACCAACTGGCGCAACGTGTGATGCTCGCAATACACTACCTACTTCCCGGTCCGGTGGCAGATCACACCGCATTCAATTTGCTTTTAAACACTACTGTTCAGTCGCAATAGCATCATGCCTGACAGGGGTATGTCAGGCATTGAGAAAGCCAAATACCTGTTGTTTGGCAAAAGCGGACAGAGTGCGCCATATGTTTGGCAAGATAGGGAAGTCAGGTTTGACTCACCGATCTCAGCTTTGGACTGCAGAACTGGCGAGACAGTGATTGACAGCATGGTAAAGATGTGTTTCTCCCCAAGTGCGGGTAGCCACCACAGCTTGACCACCTTTCACCTGGTCTGCCTCTGTTGCAGAGTCAAATTGAGGATACCAAGGGCAACAATGGTGAACAAGGCCAGCTGACCATGACCAATCTGCGACTGATGTGGGTGTCAGACAAGTCTCACAGGACAAACCTGACGCTGGGCTACAACTGTATAGTCAGCATCAACATCAGAGAAGCGTCGTCTCGCCTCAGAGGTATCTATGCCAGCTTGCCTTGCTGACAGGCTAGAGGACAGGACCGTCCAACATACAGTGGCAAAATGCGCTGTATTGACAACTTGCAGGATCAACCCAAGCCCTGTTTGTATTGACCAAGTTTCATACCTCGAGGTTTGAGTTCATCTTCACAAACTTTGTGCGAGACTCTCCACGCCTTTTCACCAGCATCCAGACAGTGTTCAGGGCGTATGACACCAGCCGCATGTATCGTGACCTCAAGCTGAGGGGTGCACTCATCTCTGACAAAGAGCTCAAATTGCTTCCTCAGGAGCAGATCTTTTCCCAGGTCAGAACACCATCTGGTACGCATACCATGAATTGTGTTCGGTCAACATATGTGTGCAACCAGGGTGTGTATAGGATCTAGCACAGACACCAAATGCCATGCCATGCGATTGTCATTTGCATGTTGCATCATCACTAATATACCATGTGAAGGCATTGCGCACCTGCTGTGATGCCTGTAC
>JAABUK010009073.1_pt1 | contig 13725 bp, 18 predicted proteins | sample 5559141 | NCBI WGS metagenome assembly JAABUK01 (sample SAMN10711869, study PRJNA513367) | rock metagenome | isolation source: Antarctica rocks | place: Antarctica: Victoria Land, Pudding Butte nord | collected 2016-01-03
CATCCAGACAGCTCATTCTTTGAACCCAGTTTGCTAGCATATTGTTGCAGCTCCCTCAATGCTTTCTGTTCAGCTGAGTTCATCTTGAGTTAGAGCTGTCATCTGACATGGTGTGTGATGTAACATCTCCATTGATTTTGCACTGAGCGCAAATTTGATGAAACTGTTGCAATGAGGTAGCTTCAGCAGCCTGGTGTTCACATCCCTGGGTTTTCCTAAGCACACTCGATTGCTGACAGCCTTTGCAACTCTAGCTTGAGTCATGGACAACATGTCAGCTCTTGAACAGGCTCTGAACCTTCTCCCAATCATTGTCGCTGTTGATGACAAGGCAGTCAAGGAAGCTGTCATCAACCAGCTGGCAGAAGAGATTTGTTTGCACTTGCGTCATCAATGTCCTACTTCATCATTTGATGTCACCGAGGACAGCATGAAACAGGCTGTTGCTACAGGTCTGCTCATCACACAACAGAAGGTCATTGCCAACCCTCCCATGTTTGTGAAGATTACCAAGAAGTATCAAAGACGTGCCAGCACACCTACTGTGAGCAACACCAGCAGTTTGCCCAACAGCGCAAGTGGTGCTGCAGGTAGAAATGGGAGCCCAGAGTCAGCAGCTCTGACCTCTCAGGTCCAGGTGCATCCAGCTCAGCTGGCAGCTTGGGAGTCCAGGATTTCATGAATCCAGACATCCTGAAGACTGCCAAGGCATGGCGTTTTCAAAAGCTCAGCAAAGGTGAGCTTATGGGTCTTGTGCAACATTACACTCAAGTGACACCTCCAGACACAGCTACCAAAGGGCAACTCATCAAGAGCTTGACAGATGCTGCTGCTAGACTGCAGCAACATGTTTCTTCGTCAGTGTGACCCTGTTGTGGAGAATTGACACAACAGAGTCCAATCTGCAGCACAGGGCATGCAATACATGCATGTATCCTGTAATGTGACTTGTTATGTTAGGGTGAGTGCTGTGCAGCAGAGGAGTGACTCTCATACCAGCAAAAAATCAACATGAGCAAATTGCCTTTCATGTTTGCTTCCGTCTCTTCATTTTGTCAGCGTATGCAGAACACCTTGATGGCATGTAAGCAAATTACCATGGTCTCAGTTTGATGCTGGACATGGCCTTTTGCAAACTCAAAAGGGTATCAATAACATCTGCTGCTAGCTGTGAATGCATCATGATTGCATCTGAATCTTCATAGCTGAAAACATGACCTCTGCCATTTTCAAATCCCAATGCATCTAGCACACACTGATGCAATGGAGCCAAAGCTTGGTAGTGATGTCCTTTTGTAATGTGCATCTGTACTGTCCTGTCATGACAGTCTATGACAAGCCCTATAATGAAATGATACTCTGGTGCTGATTCCACACTTTGGAAACCTTTCTCTCCAGTCAGCCCACCCAGACATGCTGCTGGTTGACACTGTTGCTTGACAACTTGTTGGATGAAGTCTGCAATCTCTGTTGATGAAGTGCACATTTCTAGTGTCAAGCAACCAAGGTCTCCATAGCAACCAATGCTTGAAGCTGATCAATTTTGTCATCAGCCATGCAAGAGCCTGCTGCATCGCAAGGATGCAGCAGGGGCAATCTTCACAGATCAAAATCAAACCAGCTTTGTGTTGCATGCTTTCACATGCAGGGGGTGGTACAGTGCTAAATTGATCACTTGAGATTTGCTATTGATGTATGCAATCTGCAAAACAAGTCACAACAGAAGTGTTTCAATTTGTGAACTCTCGGTATGATGCATTACTGTCTACATGTGTTGCAGGGCAGCAGACAGTCCAAGTGTCTGGAGAATGCTGACAGACTAGTTGTCGAGACAGGTCATGTGAGATGTGGCAGGTGTGGCCATGGCTTCTCTCAAGTGTGCCTCTGCAACACTGGCCATAGAGCATTTCTCTTGAGACATCACTCTGCTGCTGATCTGTTGGTGAGCCCATGACACTGCTTGTCTGTACTTTGTCCCAAAGTGACAGTGGTCTCAGCTGTGAGTGAATGGTGTTCCTGTTTTGCTGTGTGACCAGCAATCAGCCTTGCCCCTTCTCTGATCTGGTCTAAGGTGAGTGACATGTCATCTGCAATCTGGACTGCAAGGTTGACTGCCATGGCTTCAGTTGCTCCCAGTTGAATCATAGACTCAATGAGCTGAGGCAAGTGCCTGTTCTTCTTGTGCAGGCTGGACTTACATCTGCCCAACACCAAAGTGGTGTCAGCCTTGATCTGCTTGACCCTCTCTGCAATTGTATGGGGTCCATGCCTCCATTCTGACCATGCAAGTTGGATTGAGCTGATGTTCCCACTGGTGTCATAAAGTGCTGGTGCCTGTATCAGACCAGTGGTGCAGCTCTGAGTCCTTGTTGACAGATCCACATGCATTCTCGGAGCTGCCAATTCTGCTGGTGCTGGTAAGGTAAGCACATCATCACACTTGTCCTGCACTCTGTTGTGACCTGGGCTGCTGTTCATTGCTGCCATCTCTTCAGCAATCAATTGAGCCACAGCTTCTGGATTGCCAGCTGCAGAGTTGCCACATAGCTGTTTCAAGCAGCCTTGCATCTCTGTGAGCATGTCTCCCATAGCAGGACTCACATCCATGTCTGCTTGCTTGTTTGCCTTGTCATGGCTGGACATGACCTGCTGTGCAAAATGGAGATACTGGTGGGTCATGATGATGTTTGCAACAGCAGGCAGTCTGTGCAAAACATATGCTGGTCCATATCTGCAGAGCAAATCAGTGATGAGAGAAGTGTGTGGTTTGTCAGCACACAAGCAGTCAGCAAGGTGTTTGTGCAGAACATCACCTCTGAGTTCTGAATGGCAAGTTCTGCCAGAAGCATATGCGGCTGTACATGACTGTTTGCAAGAATCCCTCAGCAGCCTTGTCTGAAACCAAGTCATTAAATTGACCCTTGCCAGACTGCATTCTGGCATTCCTTGCTTGCACAATCTCAAGCAGGTTCCTGACCCCAGGGAAGATTGCATCTATCCACTCAGAAGGCACTGTGACCTGCATCATGAATACTTTTGTCAAGGTGCTTTTAGCTGCAAGCTTGTGCCTGTCTTATAGGTGCTGAGGAGGTCACATCCACATGTATTTTGCCCATGAAACCGTACAATACTCAACCTCAAAAAATATTCTTGCTGTTACACATACATAGCGATCAAAGATACAGTCTGTTTTTCAATGCACAGACTTGCATGCATGCAGGTTGAACAGAATTTATGCGATGAGCCTCACCAGAGCCCTGCCAAGGAAGTGACGCTTCATAAAGCTGGACTGTTCCCAACCACTAGCAATAGCAAATGCTTGTAGTGCTGCCAGAGCCTCTGCAGATCTCTATGTAAGCCTGCCCCCAGACTCCCTTTTGCCCAGTGACCTGCATAACACATGCTTGTTCACAGCTAGTGTGATGCACAGTGCTGGCCATGAACACCCAAGAAGTGATGGCTTGTGCTCATGGCTGCTCACATACAAAGGTGCATCCTTACCCCAAATCTGCAACAGCTCCAGTCCAGCACCACCACTGGCCAGCAGTATGACACCACTGTCCCTGCAACCATGTCAATCTGTGAGTTCTGCCTCTTCTCAGGTGATGTGCCAGAGTGAGGCGAACATGCTCACCTGAACAAGTGTAGCACTTCTTGCAAGATCTTCAAAAGAGGTTTTGCCAAAGCACTTCTGTCTTGCTTCTTGTCAGCATGCCAGGAGGTCCTTGAACAGCAACCTGTAACTCCACCAGCACACATCACTGTACATAGATGTATGTTCATTTAGCTCAGAAGTGAGCTAAATGATGATTGTGCATGTCATTCACCAGCTGTTGTCTTGATTTCCTATCTTCTGCAGGATGTCCAAGCCAGTCAAATTGAGACTGAACACAAGCAGATCAGCAAGTGGTCCAGCTGCATCTAGCTGGGGTCTTTGTGTCTAGCAAAGCCTGAGTACCTCAGCCACCCATAAGCATTGACCTTTCCAGTCCTGAGGGGGAGCTGCAAGAATGACACATGGTGAGTCAGTCTTCAGCTTAGCTGTCTTGCCATAGCATGCTTGTAGTCTCATCTTTGACTTAATTTACAAAAGAGTAAGATGAGTTGGCAAGCATTGCCCTGGTATCTTACCATGTTATCACTTGCATTGGCACAGGCACACAGCGCATAACTGGAGTAAGGGCAAGTAAGCTAGGTTTAGCATCCATCATATCATCACCTGCATTGCAAGGCAACAAGTCAAGAAACCTTGTACAACACTAGACAACAGAAGCACAGCTTACCTCTAAATCCCATTGAAGTGCCCAGCAAAATCATGGCTGCAACTTTGAATCCATTGAAGCGGTCTTGATGTCTTATGCAGGCATCAAGAAGTCTTACAATCTCATCAACGTCCAGACTTGTGGCCTGGAAGCCATCCCTCAGGGGGTCACTGTTAGGACCTGCAGCAAAAGCTTGAGGAGATTACAAAGCAGCATGTATCAAGTCATCTTGACATGATTGTTCGCTTACCTATTCTAGCTTCTGTAGTGGCTGCAAAAGCTTTGCTGCTGGCAGACTTGATAAGCGTGTCCTTGCTGAACTGCTCACCATGGGGGGGAGGCACCCCTCTTTGAAGTTCTCTGTCATAGTGATGAGCACACATCAAATGGATCAACTGTTGCTTAGGCTACCTGCAAGTCAAATGATGTGAGGGCATCACCTGATCTTGGACAGTGCTTTTCTGGCCACCTTGATTGTGCCAAACGGGTCCTTTGATTTCTTGTCAACCATTTCTTGCAGCAAATCTTCCAGGAAGATGACACGTTTAGGTATTGGATGTATCACAGTGTCAAACCCCTTTCTTTCACACCAAGCCTGCATGCAAGCATATGAACTTAGAAAGCCTTCTACCATACGTGTACTAGCATGTGCAAGCTTCAAAGTGCAAGTATGCATGGCATGTCCAGTTTTGAGTACCAGCCATTTCCACAAAGCAGTGCAGAATGAGCTTTTTGTGTTGTCTTCGAGCTTCTCCCACAGTTCATGATATTTCCGCAGCCAGGTGTCTTGAGCACTCATTCTGAAGCATATGCATGAATCATAACCAGTTTGCATATGCCATGTAGCAGTTGAAATCAGAAATATCCTATTACATCTCAGTGTCTTGCTGCAGAGGCAGAGCGTCTTCTCCGCTGTAAATCGCATGCATCAAAGCCATGATACCGTCTCTTGATTTGGCTCGGCTACGTTTCATGTCCGCTGCAAATTGAATGCAGCAGCTGCAGACTGAGACTGTGAAACAGCTTGCTGTAAAGATTGAGTCTCGACGCTTGACCAGGTCACACGATTCTCATCACAACATTGCGTGGTATGAGCGGCTGCCGCAGGAACCTGAGCAGACAAATCATGAACTCGGTCATCATTGAATGACATGCTCATTCGCTGCTCTGACGGACACGCCGCGCGCAGAGCTCCGTAATCAGCGGTCGGCTCCGTGTGAGCTGCGGAAGGTCAACGTGAATTTCGCAAAGCGGCTGGCTGTACATTCCGCCGGATTCGGAAAGCGGCTGACAGCAGATTTATGGGGAAATCAAGCGTACACCAGGCGGCCCCAGGGCGCAGGGCCGTTGCAATTGCCGTGACAGTTTAAAATGAACACGCTGCAGCAAGCTCATCAAGCTTAGATGAATGCACTTCGCACAAGCAGAGTCTCTGGACGCAGCACGACCATAACTGCAACATGAATGTGACTCGCCTGTCTGAATGTTCGCCAACACGAGTGCTTTGGCTCGAGCAGCTGTCAAACGATTGGGCATGTCAGCGCAAACTCGCAGCACCTTCTGCAAAACTGCCGCAGTTACGATGTTCCTGGCCATCTGCTTGTTGTCCTCGTCCACAGGCCAAGATCGTTCAGCTTGCGCACTGTCACGCTTGGCTGTGCTCACCACAGCATGCAAATAGCAATACTCAAACTCGTTTAACTTTGGACAGCCCCGGATGCTGCAGAGCCTCTTGAACTGAGTGAAGGCTATCTCAACGTTATTCCCTGGGTTTTTGTGTCGAAGTCGCTCTGCTTCAAGAAATTGTTCGCCTGTCTTTGCACCCATGTCCAAGATGTCACAGTTGGTTTTCTCACAGAATTGAACCCATCTTCGGCAGAAAGAACGAAAAGTCTTCTGTGTGCTTTCTTCGAAGCGGCTGTAAAACTCTCGGATACGCTTGTCATGAGCTTTCCGTTCCATCAACTTCGGAGTCGAAAGCAAAGTTATCGGCATGCCGACCTTTGTACTTGCTTTCAAAGGCTATCAACCTCTCAGTCGCGGCGTCGCCTTCCTGCGCAAGCATATTGTTCCGTGCGTGAGCGATGAGCAGCGAGAACTAGCTTCCTTGAGCGATGCAGCACTAGAGTAAGTTGAGCAACTAAAAGGTTTGATGATGCTTATAGTTCAAAGCAAGCATCATTTATATGTGCAAGCTGCATTGGCTCTAAATAGCTTGGAAGCTGGCGGAAGCTGCTTTGATGAGTTCAAGCATCAAACGTCATTGCGACTCCTTGCTGATGGCTCAAGATCAGGTAAAGACAGCACTTGCTGACAATGCCAATTTGGCAAATGACACCCTAGGCGGGAGCTCTGTGGGCTGAAATGTGCTTCTTATCACTTTTATATGCCAAATGATAACACCTGAAATGCCAAAAATTCGTCTCACAAACCTTTTCAAAATCTTCAGAGCTTTTTGGAGCTTTGTGGAAAGTTATCATTTTGTAAAGTACAATTGATCAGGGTCAACGACTCTTGAGCGATACGCTATCACACATGCAAGACAGCTTTTCTGCATCCAAACAAAATCGAACGAGTTGACCGCCTCATTGGAGGTGTGGCCGCTTCATTGAATTCTAAATCGGAACATGCTTACAGTCTTGCATACGAAATCACGTTGTGGTTACTCCTGTCGAGGCAATCTTCGAATTTGACGAACCATATATCTGAGATAGTTCATGTTGCATCGAAGACGCTCGTGATCTGGCTCCCAAAACGGCTCACTCTGGATCGCTGCGATGCCGCTCCGGCCATACACGTCTCGAGCGGAATCGATACTGTACAGGTAGGAAACGAGAATGATAGTGCCTCTCAAGGTCGGAATGGCAGGACTTGGTTGTAAGTCACGCGGATGAAAGCCCGCTTCGTCAAATATCAGTCTAGTATGCACCTCGACATCGTCATTCAATCGGTAATACTCGACCTTGCGATATTTTTCGGTGAGGCTGCCGACGGGTTCGTCAATGAAACCTTCATGTTCGTCCATATGAAACTCGTAGACCTTGACCATGCTTCGCGCCTGCACACAACTAGCTGACGTTTGTGCCAAAGTTGTTGCGCACAATGAGAAATTGGGCAATTGCCGGGCTTACCCTGCAAACTTCTGTGGCTCAGGTTCCTGACAGCTCTGTTGCGCTGGACACGAAGCGTTGCTTTGAGCGGGAAAGAACAAATGTTTATACAGTCGCGTGTATTGGACTTGCTATTCTTCTTCCTCGCCCTCAATGACCGATTGACATTGACATTGACATTAACATTGACATTGACATTGACATTGACATTGACATTGACATTGACATTGACATTGACATTGACATTGACATTGACATTGCCATTGACATTGACATTGACATTGACATTGACATTGCCATTGACATTGACATTGCCATTGACATTGACATTGACATTGACATTGACATTGACATTGACATTGCCATTGCCATTGACATTGCCATTGACATTGCCATTGACATTGACATTGACATTGCCATTGACATTGACATTGACATTGACATTGACATTGACATTGACATTGACATTGACATTGACATCGACATTGACATTGAAATCTCAATCGAATGGTCCAAGTGGGCGGAAACCAGAAAAATGGGTGGGGGAAAAGTGCGACGTGAGATTGAAGTGGGTGCGAAGTGGGGAAGGGAGGGGTGGGGACCGGAGGTAGGCCTCGAAGCGGGTGCACGTGACACGAGGGAGAGCAAATCGAAAATTTCCTTGTGTGTGTGTAGGCTTGCAGGGCGGGGTGGGGGCTGGTCGAGTGCAAACTGAAAAATTGCAAAGGCAGATATCCCTCTGACAGCTGAATTCTGAAACATTTGCATTCAAATTTGAGGTGTGCAATCCTTAATGGTATGCTGACTCACACTGCAGTGATGAATGGGGATGGCAATGAATGCTGGCATGCTTAGCAATGCAAAGGGCCTGATCAAGACTTATGAGCCCTACTGTAATTAGGCCTTGAGTAATGCCAAATAAGGTATTATGCCAACTTGGACTTGGTGTACTTCTTCACATTGGAAACTTCTCGAAACAGCTGTTCACGTCATCCGTACAACTACGCTCAAATCAGTATCAGGCTCTGCCATGTTGTGCTGATGACATTGATGTCTTCCTAACCTGAATTACAAGCTCAGGTACAGCATACAAGTTGCCGAACTCAAATTTGAAGGCGTTGATACCAAGTTGCCGTTCTACTGAGACATCTTTCCCGTGGGAGCGTCCTTCTGAAAGTGTACCAAAACAGGCAGTCCAACTTGAACAAGAAAACTGATAATGTAGTTTTCTTCATGCCACCGGTCAGCAAATACAACAAAGCTGTGACATCGTATCATCATGTTTCAGATATTGCGCAACCTTGGGCAATACTGTGGGGACCTCATGACATGGTTGTAGTGGTCCAGTTAGAGTGTTGATGCACTTAATCTTGCATCATCTGCAACGATGCTTCGTTGAACAACAGATCAGCTGCAATTTGGCCAAAAATGCTTGCTGTGAAAACCAGTTTGGTAACAGTTGATGCTATTCCACAATAGATGTTGGTCAGCATATGTTGCCCGCAAAATTTCGTCCAAGATTGCACTGGTGTGAGGATCTCTTCAGCTCCAACAAGTCAACACCAACAAGTCAACACCAATTCCTCAATGCCACTGATCATTATCACTTAAATGTTGCCCTTCTTGCTACCTTACCAGCATGCACTTGCTAGTAGGAGACTGGCAAGAAGGGCAACATTTAAGTGATAATGATCAGTGGCATTGTCCTTGTTTTACCTTGACCTGAAGAGATTTGTAAAAGATTGACTTTGGCTTTGTGTTTGAATGTTGATGGTGACAGTTTGATCAAGTTTACAGGAATCAATGTTTGTGAACTGATAACAAATTAGTTCCAAATTTGTCAAGAGTGAAAATGGAACAGAGACAAAATACAAATGTATGATTGAAATTTAGTAATGAATCTGGCTTACCAGCTCGGATCTGAACACATTGTTGTAATTTAATGACATGTGGACACAGAAGGCATAAACTGCATGGACAAGACTGTGGACCCTGTCATGACTCACATCCTGAAAGCGGATCACCTCAGTGAGGAGACGCGCACCGGGTACTGCAAAAGACTGGCCTTGATGTCATCAGCAGCTGGCAATAAGCCGCTGATCCAAGTCTTGACCATGCATCCAACCAAAGTGCTGGATTGGATCGTGCAAAGCTATGCTGAAGTTGGGACACAGCGTACCATGATTGTAGCAATACTGGCAGTATACAAGCTATTGGACCTGAAGAGAAAAGAGCAAACTAGCTATGATCTGTTCTTGGAGCAATATGACAAGCTAGATGCAGTGCTAAGAGACAGAGCCAAAGACAATGTGCCAACTGACAGGCAGCGTGCAGGTTTTGTGAGCTATGTAGAGTTACAACAGGTGAGAAAGAGACTCCCGGTGGGTAGCAAAGAGAGGCTGTTGCTGTCATGTTATGGAGGCTTGATCCCACCCCTGAGAAATGATCTGCATGCATGCACCATCCATATGCTGAAGTGTGATGATGATGCTGCAAGGCAGGCTCTCTTGAAACAGATTACTCCAAATGAGATCTTGCTTCCTTATGATCGCAGTACACCTGGTGTGCTCATCTTGAGAGAGTTCAAGACACAAGATCGGATGAATCCAAAACTGTATAGCAGGTCCTTGGGCAATGAGCTCACAGCAGAGCTCAGAGCCAGCCTCTTGCACCACCCAAGAGACTATCTGTTCTTGGAAAACTCTACAGGCCGACCATACACTCACAGTGGGTTTGCCATGTATGCAAGGCGCACCCTGCTGAGACTGTTTGGGAGGCCCTGCACCCTCACTCTGCTCAGACATAGCTACATCAGCCACATGCTAGCCTATGGTCAGCTCTTGATTAGGGATAGAGAGCAGCTGGCGAGGCAGATGTGTCATTCAACCCAGACACAAGCCCAGTATCAATGGATCTCCCCAAAAGCAAGTGGTTTTATGCAGCTGGATTCATGATAACATACAAGCTGCCAGCTGCCATGCATGTCCCAAGGTGACTACACGCTCAAATAACTGCGGCAATGCAGGCTTGGGTACATCCTCTTGTGCATGCCCCAAGCTGGGTCCTACGTCATGACCACACTTGGGGTTGATTAGGCTGCATTGCCTTGAACTACCCCACCTAATTGGGTTGGCACTGAAACAGATTAGATGCAAATCCCGTGTCATGACCACACCATTTCTCTGAACATGCAGAGTGCAGGGCTGGGCTGAAGGGCTGGGTTGTGAGCAAGCCTGTGACTCTATCTATCTGCAGTGCTTGGTGACCATAGTCCTAGATGTTTTATCATAGGGTAACGCAGCCATGAGCAGACAATAGTGATAGGGAGGGGGAGAACCTTTATTATGAATAAGGTGCCCACAATCTTAGATGTTCACTCTGAGGCAATTCTGCTAGACCAGCCTCACCTCCCTAGGGTGGGGAGTGTGATCATGTCATGGGACTTGCATCCGAGCTAATGTTGGAGGTTGTGTAGAGATGACCACACTCTCCTCCCCTTCCTCCTAGAAAGGGGAGGCTGCTTTGGGCTACATGACCTTGTGATACAAAACCTAGGAGTGTGGTCACCCAAAGCACATAGCCTCTCATGCACTTAGCATAATTCAGGCTGCACGCACTCAGCTGTGCTCAGTTGTGAGCTGCAAACCCTGGGTGACACTGCAAAAGTGTTGCATGAGGTGGCTTAACATGTTACAATCAAGCATGAACATTTGTCAGTGACTGTTGTGATGAAAAGTCATCTAGTCAGTGGGTCCAACGTCGGGGACTGCCGTTGCTGCAGTCTGAGCCCTTACAAGTTTTTCTTCCAAAACTTGTGTTGTCCCAAACACATGGTTTGGGACTGTGAATGGAGGCTTCCAGCGTAGTGGCTTGGAGGCCTTGCATCAAATATCCGTTGGCGGGTATAGCAAGCCCTAACCACACGCATCCTGGCGACAATGCTTAAAACTTCGTCCAGTCTTTTGGATATCCCATCAATTGCTCCACGAACCTCGGATTCACGAAACGATTCCCTTTGGGTGTATGCTTTTCAACACCAGCTGTGTGGGAAGGTCCGAAAGTGTGCGCTCTGTCAAAGTCCTGGAAGGAAAACGCACGCTTTGCCGTGGCGTAGCCCATACCTGTTTGAAAGCTTGCGTCACTAGCTCTCGTCTGATGCGTTTATAAGGAATGATCGGTTTGGTGGCGAGGAACTCCAGCTTCAAGTCAGGTCTGGGGTATTTGTTGCACTTTTTCTTGTATAGTCGGTTGTTGATGAAGGCTCCGCAATGCTCCCAGGTTTTGCTCCGCTGCATGTCGCATGTGGCTGGTGGCGTTAGAACCAATTCTGATGTCGCTCCTGTTCTAAAACCGCTTACTAAAATTATAAACGCTCGGCGACCTGCATCGGGAACGATCGCGTTGCCGAGCATGCCCAAACGCTCGGAGTCGTGTTTGCTTCTGGTCTTTACCATACGATCTTTAACCGGAGGTTCCTTTGGCCATTCGAAACCCTCTCTGAACGGTATGTTCCACGTGTGTTTGTACCCTCTCTTCCAAGCCAAGCAGTACCATCTGAACCTTGCGTGATGAGCACCCTCGGAGTATGCGGGCAGCACAATCCAATCAAGATCATACGCGAGCTTGCCGAACTCGACCGCGATCACGTGCATACCCCCTGATGCCACGATCTGTGGAGTGTTTTCCATGAACACCAACTTTGGCCCGAACTCTTTGGTGATTCGCAGCAGCTCGTAGAAAAGGCTGCTGTGCTTATTCATGAACCCCTTGCGCTGGCCCGCCGCCGAAAAGCCGATGCAAGGGAAACCAGATGCGACCATATGGAAGCGTAAATGAGGCATGACAGCTTTTCGCACGTCTTTGACGTCGTAAATCACGGGAGCTGGTGGTAATGACTCATTTTTGATAAGATTGATCAAAACTTGCTGACTAGACCGTTCGATATCACAGTACGACTCCATCGGTTGAAGCGAAACGATGCACATGCATGCATACGGAGTAGTGTACAACACACAAGCCAGCCCGACCCTCCAAACCTCCCCTGTCTGTGGAACGAGAGGACTTCTGGCTGGTACAGGGGAGCGATGTTTCAATCGATCTACGGGCCTTATTGCAAGTCGGTTTGTACATCGATTGCAACTCGTAAAGCATGTCGAATGCATGCGTTGATATCGCTTTTGATCACTCTTACAATGTGATGTCTCATCACTGTTGAAGAAGTACCAAATAGAGTAGGCAGGGGACTTGGAGTCAAAGTTGCTTGGGATTGGGATAAACGTTAAATGTTGCAGTCTAAGCTGTCATGCGTTTGTTGAAGGCTTTACTTGTTGTGCACATGGGTGCTACTCATAGGTAATCGCGTGGGATGATGTAATTGACGTTCATCGATGATCCTTTCCAAGAGAAAAAAGTTTGACTGTTATTCTTTGTTGCTGATGATCCTTGCCATCCTTGCCAGTCACTAGTGAACACAATGTAGCTGCTTGTCCTAGATCAAGGTCATTCTGACTGAAGCTTCGGGTTGGCTTGTTGCATTCAGAGGATAATCATCTCACTGCAAGTATTTATGAGCCCTTTATCCACAAAGCTGTTGACATGATAAAAGACAACATCATTTTGATCGTGCGTGCAGAGTTTGGAGTTCAAGCTTTGGTCGTTGTCAATAGACATGAGTGGGTCATACAGGCATGACTGCCGATCTGTCGCTTTTGTCCGTGGCTAATGACATGGTGCATTGGCAATCAATATTGCCTACATGCTTGCCATTCTTTCGCTTTGAATCTGGAATGTCAGTGATGAATGACGTAGTGCATTTTGATTCGAGAGTGATTGTTTACCTGCCATTCTTGTACCAATTGATCCACAAATTCAGTGATGAATTGCAGTAGTGCCGTTTCATCTTGAAACAGCCATACCTGTCATTCTGTCACAAGGTGTGGGTCTTACTTGCCCAAAAGCACAAGGAGCTGAGTCCATTTCAGCAAGAATGATGATGCAATATACTGCAGATCCCAGCTCATCAGTTGCTGCTTCATGTAAACAAGTACACAAAGATCTTGTGACTGTGCATAATGAACATCATATGTGCCCAGTTCAAGTACAGCGCTCAGATGTGCAGAACATCAACGCAAGCACAATTGTGTGCTTGATGTGCTGACACTTGTTGCTTATGGTGGCTGCTGACAGAGACAACATGGTCATAGAATATCATCAGTTGATGATGAATATGCTGCACATCCCAGATCATCAATCACTGCTGAATCTGATGATACAGACCTTGTGACTGATGCGCACTGGAACCACAGCAACATATGTGCCCAGCTCCAGTACAGCAATCAGATGTGCATAAAACC
>JAABUK010009074.1_pt1 | contig 13725 bp, 17 predicted proteins | sample 5559141 | NCBI WGS metagenome assembly JAABUK01 (sample SAMN10711869, study PRJNA513367) | rock metagenome | isolation source: Antarctica rocks | place: Antarctica: Victoria Land, Pudding Butte nord | collected 2016-01-03
GCGCTCCCTCGCCCCCCCCCCCCCCCCCGCCCGCCCCCCCCCCCCCCCCCCCCCCCCCCCCCCCCCCCCCCCCCCCCCCCCCCCCCCCCCCCCCCCCGGCCCATTGGAAATTTCAAAGTTGCGGGATTGCAGGAGTGAATGTGGTTGGGCCCTATGCGGTAGAGCATAGCATTGCACCGGCTCGCTCGATGGCCTAGGTTGAGTACATGATTGTGCTCACTTAGTTAGCCCTTGGATGGCGCATCTATGGTATGCAGCGCTTATCGCCATCGTAGATACTCAAACGCATCAGCAGAGTTCCATATCACGCGGCAAAGATCGAGATAGCGCACAATGGGGTTACACAGAATTGGGAAATCGATCTTGACTAGTTAGTTGGAACGCCATCCCTGGCATAGTCAAAGATCTTCCGAGCAAGCAAGAAAGTAGCTATTGAGAATGAAGAATGAGGATGTCCGTCCGTCGGTAGACTCACGTCCTGTAGGCATGCGGCGGCGCGCACTGCAGACAACCGAAGAGGGGATGAGCAGTGAACAGTGGGTGAGTGAGCGGTGGAAGTTGACTCGTTCGACTTTTATACTTATTGTAACCATGGTATATATCCTTCCCAGCTAAAGGCTGCCGATATATCTGTTGCATAGCTTCGCCTGTGGCAAAAGATTTAGGAACCCAACACGCAGACTTTCCGTGAAAAACCTGCAAGGCAAGAACGGAAGTCACGACACGGGAAGCAGGAAGCATACCTGAATGAAAGAAAGAATGAATGAATGTTTGATTATTACATAGTCGGATGTAGGGAGAGGACTGCAAAGGGGCTGGGTGCAGATGCAATGACTGGACTGGACTCGCCGTCTGGAGGTAGGTAGGAGGCGGTCAATCTCCCTTCCTGGGTCGGTTCGGTAATTGACAGATGCAACAAATGCAAAGAGGGAACTCCCTCAATCTATGACCACAAAACCAGCACTCGGGTTCACCGCGCATGGAAAAGATGTTTCCCAGCTTCTCCTCTGCGTTCGTGCTCTTCGTCTTCGTCTTCGTCTTCGTCGTCTTCTTCTCCTCCAGATTGAGGCCTTTCAGAGCGTTGCTGATCGTGTCGATTTCTTGGATTTCTTTCTTGACGGGACGGTCATGGGTCGATTCTGGGACGGTAGCCTGGTTGCTGTAATGGCCAGTTGAGCATGTGACTTTCATCGTGCTGGACTTCTGGATGTCTTGGGATTGGTTTGGTGTCACGATTTCGGCCTCGGCCTTTGTGTCCTTTCGGGATGGCATCCTGGCCGAAGACTTGGAGTCTGAACTTCGTATGCGACTGGAGCGCGACAGAGGTTGGCTGACGGTGGTGTTGGTTGAGGAGTTGATGCTGTATTGGGCGAGCTGAGAGAGGGTTGACTTCAGCTGTTTGATGAGAAGCAAGTTGATAGAGCTGGTTTGGATTCTTGCTTAGGATGAGTTGAGTGTGATAAGCGGTCAATCTTCAGTTCTTCTCATACGAGTACTTATACCGGTCAGAATCTTTCCACAACAATTGGTTCTGGCAGGGCCAAGGCAATCTTCATTGTTCAATCGCAGGCACACAGCATGATCCGCTGAATGTCTCATGTGGAGCAAGGAAGTCTAGTGTCTTCCAGAATGTTGTTGACCAGGTTGACCGAGCACATGGAAGACTCCCATCTCAGATTGATGTAGACGATCATAAGGCGTCTTTGACATCGACCGTCCAATTGTTTCGATCAATATCGGCCAAAACAATGAAAGAGTCATCCACCGCGCATCGGCGGACACTCGTGAAACTAAATTGAGCCACTTCAACTCGATCCTTTCGTTACTGACATCCGACACTTCGTGCCACTGTCTCACCTCAAAACTTCATCAGGAAATCTGACAGCCTAGGTAGGGTGAGCCCGTTACGACATCAAACCCCTTTTCCATCAGGGTGCACGCTTTATCTTCCACGCCACATCCAGGTTGATGTAGAAGGGCAAAAATCATGGAATAAGGGGGTAAAGATTCCAGCCATCGTTCAGCAGAGCCGCACTCTCTGAATACGTGGTATGATCGAAAGCTTGCTGGTTGTCTCAAGATTAAACTCCTCATCATCGTTGATATCTTCATGATCACCATGCTCTTCCGTATTTTCTCCGGTGATCAAGTCTATGAGGCCTTGTGCTTGCCTCTTCTCCAATGCTGAGAGGTCTTCAAACTCCTCCTCATCTAAACCAGACTTTCCCGCAGGCGGTGTTGCGTTCATTGGCAAATCGAGTAAGTCTTTCGTTGCGTGCAAGTTCCCCCTTTGGTGCTGATCATGGCTTCGCTGGCTTGCTCAAGTACGGTCCGGCGCTTGGTGAGTTGATTGTTCTCATCGAGGTTTCTCTCCAAAAGCAGTTGCGGGTCGTCTGGCGTGACTTGCTTATCGGCATGTAAGCTGCTTTGGTGCGTATTGACCCAGGCCACGCCAGCTGCCTCGAGGGCCACACAAGGTTGGCTTAGTTTAGTGCTTCTATTGCGTTCAGATCTCCCATCGGTTACCCATGCACTGATGTCTTCTTACCAGCGTACTTGCATGTAGCCAATAGCAAATAATGGAAGCTGCTCCATTCACTTTCTCTCCCTGCTGTGTGGTATTTGCTCTTGAAAGGCGGTTTTTCCTCTTTTCAATCGCTGACGAGGGAGGAAATCTCACCCTTCACGAGACCATCCCGGTTCTCAAGTTCGTCCTCGAGACCGTCCTTGTCGCTTTCGAATTCTGCATTCCAGTCATCGTCCCAATCCACCATGTGTTCCTTTCCAGCAAGGCAATCGAAGGCAACGAGGCGGCGGCTCGAACTCGGTGTGGGATGATGTAAAAGTCTTGCCATTTCCAATCTGGGAGATCGTCTTGCCAGAGACCTTAGACTTTCGAGCAGCCTCGTCCAGCTAGGCTCACAGATCACTTCTGGCGGGGGATCCTCCACTCCACTGGCGTTGATAGCGCGACAACAATGGGCATAGACGCAGGACAGAGGGAATTCTTGACCATGATCAGAATGCAATTCATCGCCAACGCTCACGCAGACCGCGAGGGTTCTCAGACGAGACGTCGCAAAGAAGCCTTCTTGCTTCTGCGATGACTCAACGTGTGCTCCAAAACAATCGGGGCAGATCCGAGGTAAACGTATCCGAGCATGTAATAGACTGGGGAGCAGTTTGGCAATTGAAAGACAATAGTGAGCACCGTTGGTAGCGTGTTTTCGGCGAAAGAAATTCGCCAGATCTAGATGCAGAGTTTTGAGCGACGCTGCTAGGTTCAAGTCGAGGAAGCCTAGGATAGAAGATGTCAACAGAGCCTTTCGCTTTGGCTGTTCTCTCATGCCGTCGCGGTTTGTAGGCGCTCTGGTTTGGGGACGGGAAGCTTCAAACTTGAGTGTCCTCAGCTTGCCTCTTCTGCCCAAATCTTTAGCCAGTCTCTCTAGTGATATATTGAGTGGTGTCTGTCTGAGGTATGTGAATTTGTTTTCGCCGAGTCGCCATAGAGTTTCGTCACAATTTTCCAAAAACATTGTTAGACCTCGACATTGAACTCCGGGATAGTTGTGTGCTGCCAGACTTCGGCGCGTTTTCGCACGACCCTTGAAGCTTCCGACGGTCAAGTACAGTTCATCAAGCAAGATGATTCGTGCCAATGAGTACCACTTCTGGCTGATCAACAATCGCCGGGTATCTTGCTGGAATTCCTGCGGTCCTATGAATCGTAGAATGACGAGAAGAAGCTCTGCAGGTAGCGATAGCAGTGGCATTTTGCCAAATAGTTCGACTTGCGATAGGGATTAGCACATTCGGAAGAGGCCTGCGCAAGAGTGATGGATGAGTGTATGATTGGTTGATTTGCTAGGTACGAAAGCTCTGCAGGCTGAGTGAGCTGCCGAGCACTTGTGGTGGCTGAAAGCGGCAGAATATCAAACAAAGCTTGCTGAACACGGTCGATCGAAATATGTGAGTTGACCAATTCGGCCTTCCATGTCAACAAGATCAAACAAATGCTCATCGTTTCTATTCAATTAATGATGGTAGAAGTTGTCTCCATTGTGGCTGTTATGCAATGGCAGCCAACGCTGAATGCTTCGCTAGATGTCCAACAAATGGGTATCGGAAACGCTGAATCGCATCAAAAATAAACCTTGCTCCGTCAAGAACGAAGATGACCTGATGCTTCACGTCCTGGCAGGCGCTGTGGAGGACCTCGTAGGAGGATGGAACTCTGTAGCAGTGGACTCTGGGGTCTTGAATTGATCGCCGATGCCAGTGTTGTCAGTTTGAAGTGGCACCATAGACACGGTCTCGTCCAGTACAGCAGTTCTCGACTTTGGCGTTTCGTTTGCGTTCGAGCTCTCAGCAGTGATCTCTGAAGCCCCAGCCATGCTCGGCACGCCTGTTCCGGGAGACAGTAGATCCAACCCCTCCGGTTGTTGTCCTGTGACAAGCTGTCTGATTGACGAAGGCTTCAGTGCTAGATGGGGATCTTGACCTTCCAACGTTGCTCTCCTCACCCCAGTCTTCTCCGCATAGTCATCAGCTAGTGAGCGAGCAAGACCTCTCAATTGATTTTCAACTTCGGGATCGTCGAGATATTCTTTGGTCAACCGTTCCAGCTTTTTATTGTCGATGGTCTCGTAGTCGTCCAGTGCAATCGCGTGTACTCCATTTGTCGCGCTGAAACGGTGAAAATCCAGTTGCGATCTGTCCATGTTTGAGATCAGGTGCATAGAGACTCCAGTTGATTCCGAATCAGTGGCGATCTTTTCCAGATCCCGGATTGTGTGCAGGATATTTTGAAAGTATCTCGGCATCAATAAATCTTTCCATTCTCTCTTGAGTGGCAGGGGTTGGCCTTTTGACGTTCCTGTCCCAATGTTCACCCACCGAACTCGATCAGTGTGGATAATCTCCTTCAATTCGGTATAGTGCCGCCACGCATCTTGGGACGGATTGTTCGTTTCACCATAACCCCCATCCACCAGAATCTTCTTCATTATCCGTACTGGGTCGAAAAAAGTGGGTGCTGCTGAAGTACTCCTAGCGGCGTCTGCCATCTCACAGGTCTGATAGGGTTGGGATGTGAAGGACCCCTTTCTGCACTTGTGAGTGCAAAGAAATACAGCGTCTCCGCGTCGCGCCCTCGTGTAGTTGTTCTCAAGCTCTCGGCAAACCACAGAGCTTTGCACATTTTAGCAGTCGCTCTACGAAGCAACAGACGGAAGGGTATTACCAGAGAATATCCGGATGTCTGCTGGTATCCTCCATCCTGTAGTCAGCCGGTCTGTTCCGAGATCTGATGAGCTCAACAACGAGCTCACGCAACCTCCTGCCCGAGTATTTGGTAGTGCCAAATCCTCCTGTCCGTTTGCCGATCACATGGGGGTTTCCAAAGATCTTTCTCGACAGTATCTCATATTGTTCAATGCATTCGTCGACCGTCATTCCCAGTTTGACAATCATCAACGCAATTAGGCTAAGGAGCCATCAGCATAACTGACATACAAATGATCATTGGACAGGACTTACCCTCCAGTACTCGTGCCAACGACAATATCAAAGACGTGTTGTGGTGGCACGGGCTCATTGGTGCCATACATCGCCTCGTTGACCATACATAGCAACCTTCGCAGAATGTGTAATGCGGACAGACCTCGAACTCCACCGCCATCTAGCACAAGTCAGCAGCAGCACAGGACAGAGCACAGATGTTGACCTACCAAGCGACAAAACCCGGAGTCTTCTAGAAGCCATGTTCTCATGCGACGCCATGCTGCTCATACAGCTGATTCAGACAGGAGAAGGAAGCAACAGATTCAAATACTCTTCATCCGGCATGACCAGACAAAGAGCCCAGCCTAGGAGGTGCAGATCGGCGCGAAGAAGAAGACAGGTCATGATTTGGGGTCCAAGATCACCGCCTTGCTTTAAAAGTTTCATCTGACTTTCACGGGGGGAAACAGAGCCGCAGCGCGGAGAAAACAGGCCATCCAAGCCACGTCTTGATTTTGGACCAGTGGCGGGCTGCCCTCATGCCTTGAGTCATGCTCAGATCCTGGTCAAGGACGGGCTCGCCTGATGAAAGGATCCGGCACTGTGTGACACCCAGCACCGCTGAAACACCATGCTTCAAGGTAGTCTTGAAAAATGGTGCGGCAACCAGTCAGGTAGTCCTTGATCATCAATCATCCCGTAGCAGCATTTGATGTAGGGAGGAAATATGCCGTGACAGCCTTTGTGCGTGGAATATTCATAAGTTGCGCTGGGGCAACCGAAGGAAGAACATGGGGGAACACGGCCGTGTAACTAGGTGAATGAAGTCGTTCGTCAGTCTCTCGTGTGAGTCGCACGCCAGGGCTGAGCTTTCTTTGTTTGTCGTGTCGGGCGTGTTTGAGGCCTCGGCCCATCGCGACCAAGCAGAAATCTGGTGGTCTGATTCCGAAGACGAACTTGCACAGCCTACTCCTCCTTCACCTGACCTGATCCGACCCGACCACTTTGATTTGGACCTTCTTGACGATTGAAGCAGCCAGCAAGTTACGCAATACCACACATTTGGTCCTTCTGCAGTTTCTGCTGCCTGTTGATAGCAGAGCGCTGTCCTTTCCCAGACCTGTCTGATGGATGACTCAACTAAGTGTTCCACGAAGCCTCTCAAGATACTGACTCTCGGTGAGGAACTTTGCCTACTATGCTGGTTACACGCTGACCGACCCAGATGGAGGCGGGCTTCAGGCGCTCTCTACTCTGAGCATCTTGAGCAAGCTTTGCGATGCCATTGCGACGAATAAAGGCACCGAACGAAAACCGGCTCCCTACGAGCTTTTCGATATCATCGGTGGCATAGGAACGGGAGGATGGCTCGCGCTACTTCTAGGCCGTTACCGCCTGGACCTGACGCGCTGCATGAGCATCTACCTTGAACTCGCCAGCGACCCACAGATCACCGCTGGGAGATCCTTCTTCGGCTCGAAACCCTACACGTTGGATCAGAAGCATTTGATCGCTAAGATCGAAAGTATCCTCAAGAGATACGAATTAAGTCCACTGCTCTTGGATGACGAGGAGCAGATTGTGGAGGGAGGGTTGGAGATTAGGTGCAAACATGCCTTCGCTGTTGGAGCAATTCAGTCGCCGGAGCAAGATGGCCTGCATTACGATATTTTCAGAGCATACCGCACTACAAAGACCTCGGGACCTTTCTATCACTCCGGCCCTGACCCAGGAACATGCAAGGTTTCTGGTGTCTGCGCAGCTACTGGCGCAACTAAGTATCTCCTTCAGCCTTACACCATTGGTTCGAGGACATACTCGGACAATGGGTTCCCAAATCCACACAACATCACCGAACTTGCGATGGACGAGGCCTATCATCTCTATGGCGAGAAGCCGCCCTTGTCTGTGATCGTCAACATTGGGCCTGGAATTCCCTCCGACAATGACATCGAGAAGCTCCAAACCCTCTCGCGGAAATTCTCGTGGCCTTACTGGCTGTCTAGCAGCAACAGAGCCAGCTCATCCAACTCGAATAGCAGTTCTACATCGCCGACGACAATGACCGGCTCCTCGAACTTGGTGGAGTCTCCTAATCGATCGGACACCTCTTCCTCCTCAAGCTCTGAAGCCGAAGAGGTTGAGCGTCGAATCGAGGCGAACATCAAGCGGCGTCTCCAAGCAGATTATCACAATCGAAAGATATTTATTCGACTGGCACCACCACCGGCTCGTGATGAGCTCGCGCTGAACGATGTACATGTGATCTCTGCCTCGAGTGAAGAAGTTGACAAGTTTTTGGAGAAGGACGAGACTAAAGAACGTCTGACAGAAGCGGCAAGAAGATATTGTGTTTCTTCCGGTGCTGCTTGAAATCGGTTAGCCGATATGCCTGGTTTTGTGCGTTCAAGCGGATACCCCATGACCTGGTGTCAATTATTCTCCGCGGCGTAAATTTCAACAATACAGTTCCTTCTTGGAGGTTGAGATCCAATTCTTTGTGCATGCGAACGTTGCCATTCTCGTCAACTTAGAAGCTACTGGCTAACGCGGCAGTGATTTAGCCTGCATCATTATGCTCATGATCTGCAATCAGCACCAGAAGGTTGTCTGCTTTCCTGTCCGGGATCTGCCCTTCTCCTCTTCTGCTTTGATATGATAATCCCCTACAACTCTAGCGGTTTCGAGCTTCATTATGCACGTTAGTCGCGCCTCAAAGGCACGGCAAGAAAGCTGCGCTTTGGGCCTTGAACTGGGGTCGGACTTTGCACCTGCTTGACTGTCAGAGATTTACGGCGGAGACCGCTGAATTGACTAACTTTTACTCGTGGCACGTTTGTTCTCCTACAGTAGCGTTAGCGAAAAGATCAAGGACTTCGTCAAGAGAGCACTAACTTTTTGGGTACCTGGACTTCAGACGAAGACTTGGGCCTACACAGAGTTGAGACGAAGACAATCAACAACACACATGATTGGACATACTGCTGCAGTGGTGCATTTTGCCTGCTTTGGCGAAAAGAACCTCCGTCTTGCTTATGGGCTGTTTTTGGCAGCTCACTCTGGTTAATGGACTTGTTCGATTGGCTGTCCATCTTCAATTTCCTGTTTCGTGCCGCTTCTTGGCCTTTCAGCTTCTCCGCCGTTTTTGCATCGTTCCTCAGCGTTGCTTGTCGCTTGTGCTCCTTTTCAGGTTCGAGTTTGCCAGCTGTGCAATGGTCGCAGACTTCATGGAAATACACATCTAGAACAGAAGCTCGCAGTATTTGATCCACAGTCACAATTGCAGCAATTCCAAATGCCCTTTAATCGAGTCAAGTCGCAAGCTCTATAGTTGCCACAGGGCTGCTTTAGCAAAGTCCAGGGATTGCCTGTTGTTGCCCATTTGCAGGAGCTTTGGTATCCTCGAACTGTGATGCCTTGCTCACCACAACGGAGCAGCCTTGTGGTCGCATGCGAAGGTCACCTGGTAACTGTGGCACATCGTGGCTGCAGATGTATGAGAGGCTAGAGGGTCCACCTCGGTCACAAGAGGTTGGAGCAAGTAGTATTGTGTGGGATCCTGCAAGAGAAGCTAGGAGCAGGGAGGAAGAAGAAGAAGCAGCAGAAGTTTCACAAAGGAAGGGCATGCTGCTGACGCCTTATATGGAGACAGATGAACCGAAGATGTGCAAGAGAGTGGCGGGTCAAACAGCAGACGCAAGACACGCGGGAGTCTTGAAACAGCCTTTCTTGCAGGACCCGTGGGAGGAGCGTGCCACTCTGAGCGGTTCAGGACAAAATCTCCTGGTTGCCCGGATAAAAACTTCGAGATGGTGGAAGAACGAGAGGAACAATGTCCCACAGAACACCGTATGTAGTTCAAAAGTGAAATGTGCATGCGGAGTAGAAATTAGAAATCTAAACTAGGCGTAAGCTGCACTACTTCAGCCACCACCTCCGTCCGCAGATCGGTGGTCAAGGACCAGATCCTCGAGTACAATGACAGCAACGCAGCTTCGCTTTGCATAACAAAGGCGTTGCGCATGCAAAGCAATCCCGGTCCTCTTGGAACAAGAAGAGCGGATTGCGGACATAGGCTCGATCTTCTCTCATTGGCAACCAGGCTGCAGTGCCGCATTGGGTTGTTCGCGCTACAAACCGTGAAAGGACAGCCAGTTTGACACTATGCAGACAAGTACTACACATACCTCCATCCCGATGTCCAGATTCCTAATCGCAGGCTGACTTCCCTAGCACCTCTGGCCGTTTCATGACCACCGCTCCAGCTCCACGCCAATAAGTCGCCCCGGAGTCCCAAAGACCGGTATTTCCTGAGCACGTCGTCCCTTATGGGTGATACGATTCATCCAAGCGAATACAACATGGCATCTTCAACCGAGCCGCAGGGGTCCAATATGGCTTCGGTCAAGAAAAGCCTCCTGGATCTGCCATCAGAAACAATCGCGTTGGTATTCGAGAACGTAGGTCAAATCGGCTTCATTTGACACTCGAAGTCTTCTGACATAGCCTTCAGGCAACAGACCATGACCTTGCGCAATTATGTCGAGTTTCAAAGTCCATCCGAGAGCTGGCCGCATCCGAGCTTTACCACAACCTGAACCATACATTCAACGAGGACCCCGTGTCTTCGAAGCTCACTATCGATTATCTGGCAGGCTTTCTAGAGACCTTGGCAACGAGTGATTACAACTATGCTGGGCACGTCAAGGAGGTCTTTGTGGACACAGGATACGCAGCAGGAAAGGGCGAGCAAGCCTGTCGTCAATTTGGCTATGATTTGACGTGTGGAAAATTCCTCAACTCATTGCTTCTGGGGGCACTAAAGAGAACAAACTGTTTAGAAGGATTCTAGTAAGGCAATGGCGACGATGTTCATACCAAGCTGACGGAGTATTGATAGCTGGAATGCTCGAATTGAACTTAGTACTGCAGTATTTTTGGCATTGCATCGAATGCCCAATCTCCGACGCGTGCACATTCGACTTCAAGTTGGGCAGTCATTGCATTCGATCCCAAAGGGCAGCTCTGGTCCTAATGAGAACGCCTCTTCTCTCAATGCTAGTCCCATTTCACCAGGGGTACCACCTCCCCCAGGCCCACATTCTCCAGGTGGCTATGGATATACTCAGCCTACTCCGCCTAGCAATACATTCCGGATGGTTCCGAAAATCCCGGTCGCGAAACCGGTCAATCAGCCGTGCTCATTTTCTGGGTTCAAAAACCTCAAGTCTCTCTGTGCTTTGGACATGGATACCCTTGAGTACATCTCCGAGATCGCCGAGTGCGTTCGAAACAGCCTAGAAACTCTCAAACAGCTGGAGCTTTCTTTGTCGGATTCATTGGCTCGTCGAGCACGTGAAAAACCCCGGCTCGATGTGTCGGATGGGGCAACATCTGATGATGCTTCATCCGTAGCAACGCAACCTTTGATCGCGGGTGATGAGGGTGCACCGGCAGGTGGAAATCCTGAGCAAATGAGGCAATGGCATAAAGCTCGGCAAGAAGCTATTTTGAGCCGTATTTTTGCACCAAAGTCTCCCAATCCCGCTGCTAAGGAAATTGAGACTGCCGCGAACGAGGTCGTCAATCGAGCCGAGAAGGAAGGGCGGAAGCAGCAGGATCGACATGCTCATGACCCAGCGAAAGACGCTGAGGACAGAGAGTTTGTGAAGATGATGCGCGCAATTTTCCGCGAAGCACGGTCGAAGCAAGAACCTTCCTCCAAGGGCTCGAAGACCATCGACAAGATTGAAAAAGCCGCCACAAAATACTTGGAAGGTCGATCCAAAACAGCGGATGATACAAAACCGAAGCCCAAGAACAAAGTGCCGCTCATCAAGATCAAAACGCCGAAGCCGCCCCCTTCAAACTCTTGGCATGCACCTCCTCCCACGAGTAGTAATGACAAGTCATACTCTGTGCATGAGGATGTGCTTCTAGACTATTTTGGCTTCAACAAGGGTACTTGGGACCAAATGACGGCGCTGACAAAGAATCAGTACATTCAGACTTACCTCAAGGAAACCCAAGGAGTCGGCTATCAGCCCTATCCAATGCCTCCGCCGCCACCTGGAAAGTCCACTGGCTACAACAAAGTGTACTATGCCAATCCCAACTCTGTTCCGGGTTATATGCCTCCGTCGAAATATGTCGTGATTCCTCCAAAGAAAGTCAAGAAGCCGCCTCCGCCCAAGCTCAAATACAGCTCTGACTCGGACGACCAAGGCAAAGCGCTTAAATCGGCCAAGTCGGCAGGGCCAGAACTTACGCCTTTTCAGGACCCTGTTGGCAGTCCCACTAAGAAAAAGGCCGGAGACCTCAGCGAGGATTCAGATATGTTGTATGCGAGTGATGATGAAGAAGAGGGTCCTGATCAGCAGTTTGATACGGAGAACGAAGCTGGTGGGGACGAGGAGAAGCCGGCCAATCTCGAAATGGAGGAACTCAAGCAAGAAATCAATGGTGTGCTCCAACAATCAGGCCTACTGGAAGAAAATGAGCAAGCGGGTTTTCACGAAGCGCCAACTGTGGTCAGTAAAGGCAAACAAGTAGTGCGCGATCCACCAAATGGTCACCTGACGCCTCCGAAACCAGCAACTCCGGAGGTAGCAGTGGTTCCGGAAGCGGCTCCGGCAAAACAAGAAGATCCGGTTTCAAGATATCTTCGTCTTTCGCATGGATTGCCTATCGAGAGGTTAGCTATCTACCTCGTTCCTGTCAAGGCAGCGACCTTCTTACAGCATTGTGACGCCTATGCGCTCAAGAATCTCACTCTACTCAACGTTGGGTCCCAGCGACGTATCTGGGCTACCTTGACCAAATTGCAGCGCCAATCGCCCCTACCGCTTACTGGCATCTACACTGACAACGTAACGCCGGCGCTGCTCACATTTATTGAGTCTCTCGGAGCTGGACAACTGGAGGACTTATTCTTGCTGGAACGCTATCTGCGTAAGAAGGGCAGAGTGCCACAGCTGCAAGACTGTGATAAGACTACCATTGATATCGATGCGATCCGCAAGCAGATACTGAAGAAACATATGAAAGGCTTCAAGCGACTAGTAATTCGTAACGATGACTCCGAATCATGGGCCATGAACAATCTGACTATGCGGCTGATTGCTCGAGAGGGTGTGAAACTGAGAGAACTCGGTGTCCAGTGCGACACCCTCACTTTTGTGAGTCTTGTCCTTCACATTATCCCTCCACTGGACCATTCACTAACCGCACCGAACAGCACACAATCGTCCGCTCCCTCCGTACCCTAACCGAACTCTACGCCCTGCAAATCAACTTCATCCTCGACGCCGGCACCCCACCCGTCTCCATGACCGGCATCGCCATCTCTACCCAACACCATTACGGCGGCAACATCATCGAACCGCACACCTCTGCTTCAGCCACCATGCTGCACGAACTCCGCCAGTGCGTTATAGACAGCATGACCCACTGCAAGGATACCACGCAGCTGGAGTGGATTGGGTTCAGTTGGTTGGCTGGCGGGAGGCATCAGAGTCATCTCGATGGGGAGGGGAATCCATATGTGTTTTTGAGTAAGGTGGTTAGGGAGGTGGAGGTGGAGAGTGAGGAGGAGGAGAGTGAGGAGGAGGAAGAGGAGGAGGAGGGGGAGGAGGATGCGGCAAAGGGCAAGAGCGAGAGGGATGATGTGCAGGAGGGCAATGGGAAGGAGAAGGCGAAGGCGAAGGAAGATCTGCCGAAGATCGGGCTTTGGGCCGAAAACGATCTCAACATCAGTGAGGTCCAGGGGGTCAAGATGTGGGACAAGGAGATTTGGGCGGGGAGGCTGTGAGCCACACGAGGCGATAAGGTGCAGAGTACATATGCGTGTACAGAGGAACAATTCCTTATGGAAGGCAGGTCAGCGGCGGAGACGGAGCCTTTCAACCCGAACAACGGCCGTATTTCCTTTCGTCGGCTTCTCAAATCAGTACCTTTAGCCACGTCAAGCAAGCCAGCGCTATTGCAGTGTTGCTCTCACTGTCTTCCCAGCCAAGTGTGTGATAGTTTGAGTCGTCGCCAGGAATAGGGGCACCTTCGGCACTATTCCTCCCTGGCCAACAGCTACGCAGAGATCAGTCTCCAGGGTTCTGAGTGTGAGGCTTGCGCGAAGACGAAGTGGAAATGTGGGGGTGTGTTATTCATGTTATCTTATGCTGGTAGCGAGTTACTTTCTCTCTCCCTCCCTCCCTTCCTCTCTCTCTC